>OFOK01001757.1_pt1 | contig 14978 bp, 12 predicted proteins | sample 1542001 | NCBI WGS metagenome assembly OFOK01 (sample SAMN04209242, study PRJEB22552) | human gut metagenome | biome: gut; material: feces | host: Homo sapiens | place: USA: Oklahoma
CTGGATGCAGATCGCGCATATCCGGCACGATGGCAGAAGCACTGCCGTCTTTCCAGAGAAAGGTGACGGGCTGTCGGTTTACGGCCGACGGCGCCAGCGCGGCGCATTCCACACCCCGCAGGAACCAGTCCGGCGGCGTTTCATCCGCACGGTACAGACGCTCAGGGCCTTTTTTTCCCCGATGCACCATACGGTATACCGCCTTTTCCTTCCAACCGCTCTGTTCCACACGACCGGCAGCGATCACGATATCCACAGGCTTCGGGGCGGAAGGCGGAAGCATGTCCTGCCGGTAGGTCCCGCCCACCCAGCAGGTCCCCAGCCCCCGGGCGGCAGCCTCCAGCACTAATAATTCTCCGTAATATCCCAGTTTTTCCATATGATCCACCGTGCGGTGTTCGCCCCCCAGCAGAAAGCCGTCTTCCACCCCGGAAAACATGCCATAGCTGGCGCGAAATCCCTTGAAGCAGGGGCCAAGCCCGTGAAAAAGCCGGATTTCCGCCTCCGCGAGCTCACTGTATCGGGCTGCCAATTCCCGCAGATGCGAAAAATCCTCCTCCCCTATAGGACCTATGAACGATCTTCTCGAAACACGGACAGCGGCTGCCTCCAACAGATTCATTTCAAACAATCCTTTCATTTCAACTGAGAAAATGCGTATGCCGCAGCTATCGCATTTTGGATATAGCAGAATTTTTCATTTCCAGTATACCCCCTGCTCCTCTTTTGCGCAATATCTCTGCCGCAAACGTGTGCAAAAAAGGAAAGCGTCCGAATCCCAGACGCTTTCCTTTTTATCTCTACCGTATTTCTACATCACGTATGCCGGTCCGCTGCTCCGCTGGCCTTTCTGCCAAAAACACAGAAAACCGGCGGATCACTACTACTCTTCGCCTTTCCAATCCACGGTTTCCTGCTCAGGCTGGGCCTCGCTCATCAGGCGCAGCATTTCCAAAACGCTGCGGAACCGCCGGGTCTCTCCCTTTTCCGCCCATGTGATCGTTCCCTGCCAGCTGGCATGCTGCCTGTATTGCACATCGATTACGAAGGTCGCTTTTGTTTCAGCCTGCATAGGTATAATGTTGGTATCCGCCGCCATTTCTTCCTCCGCCTTCCTGTTCTTCATATTTTTGCGGGAAGCTTTCAGAAAATTTCTGGGAGTAAAGGCCTCCTGAGGCCCTCCGACCTGATTCAGCATGGAATCAATGCTCTCAATCAGTTCCCATTCGCCGCTAAAGCCGATGGATTTATGAAAGTACCGGCTCGTCATGACGCCGGCGCACTCTGCAGGCCGCAGTATACTGACCGTGCAGGATCCGCTGGCATAAGGCCTGTATGACATCGCCTGCATAATTGCTTCCCCCGTTTCTAAACCTTGCTTGTAGTATCAGTATACCGTAAGCTGGTCACAAATCGGTCACAAAAACTATATCATTCATTTTCACAGGTTAATTTTTATCGCCGCATCCACATGATGCTGTGTATTCTTGCCGAAAATACCCTTTATATCCAACTATTCGGCGTTCGTCTCAGCCGTTATCCCCTGCAGAACAGAAAAACGCTTATAAAATATGACCAATAGCAGCAGACAGAAAAGCTTCTTTCAAAAATCTATAATACCGCCGGTATACGCTATTTCGCTCTTCCGTGGTTTCCGCCTCACCCGCTCTCAAAATGCCGCTGCATTTCGGCTCTTGCACTGCTGCTCCTTGCTTGCATCCATGCTCCCCTCTGATGAAAGGACCATATCCTCCTGGAGAACAGCCAGATTCCGGAAACCGCCCGCGCCGGCATCAAAGCCTGCGGAAAATGTTATTCTGCGGCACAGCCTGCAGCTTCCATGGGGCGGATCCGCTTCCTGTAAATATGCCACAAAATGAAAAGGCTGGCAATAAGGGAGACCACCTCGGCAACAGGGAAAGCGTACCACACAGCTTCCAGGCTGACCATGGAAAGCAGATAGGCGCAGGGCAGAAGAATAATCAGCTGCCGCAGAAGAGAAATGATCAGACTGGAAACGCCGCTTCCCACGGCCTGGAAAAGCGTAGAGGCGATAATCCCAAGAGCCGCCGCCGGGAAGCAGAGGCTGATGATCCGAAGGGCGGGCTCGCCGATCTGCAGCATCGTATCCGATGCCTGGAAGATACCCAAAATCTGCCGGGGACAGATCCAGAACACAGCCATCCCCACGATCATGATGCAAAAAGCTATAACGCCTCCTATTTTTAAAGCAGAGGTCAGGCGTTTCTTGTTTCTGGCTCCAAAATTATATCCCATAATAGGCATGACGCCGTGGGTCAGGCCGAACACAGGCATAAACACAAAGGACTGCACCTTGAAATAAATGCCGAAAAAGGCTACCGCCGTCGTATTGAAGCTCAGAAGGATGGCGTTCATCCCCATCGTCATTACAGAGCCGATGGACTGCATGATGATAGAAGGGATCCCCACGGCGTAAATATCTCGGATCGTCCTCCAGCGGAGGCGAAACCCCCGCATACGGATTTTTACCTCATGCTTGCGCAGGAAGAGCACGGCCAGCGCCACTATCATGGAGAGTATCTGCCCGATCACCGTAGCCACAGCCGCTCCTTTCACACCCATAGCCGGAATAATCCAGAAACCGAAAATAAACGCCGGATCCAAAATGATATTGGTCAGCGCTCCGGTCAGCTGGAAAACCATAGGCATGATCATATTTCCCGTGGCCTGCAGAGTCTTCTCCACGTTGACCTCTAAAAAGACGCCGAAGGAAAATACGCACACAACGCTCATATACTCCGTCCCCATATCGACAATGGAAGCATCCGAGGTGAATGAGCTGAAAAACGTGCGGGAAAAAAAGGCGCCTATCACAAAGAAGATCAGCCAGTTTACCGCCCCCAGAATCAGCCCATGAGTAGCGGCGCTGTCCGCCTCCTTTCGGTTTCCCTCGCCCAGGCGGCGGGAAACAAGCGAATTCAGGCCGATAGACGTTCCCACACCCAGAGCGATCAGAAGCGTCTGAATGGGAAACGCCAGAGAGACCGCCGTAAGAGCGTCTTCGCTGACAAGCGAGACAAAGTAGCTATCCACAATATTATAAAGCGCCTGCACCAGCATCGAAAACATCGCCGGCACCGACATGCTCACGATCAAAGGCAGCATAGGGGCGATCCCCATTTTATTCTGCCGCGGCTGTTCCGTATGTTCCACACACATTCCCTCTTCCCTTATAATGATATCTTCCGTCTATAGCCCGTAGAAAGCCGGAGCTGCGGGCATTTGCTCTCCCATTCTTCCCTCACAGCTGTATACCGGCGTTTCAAAAGGACAGACTACATACAGAATTGAGTATACTGGATTTTATATGATGTATTATTTTATGACAGAACTATACATTTTCCTATATCAAATCTGCAGACGTTTTTAGTCATATGGAAATATCTGTCCAGATTGCTTCTTTCCTCGGCTATGTATTTCCTATTTGCTACAGAATGCTTACGATACTCTTACATTTTGCCTTTCCCCCTTGCCAGTTCCGGCCTTCCTGTAGTAAGATGGTGATGTTCTACGTAGAAGGAGCTGATAAATATGACGGAACAAAAGAAGGAACAGGATATTTCGGGCGCCGCCAGCCCCGAATTTGATACAGAAGGTAATATTTCAGAAAATCATACTGAATGTTTACAAAAAATCCCCCAACACGATCAGAAAGAGGGCGCTGTCCCCATTTCAGCGCCTGCAGCTGAGAAAGCCGAAAAGGACTCGGAGGAAGAAAGGCGTTACCGCCTCCGGCGAAAAATCGTCAGTGCCGTTTCTTTTGTAGTTCTGATCCTCTTTTTTGCGGTGGTCACCATTACCGTGGGAGGGCCTCTGATCGAAAAACTGGAGGATCCTGAGGGATTCCGTCAATGGGTGGACAGCCACCATCTTTGGGGGCGTCTGGCCTTTATCGGGATGACCGTCTTGCAGGTGGTCGTTGCCGTCATTCCGGGCGAACCAATGGAAATAGGCGCGGGCTATGCTTTCGGCGCCTGGGAGGGCATGCTTCTTTGTCTGGCGGGCGTGGCTCTCGGTTCCGCCATTATCTATGCTTTTACCAGACTTTTGGGCGTCCGGATGGTGGAGGCCTTTATTTCGAGAGAAAAGCTGAATTCTCTGAGCTTTATCCAAAATCATCGGAAGCTGAACCTTATAATCTTTATCGCTTTTCTGATTCCCGGAACGCCAAAAGATGTGCTCACCTATTTTATCGGGCTTACCCCTATGAAACTTCGTGTGTTTCTCGGGCTTTCCCTTATAGCCCGGATCCCTTCCGTTATCAGTTCCACATTAGGAGGCGACGCCCTGGGCTCTCAGAATTATACGATGGCAATCGTCGTTTTTGCTGTCACAGCCGTTCTCAGCCTGATCGCCATCCTGATCTACAGGCGGCATCCCGGCGTGAAGGCTGAAGAACCTGCGCCGGTTCCGGAAAGGGCCGCTGAAAACAGAGTTAATCGTTGAGTACAGCGCCTTCTGTGCCTTCCGTGCGAAGTTCAGAACGGGAAAACGTCCTTGCAGGTCGGCATTTACTGGATAGAATACAGACCATTTTTACTTCTAAATCTGCACAAATATGATCGTTTTGCTTTTCTTCTGAATAAAGCAGACAATCACTAAAACGCCCCCAGCTGCAGGAAAACAGCATTACTGCAGCTGGGGGTATTGTTATGGCCGGAAAAGTTTGCAGTATCGCATCCATCCTCAGATGCCCAATCAAACCCGATTAAATAAAACAGATATGCAGAGAAAAGAAGAGCTGTATAAAGCAAGCCGGCTGATCGATACATATTTCATGCACTGGAAAAAACAAGCCTTACAGACGGTTTTCCCGCATGTAAGGCTTTTCTAAATAGCCAAATTATGTAGTGAACGGGAGCAAAACCGAAAAATTCTGCGCACATAAATACGCTTTCTGGAGACTGCAGACTGATTTTTCAGCCTTCGTAAGATTCACGTTTCCTGCATCCCGAAAATTTCTGTCCCTTTTATTTCTGCACATGCTCAGAGGCTTTAAAGCCGTCTCCCAACACCTCGGTAGCTGTACTTACGATCATAAAAGCGTTTGAATCGCTTTCGTATACAATCCTCTGGAGCTTATGATACTCATTCTGCCTCACCGCACAGAGAAGAGTCTGGTTGCTGTCCCCGGAATAAGCTCCTACGCTATCTATTTTTGTCACGCCGCGATCCAGCTCGACCAATATCCGTTCCGACACCTTATCCCCCTTTACTGTGACAATAGTGACCAATTTTCCTACATCCGCTCCATACAGCACCACATCGATGAATTTTGTCTGCACAAACATAGCTACCAGAGCATACAGGGCGGATTCGATTGTCTGATACGCCACGGCGCCGAAAGCTATAATGACCATATCGGTAAGGAAGACCAGACTGCTGATCTTCATATGAGGAAATTTCTTCTGAAGCACCAGGCAGCTGATATCTACTCCGCCGGTAGAGCTTTCCCCTAAAAATGTCACGCCGAGCCCTATGCCGATCAGAGCCCCTCCGAACAGAGATGCCAGAAGGTGATCCCCCTGGTACTGCGGCATCTGCAGCGGCACCAGGGTATAATCATAAAACACCGCAAAGCCGGCCACGGACACAAGCGTCTTCAAAATAAAGGGATGTCCCAGATAAAACCATCCTAGAATAAGGAGAGGAAGATTCACGAGCGCCGTCACCGTACCGATAGGAGCCTGTGTAAGATGGTTGAGAATCGTCGCAAAGCCCGAAACGCCTCCGGGAGCGATCTGGTTGGGAGCCGTAAAAATGTATACTCCCAAAGCGTAAAGCAATGTGCCCACAAGCGTCAAAAAGATATCCCGAACCGTTATTTTGTCCCTGCGTCCCTTTTGCAGTCTCATAAGGAAGCCTCCTCTTTCACAATTTCACAATCTCTATTTACTGCATTCTCTATATCTATCATATACTGAAATCGGGAAAATAACAATTCCCTCATTGCCGGTTGAAGTATCTTTTCTGTTCCGCCGCCGCAATGGATAAAAACAGGCCCGGAGCCTCCTTTATCCTGCAGATAAGAAAGTCCGGACCATACGCCTTGAAAACCTATTTTCCAGAGACGGGGATCTCAAATTCCTGTTCCCCTATATAGCCATAGCCTATTTCATATTTGCCGAACACAATAACCGGGTTCCCGGCCTTATTGATATAAAAGTCCGGCGATTCCGGTAGTTCTGAAAACGCATACTCTCCCGTATCCAAGCGAAAATACAGTTCCTCTCCTGCTTTTTCTTCACGCTTTTTCATTTCGGAAAGAATCAATGAGTAGGCCTTTTCTCTCCAGTCCCTTCCCAGAAGATCCTGCAGGGTAATCTCGTTGCCAGTAGCCAAATCATAGTTATAATATACGCATTCCCTGTAGTAGTTCGCACGGATCCGGCTGAGCCAGACAACGAAGCTTATCTCATTGCCCTCACTGGATTTCACCTCATAGTCCACGCATACCTCCGCGGGGATGTATTCGGCAGGATCTCCTCCCGTGTCCAAATATGCGTTCCACTCCGCCCGCGCCTCCTCGCGGGCCTGCGCAAGCTGCTCTTCCATACTGGTCTTGATCTGCCGGTTGATCTTGGTTTCCAGTTCCGTATTCCCTGTATTCTTCAGCTCCGGGAGACGGACCTGTATATACGCCGACTCATCTTCTTCCCTGAACTCCACAAACGTACACACCCTGGCCAGAGAACCTAAAACAGGAATAGAGGAAACGCCTTCCGCAAATACCGCGTTTGTATTCACCAGAGTTATGAAAGCGGCGCATACCAGAATACAGAAGCATGTGCAGCTCTGCGCAATTTTTGTATGAATACGCCGTTTTTTCCATCTAGCTCTGCCTGTATGAAAAGCTCTCTCCAATTTTTCTTCCAATTCTTCCGGAACGCGGATCGAATCATACGCCTCTTTGGCTTTATGTAAATCCTTCAAGCTGTAATCTCCTCCCCCAGCATCTCTTTGAGTTTCCGAAGAGCCCTGTAAAGCCTGGTTTTTACCGTGCTCAGCCGTGCATCCGTCACTGCGGCGATATCTTCGAGCTTCATCCCCTCAAAAAAACGAAGAAAAATCACGGTCCGCAATTTAGGTTCCAGCTGGAGCACTGCTTTATACAAATCCAGATTTTCATCGAAGCGCTCTGCATGCTCATCGCTCTGGGTTTTATCGAGAAATTCAGAGGAAACAGTGCAGACCCTTCTTTTTCTCCGCAGCCAGGTGAGGCTTTCATTGACCAGTATCCGATAAAACCACGCCTTCATATTCTGCGGTTTACGAAGAGAAGACAGATGCACAAAGGCTTTTATAGCCGCTTCCTGCACCACATCCATAGCTTCGTCGGGATTTTTTACATAGCTGCAGGCAAGGCGGTAAAAATCGCCTTGATTCTCCCGGATAAAGATTTCCAGCTCCTCCTCGGCCCGGGAGGAGGAAACAACATCAGTCCCCATTCTCCATCAGGCTTCTCATCCATTTATCGCAGTATTCCCGCTCCAAATGGACGCCGTCCGGTGAACAATTCTTGGGAAGATTCCCGTCTCCATCGCTCAGCATAGAATAAAGGTCCACATATGCGACTCCTTTTTCCTGGGCCATAGCTTTGATTTTTTCATTGAAAGTGCGGATATTGGCATTATTATATATATCGCTCTGGCTGGATTTGTTTGCCGTAACAGGGAAAATATTTTCCACATAGATCTGCGCGTTGGGCTGCAGCTCTTTCACCTTCTGGACAAAATTCCCATAGGAGCGCACAAAGGAATCTACAGGCCAGCCCAGCTCATTGATGCCAAACATGATATAAATCCTGTCAAAGGATTCTTTCTGAAGGGCTTCTACCACCGAAACCTTTTTTCCGCCTATCGTCACCACTGGCTGAGTGAACACTGTGTTCACCGCCAATCCCTCTGCGCTGTAAAAAGTGGCCGTAGGGGCAGAGCCGTAAAGACGGAGCCCTTCTGTGCGGGAATCCCCGATAAAGCAGGCGTTGGCAAAATGTGCGTTCAGCTCGCTGTTTTCTTCCCCGCCCAAAGAACTCTGAGGCTCGGAAGATTCCGCCGAAGAGGGCGGCTCGGAAACCTTCGACGGAACAGAGCTTCCGTCTGAGTCCTTATCCTTGGAAGGGGAAGCGGAGGAAGCGTCCGGAGCCTCAGAAGAAGACTCTGCAGAAACTGTTTCAGACGCAGCAGAGCCGCTGCTTCCCGCTTCGCCGGCGGAGATATCTTCTGAAGACAAAAACTGCCGCAAAAGAAGGCCGATCCCTAAAACGGTTAAAAATGCAGCCACAAGGACTACAGAGGTAATCGCAATCACAGACCGTCTCTTTCTGCGGTATTTTTTCCTTGTGTGCATTACTTTTTTATCCATACGACGCCAACTCCCTTATGTTCCTTCATATAGTATTCCTATCCGCAGCGTTGTTACGCGCCGCTGTCCGGCCTGAAGCATTGCTCGGAAAAGCTCTGTTATCTAATAGATAGACGCATGCGCATAGAAAAAAGTTTTTGAAAATCCTAAATATTTTGCTGCCCGCCCCAACCGGCCAAATAAGCTCATTTGTTTCCCAAGCGGTCCCCATGTCTGAAAACAGCCAGCGTAATAAGAAAGCTCCAGCCCTCCAGCAGATCGAAAAAGGACTGAGGACAGGTCCCCGCAAGCGCTTTTCCTACAGCTGCGCTCAATTCCCGCTCTACATAGCTGCCGAACAAACGGCAGCCTCTTTCCAGAAGCCCGCCGGAGGTGGCATGGTTTCGTGTGTTCTCTTCGAGCTTTCCGCGTTCTTCCAGCTGAACAGAAAGCACATTCATCTCAAAGGAAAGGCGGCTGATCCTCTCCGCCGTTTCATGGGAAATCGACAGAGGCCGGGAAAAGGTAAAATCCAATATCCCGCCGAACCACGCCTTTTCCAGTGCTTCCAGAAAACCGGCCAGCCTTTCCGGAAGTCCGCTCAGAGAAGCGGGAGCTAAATCAGCAGACGGGACCTTCTGGCGGAACCGGTGAAAATGCCGGATGGCTTCCCCTATTCTTCGAGTCGATACATCCAGCCCGCAGTGGGATACCGCGTCGGAAACCGTCATGGCTATATTACAACAGAGGTGGCTCGTGATCTTCCCCGCCAGGAGCGCCATGGTATCCTTGTCCTCAAGCTGAAAGGATTCCCCGAAAGGAGCCAAAAAACGCTTCAAACATTCTTTCTGTCCTCTGTTCCAGGGACCTGCAGCCGTATACAGGCTCGCCCCCAGGGGCGACGTATCCACATCGCCTATAGGCTCCGCCATGCTGGGCATGATCTTTGCAGCCGGCAACGCCGTTCCGGCTTCTTTTGAAAACCATGAGGGCTCTATATCCGGCACAAAGGAGTATACCGCGAAGGGAAGACCCTGCTTCTGCCTCTCACGGGCATACGGGACAACGGAATCCTTGAAAATACGCCGCGCCTTTTCGGGAGGAGGCGCAAAAATAAGGATATCCGGTTTCCGGCGCCAAAGGACTTCCGGCAGATCCCCTGCCGAAACAGGAAAAGGAAAACGCTTCTGCTTTTCGGCAAGCCCTTTTTCAGAGCCCTTCACAGCCGCCAGCGAAGAAGCGAGGTCCGAACACAAAGCCCTGCACCCAGGGAGCAAATATTCCCCCAGGAAACCCATACCTGCTATAACTATCCGCAATTATCTCCCTCCCCGATTATATGCCTTTTTTAAAACAAGGTTTCTATATGTTTCAGTATAACACAAAGATACGGTATATAACGATTACAAAGCTTTCATTTTTTCTGCGATTGGATCCTTTTCCATACAGTTTTCTGCTTTTGTTATCCCATACCTCTCGACACCCTACGATATCCATTTATCCCGTATCCGTCTTCATTTATGTATGCAGTATGAGTCTAGCGACCCGGAGAAAACGATAGGACTTGCAAAAAAGCGGTAAATGCCGCATACATCTTAAGTATTGACTGATAAGGGGATGATTTTCATGCTGACAGCACTGCTCACCTGCCTGTTTTCGGGAGTTTTATTCTGGATACTCCGCGTCTCAGGAAACGGCTCCTTTCCCCGGCCTCTTACCGCAGAGGAAGAGAGAGTATGTCTTCAAAAGATCCGGGAGGGCGATATCTCTGCCCGAACAAAATTAGTCGCCCACAATCTTCGTCTTGTAGCTCATATCGTAAAAAAATACTACGCCGGAACCAACGACCAGGACGATCTGATTTCTATCGGTACAATCGGACTCATAAAAGCCGCTAACACCTTCGATAATTCTAAAGGGATACGATTTTCCAGCTATGCGGCTAGGTGTATTGAAAATGAAGTCCTCATGTTCTTTCGATCTTCTAAGAAAAATGCGCAGGATATCTCCATGAACGAGCCCATCGATACCGATAAAGACGGCAATGTGCTGACGCTCATGGACGTAATGGCCACCGAGGACAGCATCTGCGACGAGCTGGACAGCCGCATCAAATCCGAACAGCTGCGCCGGTACATCCGGGAATGCCTCACCGTGCGGGAAATGGAGATCCTTTCCATGCGCTATGGCCTGGACGGGCGCTCTCCTTTAACCCAAAGAGAAGTAGCCTCCAAAATGGATATCTCCCGGTCCTATGTATCGGTCCGTGCCTATTGTAAGCATCTTATTTATTCCAGGCATCCATACCCCGGCCATATGAAATGCCGCGAACTGTTTTCACAAGGAAAAAGGCGCCCAGGCAGAAAACCAGCCTGCGCGCCTTTTCCAATTATCTTTTACTGCTTTCAGAACGTAGATCAAGAAAGCTCAAACATGCCTTTATAAAGCTGATAGTATAACCCCTTCTGGTTCAAGAGCTCTTCATGACTGCCTCTTTCCACGATTTTCCCCTGTTCCAGCACCAGGATAGCGTCCGCATTGCGGACAGTGCTCAGCCGGTGAGCGATTACAAAAACGGTGCGTCCCTTCATCAGCCGGTCCATCCCCTTTTCGATCAGGGCTTCCGTTCTAGTATCTACAGAAGAAGTCGCCTCGTCCAGGATCAATACGGGCGGATCCGCTACCGCCGCACGGGCGATAGCCAGAAGCTGCCGCTGCCCTTGGGACAGATTGGCTCCGTCGGAGGTCACCATGGTGTCATAGCCCTGAGGCAGTCTTCTGATGAAGGAATCCGCATTGGCGATATGAGCCGCCCTTTCGATCTCTTCCTGAGAAGCGTCCAGCTTTCCGAAGCGGATATTATCCGCTATAGTCCCCGTGAACAGATGGGTATCCTGCAGGACGATGCCCAGGGAGCGGCGCAGATCGGCTTTTTGGATATCCTTTATATCAAAGCCGTCATACAGGATGGAGCCTTTCTGTATATCGTAAAAACGATTAATCAGATTGGTGATGGTAGTCTTTCCCGCGCCAGTGGAACCTACAAAGGCGATCTTTTGTCCCGGCTTTGCATAAAGGCTGATTCCGCGCAAAATCGGGCGCCCTGCCTCATACGCAAAATCTACATCCTGAAAGCGGACATCTCCGCGAAGCGGCGTCTTTTTCCCCTCCGGACTCTGCCAAAACCATCCGCCATCCTTCCGGGAGGAACCGCCGGACCGCTCCCGTCTCAGCAGGATTTTCCCTTCGTCCGTTTCGGAGGGCTGATCCATCACCTCGAATACCCGCTCTGCTCCCGCCAGCGCCGCCAGAAGGAAATTGCTCTGCTGGGTAAACTGATTGATAGGCGCCGCCGCCTGCCGGACAAACACCAAATAGCTGGCCAGGCTCCCCACATCGGTCATTCCGTTCAGCGCCATAATTCCGCCGAGAACAGCCACAATAGCATAATTCACATATGAAATGCTCACCACAGCGGGAACCATAGTCGCCGCATAAGACTGAGCTCCCGTCCCAGCCCGGCGGAGCGCCTCATTTTTCTGCCGGAAGGCCTCCAGATTGCGCCCCTCATGGTTAAACACCTTCACAACCTTCTGCCCGTTTACCATTTCTTCGATATAGCCGTCCAGATCTCCCAGGCAGGCCTGCTGTTTCTTATAATATGCCTTGCTTCTCCTTCCGCTGAAGCGCACATACCAGAACATGACCCCGTAGCAGACAGCCACAATCAGAGAAAGCCTCCAATTCAGTATAAAAAGGATAAGCAGTGTTCCCGCCATCTGAATAAAGCTCTGGATAGCCATGGCAAAGCTGTTGTTCAGCGCGTCGGAAATGGTGTCCACATCGTTGGTAAAATAGCTCATTACATCACCGCGGCGCTGGGCGTCGAAAAATCTCAGGGGCAGCGTCTGCAGATGGGCGAATAAGTCCCTCCGGATATCGAAAAGCACCTTTTGAGCCGCCTTCACCATGATCTGCGTATATCCATAGGAGGAAAGAACCCCCGCTGTATATATGGCGGCGGTAACGAGCACCCCCTGGATCAGGGTATCCAGATCCCCGCCTTCCAGGCTGTTCACCACGGGCCGGATCATATACGTTCCCAACAGATTCGCCAAAGCGCTCAGGGATACAAGGACCGCCACCGCCAACATAAGGAATTTATGCCTGCCCATATAGGAGAGCAAAGTCCCGATGGTATAGCGCAGATCTTTAGGCTTTTTCGCGCTGAGCTGTCTCGCCGCCATGGAAATCCTCTCCTTTCATTTGGGATGCATATATCTCCCGGTAAATCGGGTCGCCTTTCAAAAGCTCCTCATGGGTTCCCGCCGCATGAATGCGTCCGTCCTCCAGGATAACGATCTGATCCGTGCCCATCACCGAAGTTATCCTTTGGGCTATGATGATTTTCGTCACATGGCGAAGCCCCGCCAGGGCATTTCGGATCTGCGCTTCCGTTGCCGTATCCACGGCGCTGGTGGAATCGTCAAAAATCAGGATTTTTGGACGCTTCAAAAGCGCTCTGGCAATACAGAGGCGCTGCTTCTGGCCGCCGGAGACATTTACGCCTCCCTGCCCCAGATCGGTATCCAGCCCTTTGGGCATCCGTCTGAGGAAATCCTCCGCGGCGGCGGCACGGCAGGCCTCCCAGAGGGTCTCGTCGTCCGCTTCCGGAGCTCCCCACTGAAGATTTTCCCGGATAGTGCCAGAGAACAGCACATTTTTCTGCAATACGATCCCCACCGCGTCGCGCAGGGCCTGCAGATCGTATTCCCTTACATCCCTGCCGCCTACCTCTACAGAACCGGAGGTCGCGTCATACAGCCGGGGGATGAGCTGCACCAGGGTGGTTTTTGCAGAACCTGTGCCGCCTAAAATCCCCACCGTCTGCCCCGCTTCGATATGCAGATTCACATCAGACAAAGCGTTCTCTTTAGCCTCCGGATTGTATTTGAAGGATACGTTCCGAAAATCGACGCTTCCGTCCGCCACCTCCTTCACAGCCCCTTCGGGAGAGGAAAGCGCCGCCCGTTCGTCCAGCACCTCCCCTATGCGGCGAGCGCTGGCAAGAGACCTGGTAAGCAGGAGAAACACATTGGAAATCATCATCATGGAATTCATGACCTGAAACACATAGCTGAGAAAACCCGTAAGTTCCCCCACATGAAGCTGGGAAGAGAGGATCATATTCCCGCCGAACCACATGATAAGCACCACGGCCGTATACATGGTCAGCTGGAAAGCCGGAAGATTCAAAACCGCATAGTGGAACGTTTTCTGGCTGGTTTCCATCAGCAGCCCGTTTACCTTCTGAAAGCGTTCCTCTTCATATTCGCCCCGCACAAAGGCTTTTACGGCACGAATAGCTGTCGTTCCCTCCTGCACCACATTGTTCAGCCGGTCCACGGCCTTTTGCAAAACGCCGTACATAGGGCCGACCCTGCGGAGAATACAGAAAAGGATCACCCCCAGGACAGGCGCGCACACGACAAAGATCACAGCCAATCCGGGATTCATCCAGAAGGAAAGCCCTACGCCCAAAACCAGCATAATGGGCCCGCGGACCAGCGGGCGAAATCCGCCGTTGATCGCGTTCTGCAGAACAGTTACATCCGTTGTCATCCTTGTGATGAGAGATGAAGTTTCAAAACGGTCCAAATTGGAAAAGGCGTATTCCTGCACCTTTTCATACTGCGCCTCCCGGATCCGCGACCCCCACCCGTAAGAAGCGCGGGCCGCAAACCTTCCATACAGAAGCCCCGTAACAAGAGAAAGCAGCGCGCAGATCCCCATCTGCAGGCCCTTATTCATGATATAAGGGATATCCCGGTTCGTCACCCCCACGTCGATCAAATCCGCCATCAGCATGGGGATAAACAGCTCAAAGCAGGTTTCCGCAATAATCAGGACGCCCCCGGCAATCATATCCCTGCGGTAAGGCCCCAGATAGCCGAGCAGCCGTTTCAAATCCCGCATGGAGCTTCACCGCCTTCCTCTGCAGCCTTCGATACTGCCGAATCGCCCGCAGCTTTCTTTCCTGCTCCCCTGTTCTGAAGATTTTCATATGCTCTCCGTAGATATTCCGCAAATTTCTCCCGTTCGCCGCCTTCAAATCCCTGGAGCATGATCTCTTCTGTTTCCCGGCAGTGCCTTTTCCACTCTTCATAGGCCAGAAGCCCTTTTTCCGTGATCTCCACCAGATTGGACCGCCGGCTTTTTTCATCCGCTCTTCTTGTAATAAACCCCTTCCGTTCCAGCGAATCCAACATGCGGGAAACGGCGGCGGAATCCACATCAAAATAGGCTGCCAGCCTGCGCTGCGAGCAGGGACCATCCGCGCTCAGATAGGCCAGAAGCTTCGGCTGCCCTACCTCCAGCCCAATGTCTTCCAGGCAAGGACGAAGATAATTCCTTTCTGCGTGGAACGCCCGGTATAGCAGCATATGAAAGGTTCTCTCCATAAACGGCCTCCAAAAATATAATTGATACATCAATAATTGATATATCAATTATTATAATCCTTTCAGAGGCTTTGTCAACAGCTTCTTAAATACGGGATCAGGGAAACAGAAAAGCGCCGGGAAAAATATCTT
>OFOK01001769.1_pt1 | contig 14864 bp, 9 predicted proteins | sample 1542001 | NCBI WGS metagenome assembly OFOK01 (sample SAMN04209242, study PRJEB22552) | human gut metagenome | biome: gut; material: feces | host: Homo sapiens | place: USA: Oklahoma
TGATTGCAGACTGCCATATTTATGATCGTCACGTACCGGTTATCAAAGAACTGATCAGTCGTACTCCGTATCCGGCACCAACTGTGAAACTGAATCCGGAGATCAGGGATTTTTATGAGTTTACAACGGATGATCTGATAGTAGAAAATTATCAGACATGGCCACAGATCAAAAATATTCCGATCGCAATCTGATGTGTTTGAAAATAAGTATATTGCTGTAGAGAAGAGGGTAATGAAGTATGAATATTATAGTAGCAGTAGATAAGAACTGGGCAATCGGTAAAGATAACAAGCTTCTTGTAAGTATTCCGGCAGATATGAAGATGTTTCGCCAGGAAACAACTGGAAAAGTTGTTGTTATGGGACGTAAGACTCTGGAAAGTTTTCCAAATGGGCTGCCTCTTAAGAACAGAACAAATATTGTCCTGACAGGAAACAAAGATTACAATGTCAAAGACGCGATCATTGTCCACACTGTAGAAGAACTTCTGGAAGAAATAAAAAAATATCCGTCAGAGGAAGTATACTGTATTGGTGGAGACAGTGTATACAAACAGCTTTTGCCTTACTGTGATACAGCACATGTGACAAAAATTGATTTTGCATATGAGGCAGACAGCTATTTCCCAAACCTGGATGAAATGCCGGAGTGGAAAGTAACTGCGGAAAGCGATGAGCAGACATATTTTGATCTGGAGTATTCTTTTATGAAATATGAAAGGATAAAATAAATATTTTCTCTGCAAATTTTGCATTGAAGTCACCACGATAAAGTGCTAAAATGGATGAAAAGAGTTACTGAGAAGGGTAACTGGAAAAGAAATCCATATGACTGGAGGAAGATATATTATGGAAAAAAAGAACATTGACTGGGGCAGCATCGGATTCGGTTATATTCCGACAGATTATCGTTATGTTGCCAATTTCAAAGATGGTAAATGGGATGAAGGACAGCTGACTACAGACCCGAATGTTACACTGAATGAATGTGCCTGTGTATTCCAGTATGCACAGACTGTATTTGAAGGAATGAAAGCTTATACAACAGAAGACGGACATATTGTTACTTTCCGCCCGGATCTCAATGCTGAGCGTCTTGCAAATTCTGCAAGAAGACTGGAAATGCCGGTATTCCCGGAAGACCGTTTTGTAGAGGCTGTTGTACAGACGATCAAGGCAAATGAAGCATATGTACCACCATATGGCTCTGGTGCAACTCTGTATGTACGTCCGTATATGTTTGGAAGTAACCCTGTTATCGGTGTTAAACCGGCTGACGAGTATCAGTTTCGTATTCTGACTACACCGGTTGGACCGTATTTCAAAGGTGGCGCAAAACCGATTACGATCCGTGTCACAGACTTTGACCGTGCTGCACCGCATGGAACAGGTCATATCAAGGCTGGTCTGAACTATGCAATGAGTCTTCATGCTATCATGGATGCGCATCGTCAGGGATATGATGAAAACATGTATCTGGATTCTGCTACAAGAACAAAAGTAGAGGAGACAGGTGGAGCGAACTTTATCTTTGTCACAAAGGATAATACCGTTGTTACACCGAAGTCCAACAGTATTCTTCCATCTATCACACGTCGTTCTCTGATCTATGTTGCAGAGCATTATCTTGGACTGAAGGTAGAAGAACGAGAAGTATATCTGGACGAAGTAAAAGACTTTGCAGAATGTGGACTCTGCGGAACCGCAGCTGTTATCTCACCAGTTGGCAAGATCGTAGACCATGGCAAAGAAATTTGCTTCCCAAGCGGAATGGAAGAAATGGGACCGACAACAAAGAAACTTTACGAGACACTTACCGGCATCCAGATGGGACGCATCGAAGCTCCGGAAGGCTGGATCAAAGTTATCGAATAAGATTTATTGTATCAGATATAAGACAAGGTACAGGCAGATGTCCTGTGCCTTGTTTTTTTGTTTGTATTTCGTTATAATAAGAGAGAGTTTACAGGAGGACGGAATGGACAAAAAATCTTACGATAACGGAACGGATTTCAGTTTTGTGGAGCAAAAAGTCCGCGAAGTGCAGACAACAATAGAAAATGCTGTAAAAACAAGCAATTATCAGGAACTGAATCAGTCCATCACGAAGATGGTTAATAATACACTGAAACAATATCAGAAAGAGCATCCTACGACGGTTCAGAAAAAAACTGAGCACAAAGTTATGAATCAGAAAATACAGGAAACTCATCCGGAACTGTACGGAAATACCGGAGGCGAAAAGGTAAAAGATATTCTGCTGATCGTATTCGGTGGGCTTCTTTCCGGAAGTATGGCAATAGGACTTCTGACAGTGCAGATTCTGCAGGCTGTAATAGGTCACGGCGGTATCACTTCGACTGCAGTGACGTTGATTGGTACACTGGCAGGCGTGGGGATGATCTATGGAGGCTGTACAGGACTTGGCAGATTGAAACGCTTCAAGAAATATGTACAGGCACTTGGAGACAGAACGTATTGTGATTTTGAACGTCTGGCAGGGGCTGTGGGTCGCAGTGTGAAATTTGTAAAAAAAGATATCAAATTTATGATTCAGAAAGGCTGGTTTCTGGAAGGACAGACGGATCAGAAGGAAACATGCCTGATCACAAGCACAGAAACATATCGACAGTATACAGAGACACAGAAGGCACTGGAGCAGCGAAATGAAGAAGAATGCAGAAAACGCCAGCAGGAAACAGAGCAGCAGAAACAGATCAGTCCGGAAGTACAGGAAGTTCTGGATAAAGGTGAAGCATATATTCAAAAAATCCATGCAAGTAATGATGCAATCCCGGGAGAAGAGATTTCGGCTAAAATTGCCCGCATGGAACAGATTGTAGAACAGATTTTTCAGAGGGCAGAGGAGCATCCGGAAATTATCCCGGACCTTAAAAAAATGATGGATTATTATCTACCTATGACAGTGAAACTTCTGGATGCTTATGAAGAAATGGACAGACAGCCAATTCAGGGAGAGACGATCCGCTCATCCAAAAAAGAAATTGAAGATACGCTGGATACTTTAAATGAAGCATTTGCAAAACTCCTGGATTCAGTTTTTCAGGATACCGCGTGGGATGTTTCCAGTGATATATCTGTGCTTCATACGATGCTTGCACAGGAAGGACTGACTGGAAATGATTTCAGTAAGAAGCAATTATAAAAAAACGAGTATAAAATACATTTGCCATAGAACACGATAAGGAGAACGATATGGGTGATGAAATGAAACAGGCAGAAACAGGGATGCCGTCACTTACACTGGAACCAGATTTTGCACCGGAAGTGAAGAAGGAGCCGGAAGTGCAGGTACAAGGACAACTGATGGAAGTTGCACCGGAAATGGATCCGGTCCAGCAGAAGATGGCACAGACAGTACTGACACCGGAAGAACAGAAGATGGTGGACGATTTTGCATCTAAGATTGATGTGGAGAATCTGACACAGGTCATGCAGTATGGCGCTGGGACACAGAAAAAGATGGCCGATTTTTCAGATGAGGCATTGAAAAACGTAAGAGCACAGGATCTTGGTGAAGTCGGAGAACTTCTTTCAGGAGTTGTTGGAGAACTGAAGGGATTTGATGCCGAAGAGGAAAAAGGTTTTCTGGGATTTTTCAAAAAACAGGCAAATAAAGTAGAAAATTTGAAAAACAGATATGACAAGGCTGAAGTAAATGTAGAAAAGATTGCAGATGCACTGGAAAAGCATCAGGTTCGTCTGCTCAAGGATTCTGCAATGATGGACAAAATGTATGAACAGAATCTCCTGTATTTTAAAGAGCTTTCCATGTATATTCAGGCTGGTAAACAGAGGCTTGCACAGACCAGGAACGGCAAACTGCATGATCTGGAAGAAAAGGCGAAAATGACCGGACTCCCGGAGGACGCGCAGGCGGCTAAGGATCTGGACAGTAAATGTGCCCGTTTTGAGAAAAAACTTCATGACCTGGAACTTACCAGAATGATCTCACTGCAGACAGCACCACAGATCCGCCTTGTCCAGAATAACGATACGATGATGGCAGAAAAGATTCAGACTACACTGGTCAATACGATTCCACTCTGGAAAAGCCAGATGGTACTGGCACTTGGCATTGCACATTCAACAGAGGCGGCGCAGGCACAGAGCCAGGTATCGGATCTTACAAATGAACTCCTTCGAAAAAATGCAGAGAAACTGCATATGGCATCGGTAGAGACAGCAAAAGAATCGGAACGTGGTATTGTGGATATGGAAACACTTCAGAAAACCAATGCAGATCTGATTCAGACGCTGGATGATGTAATGAAGATTCAGAAAGAGGGCAGAGAAAAACGCCAGGCAGCGGAAGCAGAAATGGTCAGAATGGAAAATGACCTGAAGGCTAAACTGTTGGAAATTCAGCACTGAAATACAAGAGGGGCTGTTTGAAAATAACAGCTCCGCTTTTTCGTCAAAAAGGAGAGAAGAGCATGTATCGTGATCATACAAAAGTTGTACAGATAGGAAATAAAAAGATTGGTGGAGGTAATCCAATTCTGATTCAGTCTATGACGAATACAAAGACAGAAGATGTGGAGGCAACTGTCCGCCAGATTCTGGAGCTGGAAGCAGCTGGATGTGATATTATCCGTTGTGCAGTGCCGACTATGGAAGCTGCGCAGGCACTGAAAGAAATCAAAAAGCAGATTCACATTCCATTGGTGGCAGATATTCACTTTGATTATCGACTGGCGATTGCCGCAATGGAAAACGGTGCAGATAAAATTCGTATCAATCCTGGAAATATCGGAAGTACTGACCGTATTCAGGCAGTTGTGGATGTTGCAAAAGAGCGAAATATACCAATCCGTGTAGGAGTCAACAGTGGTTCTCTGGAAAAAGAGCTGGTAGAAAAATACCATGGTGTAACAGCAGAAGGACTGGTGGAGAGTGCACTGGATAAAGTACGTATCATTGAAGAGATGGGGTATGACAATCTTGTGATCAGTATCAAATCTTCGGATGTTATGATGTGTGCCAAAGCACATGAGCTGATTGCAGAAAAAACAGATCATCCTCTTCATGTTGGTATTACAGAGGCGGGAACTCTGTATTCTGGAAATATTAAATCTGCCGTAGGACTTGGAATCATTCTTTCACAGGGAATCGGAGATACGATCCGTGTTTCTTTGACGGGCGCGCCATTGGAAGAAATAAAATCTGCCAAACGGATCCTTAAGACACTGGGACTGCGTAAAGGTGGCGTAGAAGTTGTTTCTTGTCCGACATGTGGACGTACACGTATTGATTTGATCGGGCTTGCAAATAAAGTAGAAGCAATGGTACAGGATATCCCATTGGACATTAAAGTTGCTGTTATGGGGTGCGTGGTGAATGGACCTGGTGAAGCAAAGGAAGCAGATATTGGGATTGCCGGAGGTGTTGGTGTCGGTTTGCTGATCAAAAAAGGTGAGATTGTGAAGAAAGTACCGGAAGACCAGCTTCTGGATACTTTAAGAGAGGAACTGCTTCACTGGGAGGGATAAGAGAGGCATAGAGTGTGGAGAAAGAATTTTTCGATGTATTTCCCAATTTAAAAGTAAAAGACCAGCTGCATGAATGGCTGGAGATGGTAACTGTATCAAAAGTTTCCTGCAATCCAGCGAAGACGAGACTGTGGGTTTATATTCATAGTGAACGCTGGATCCACAAGAAATATATTATGGCACTGGAAGATCAGATTGAGCGACAGTGCTTTTCAGGTCTTGAAATACAGGTAACAGTGATTGAACGTTTTCATCTTTCCAGACAGTATTCCCCGGCCAATTTTCTGGAAGTTTATCGTTCCAGTATGGAAGTGGAACTGAAGAACTTCAATATGCTTGAATACAATCTTTTTAAGCGTGCGCAGATTGCTTTTCCATCGGATGAGCAGATGAATCTGACTTTACCTGATTCTGTGATATCCAGAGAAAAAAGCGGGATTCTGGTGGAATATCTGGAAAAAGTTTTTTGTGAACGATGTGGGATGAATCTCAAGATCAACCTGCAGTTCATAGAGACAGAAGAGAGCAAATATCGCAAAAATGCTGCGCTGCAGATCCGGCAGGAGGTGGCGAATGTGCTGAAACATGCCAAACTGACACCGGAGCCGCTGCAGGATGAGAAAGAGAAAGATACGGCTGCAACGGAAGTAAAGGATGGCAAAAAAGCAGAAGCGAAGACTAATAAAACAGAACAGAAACCAAAAACATTTGAGAAGAAAAGCCAGCGTGGAGAGTTTCATGGAGGATTCCGCAAAGACAGTAATCCGGATGTGATCTATGGAAGAGATTTTGAGGGAGATACCATTGATCTGGAATCTATTACCGGTGAGATGGGAGAAGTCATCATCCGTGGACAGGTTATGGATGTGGAAGCACGTGAGATCCGTAATGAAAAAACAATCCTGATATTTCCGGTAACAGATTTTACTGATTCTATTGTGATCAAAATGTTTCTGAGAAATGAACAGGTACCTGAGATTACGGAATCTGTCAAAAAAGGTGCCTTTTTGAAATTTAAAGGGGTAACAACGATTGACCGATTTGACAGTGAGTTGACGATCGGATCAATATCTGGAATTAAGAAAATTGCAGATTTCCGTAGTACCAGAATGGATACCAGCCCACAGAAGCGAGTGGAACTGCACTGCCATACCAAAATGAGTGATATGGATGGTGTTACGACTGCAAAAGATCTGGTAAAACGAGCTTACGAATGGGGGCACAAGGCAATCGCAATTACAGACCATGGTGTTGTACAGGCTTTCCCGGAGGCAAACCACTGTTTTGATGCATGGGGAGGATGTGTTCCGAAAGATTCAGATTTTAAAGTCCTGTATGGTATGGAAGCATATCTTGTTGATGATATGAAAGGCATTGTTACCAACAGTCAGGGACAGCCGATTGATGGTAAATTTGTTGTATTTGATATTGAGACAACAGGATTTTCACCGCTTACATGTCAGATTATAGAGATTGGTGCTGTGAGAGTCGAAAATGGTGTGATCACAGACCGTTTTTCGACGTTTGTGAATCCAAAGGTACCAATTCCGTACAGAATTGAACAGTTGACAAGTATTAATGATTCCATGGTTATGGATGCACCGGATATTCAGACAATACTTCCGCAGTTCCTTGAATTTTGCGCGGGAGCTGTCATGGTGGCCCATAATGCGGACTTTGATATGAGTTTTATTATAGAAAACTGCAAACGACAGGGGCTGCCGCAGGAGTATACATATGTGGATACGGTTGGTATGGCACGTTTCCTTCTGCCGGCACTGAACCGATTCAAACTGGATACGGTTGCCAAGGCTGTCGGAGTGTCTCTGGACCATCATCACAGAGCAGTGGACGATGCAGCATGTACGGCTGAGATTTTTGTACGGTTTGTGGAAATGTTAAAAGAACGAGACATTTTTGATATGGATACGCTGAACCAGCAGGGAAATGTATCTGTGAATACAATTAAGAAGCTGCCGACATATCATGCGATCATTTTGGCGAGAAATGAGACCGGACGTGTGAATCTCTATAAACTGGTCAGCCAGTCACATCTGAAATATTACAGACGTCGTCCACGTGTACCGAAGAGCCTTTTTCTGGAACACAGAGAGGGACTTCTGATCGGAAGTGCCTGTGAAGCTGGCGAATTGTATCAGGCACTTCTTCGAAATGCACCGGAACCGGAAATTGCCAGACTGGTCAATTTTTATGATTATCTGGAAATTCAGCCACTTGGAAATAATGCATTTATGATCGCAGATGAAAAAAATGATCGTGTGAAATCCAATGAGGATCTGATTGAACTTAATAAGAAAATCGTAAAACTTGGAGATCAGTTTAAGAAACCGGTTGTTGCCACCTGTGACGTACATTTTATGGATCCACAGGATGAAATCTATCGCCGGATCATTATGGCCGGAAACGGATTCTCAGATGCGGATAATCAGGCACCTCTATATCTGCGCACTACAGAAGAGATGTTGGAAGAATTTTGTTATCTGGGAAGTGAAAAAGCAGAAGAAGTGGTTATTACCAATACCAACAAGATTGCGGATATGATCGAGAAGATCTCTCCGATTCATCCGGATAAATTTCCACCGGTTATTGAAAATTCGGATCAGGATCTGAAAGATATCTGTTTTAACCGTGCACATGAGATGTATGGTAAAAATCTTCCAAAGATTGTAGAAGACCGTTTGAACAAGGAGTTGCATTCTATTATTTCCAATGGATATGCTGTTATGTATATCATCGCGCAGAAACTGGTATGGAAATCTAATGAAGATGGTTATCTGGTTGGCTCGCGAGGATCAGTAGGCTCTTCACTGGCGGCAACTATGTCTGGTATCACAGAAGTAAATCCTCTGCCACCGCATTATTTGTGTCCGGAATGTAAATACAGTGACTTTGATTCGCCGGAAGTCAAGAAATTCGGAGGTATGGCCGGATGCGATATGCCGGATAAAGTATGCCCGAAGTGTGGCGCTAAGATGAGTAAGGAAGGCTTTGATATTCCTTTTGAAACATTCCTTGGATTCAAGGGAGATAAGGAACCGGACATTGACCTTAACTTTTCAGGTGAGTATCAGGCGAATGCACATCGATATACAGAGGTTATCTTTGGCAAAGGGCAGACCTTTAAGGCCGGAACGATTGGTACACTTGCGGAGAAGACGGCATTTGGTTATGTGAAGAATTATTATGAGGAACGGGGACAGCACAAACGTTATTGTGAGATCAACCGTATTGTGCAGGGATGTACCGGTATCCGGCGAACGACCGGCCAGCATCCGGGTGGAATCATTGTCCTTCCAGTGGGCGTGGAAATTGAAAAATTCACGCCGGTACAACATCCGGCAAACGATGAGAACAGTGATATTATCACAACACATTTTGATTACCATTCTATTGATGGAAACCTTTTGAAACTGGATATTCTCGGACACGATGATCCGACAATGATCCGTATGCTGGAGGATCTGACAGGCTTAAGTGCCCGTGATGTTCCTTTGGACAGCAAGGAAGTTATGTCTTTATTTGCAAGTACGGATGCATTGGGAATCAAACCGGAGGATATTGGAGGCTGCAAGCTCGGATGTCTGGGTGTACCGGAGTTTGGTACAGATTTTGCCATGCAGATGCTTATTGATACGAAACCGAAATATTTTTCTGACCTGGTACGTATTGCCGGATTGTCTCATGGTACAGACGTATGGCTGGGAAATGCACAGACATTGATCGAAGAAGGAAAAGCAACGATTTCTACTGCAATCTGTACACGAGATGATATTATGATCTATCTCATCAGCATGGGGGTAGAAAGCAGCCTTGCCTTTACGATCATGGAAGCTGTACGTAAAGGAAAAGGTCTGCGCGAAGAGTGGGAAGCTACCATGCGTGAACACAATGTTCCGGAATGGTATATCTGGTCCTGTAAAAAGATTAAATATATGTTCCCGAAGGCACACGCAGCAGCATACGTTATGATGGCATGGCGTATTGCCTGGTTTAAAGTATTTAAACCCCTTGCATATTATGCGGCATTTTTCAGTATCCGTGCAACGGCTTTTTCATATGAAACGATGTGTATGGGACGTGACAGGTTAGATTTCTATCTTGCAGAACTTCGCAAAAAGGGCGATGCAGCGTCAAAGAAAGAACAGGATACGATCAAAGATATGCGTATTGTACAGGAAATGTATGCACGAGGTCTGGAGTTCATGCCAATCGATCTTTACCGTGCCAAGGCAAATCGTTTTCAGATCATTGACGGCAAACTGATGCCCGCATTGAACTGTATTGACGGAATGGGGGATAAAGCTGCCGAGGCAGTCGTAGATGCTGCCAAACAGGGAAAATTCCTGTCGAAGGATGATTTCAGAGACCGGACAAAGGTCAGCAAGACGGTTATCGATCTGATGGATGATCTGGGAATCTTTGGAGATATTCCACAGTCTAATCAGTTTTCATTGTTTGACGGTGTGATTGCCTGAATGGATATCATTTATAAAAATGGGGATTACCGATAGAAAAGCCGGGTATGTTACCATAGCGAAAAGGAGACAATTATGAAAAAAGAGGAGTTAAGGTATTTACAGAGACTTGCGGAACTCTATCCGACGATCGGAAAGGCTTCTACTGAGATCATTAATCTGCAGTCGATTCTGAACCTGCCAAAAGGGACAGAGCATTTTATGTCAGATCTGCATGGAGAATATGAGGCTTTTTCGCATGTACTTCGCAATGGTTCTGGTGCTGTACGCAAAAAAATCGATGATGTGTTTGGCCATACACTGAGCAATAATGACAAGAGGGCGCTGGCTACACTGATTTATTATCCGAAAGAAAAAATACAGCTGGTCAAAAAGACAGAGGAAGATATGGAGAACTGGTACAAGATTACTTTGTACCGTTTGATCGAAGTCTGCAAGACTACAGCGTCCAAATATACAAGATCCAAGGTACGTAAGGCATTACCTCCGGATTATGCGTATGTTATTGAAGAATTGATCACAGAAAAGGCGGAAGTGCTCGACAAAGAAGCTTATTATGATTCTATTGTCAATACGATCATTGAAATTGGCCGTGCAGAGAATTTCATCATTGCACTTGCAGAACTGATACAGAGACTGGTTGTAGATCATCTGCATATTCTGGGTGATATTTTTGACAGAGGCCCGGGCCCGCATTTTATCATGGACCGTCTGATACAGTATCATTCTCTGGATATCCAGTGGGGAAATCATGATGTAGTATGGATGGGGGCAGCAGTTGGGCAGAGAGCCTGTATAGCAACGGTGCTTCGTAACAGTATCCGCTATGGAAATCTGGATATTCTGGAAGATGGATACGGAATTAATATGCTTCCGCTTGCGACATTTGCAATGGAAGTATATAAAGATGATCCGTGTACTGCTTTTGAAATGAAGGGAACATCTAATTATAATGCACTGGAAAAAGAACTTGGACAGAAGATGCATAAAGCAATTGCAATCATTCAGTTTAAGCTGGAGGGACAGCTGCTTCGAAGACATAAAGAATTTCATATGGAAGACAGATGTCTGCTGCACCGGATCAATCCGGAAAAAGGTACGGTTACACTGGCAGATGGAAAAGAATATCCAATGCTTGATACAGAATTTCCAACGATTGACTGGAAGCATCCGTATGAACTTACTCCGGGAGAACTGGATGTGATGGAACGTCTGGAAACTGCATTCCGAAACTGCGAAAAATTGCAGAATCATATGCGGTTGTTGCTGGACAAAGGTGGACTTTATAAGATATATAATGGAAATCTTCTGTTTCATGGATGTATTCCATTAAATGAAGACGGAAGTCTGAAGGAAATTCAGATTTACGGAAAAACTTATAAGGGACGTGAATTGTATGACGTTCTGGAGGCATATGTGCGGAGAGCATTTTATGCGGTTGACAGAGAAGAACAGCGTAAGGGCAGAGATATTTTGTGGTTTATCTGGGCAAGTCCGTCTTCGCCGTTATTTGGCAAGGATAAAATGACTACATTTGAACGATATTTTATTGCGGATAAGGAAACTCACAAAGAAACAAAAGGTGCGTATTATCATCTTCTTGAAAATGAAAAAGTAGTAGATGGAATGATACGGGAATTTGGATTGGATCCGGAAACCGGCCATATCATCAATGGACATGTTCCTGTGCATCAGGGGGATGGTGAGAGTCCGGTGAAATGCAATGGGAAAGTAATTGTTATTGATGGAGGATTCTGCAAAGCTTATCAGAAAGTAACAGGAATTGCCGGATATACGCTGATCTACAATTCTTATGGCCTGGTGCTGACGGCACATGAGCCTTTTACATCCAAGGAGCAGGCAATATCTAAAGAAAGTGATATTGTATCCAACAGAGTATCCGTACATTATACATCCAAACGTCGTTTAGTAGGGGATACAGACACAGGAAGAGCTCTGAAAGAACGTATCGGTGAACTGCGACAGTTGCTTGACGCATACAGAAAAGGTATTATTAAAGAGAAAAAATAAAGTACAAAAGCAATAACAGAGGTGAGCGAATGAGAAGAAAAAACAGACTGAAGGTACTGCTGGTGATTTTGGTCTCAATATTTATCATGTTCAGTGCAGCAGCACTTCTTCTGGCAGGATTTCAGAAAAGTGAGAGAGAGGCACAAAAGAAGAAAGAAGCAATGGCAGCGCTGGAAAGTCTGCCGACAGCAGCACCTACGGAAGTTCCTGTGACACCGTCTCCGAGTCCGACACCGAGGCCAACAGCGACACCAACGCCGATACCAAAAGAAAAAGTAAGTTTTAATCCGGATGATTTCTGGGATTACTGGTATAGCACAGATGGACTTGTGACAATTAATATATATAATATCAGTCAGGACAGTGTATCATTCAGCTTCAGCCAGACAGATGCAGGACAGACACAGTCTGTTTCTGCTGATGTAACTGCGGAAGTGGCCGGAACTGCGGCAGCATTTTCCTTTACAGATACAGCGGGAAATGCAGCTTCAGGAAATCTGACATTTGACAATGGTCAATTATATCTGCGTGCGACGACAGCAGAACCAGTTTCTTCTGTATATCCAAATGTAAGTTGTATTATGAGCAGAACACAGGTACAGCTGCAACCGGATCCGACGGTTACACCAACGCCGGCCGAGCAGGCACAGAATACGGCTGAGACAGGAGAATATTTCTTCCCGGAGAGCAGTAATCGTTATCTGACAGATGAGGAGATTTCAGCATATAGTTCAGATCAGCTGGAACTTGCAAAGAATGAAATCTATGCACGCCATGGACGTCAGTTTGTAACAGATTATATTGCGGATTATTTTAACAGTAAATCCTGGTATCAGGGTACGATAGATCCGGACACTTTTGATGCCGAACAGAATTCTATTTTCAATGAATATGAGCTTGCAAATATTTCAAAGATTGCTGAGTGGGAAGAACAGAAAGCGAGTCAGGGAAACTGACTCGCTTTCTGCGTCATTTGATCGGTTCTTTGTTATCGGTTCTTCCAACCAGATAATCAATGGTGGTATCATAATAATCAGCGAGGCGGATCAGCATTTCAATTGGAATATTACGAGATCCTGTTTCATAATGAGAATAAGAACGCTGACTGATATGAAGAATTTCACCAATTTTCTTCTGAGAGAGATCGGAATCTATACGCAGATCCTGAATTCGTTGAAATTTCATTCTTATACCTCCTTCATTTTCTGTAATTATAAAACAGTCCGAAATGTGCTATTGCAATACGGAGCAAAATGGACTATAATAAAAATCATTTCTTTTTTTATTCCCATAATACAATTATAAATTAAAAAATATAGCAGTGCAGATCGAGGTGCATGTGCATACAGGAGGTTGTTATGTTTGCAAGTGTACTATCAGCAGCGATTTTGGGCATGGATGTTCATCCAATCCAGGTGGAGGCAGACGTCAGTGATGGTCTGCCGACATTTACGATGGTTGGATTTCCTTCGGCACAGGTAAAGGAAGCACAGGATCGTGTCAGAACGGCATTGAAGAATAACGGTATTGCACTTCCACCGAAGAGAATTACCGTGAATTTTGCTCCGGCTGATATCAAGAAAGAAGGAGCTGGATTTGATCTTCCGTTAGCAGCAGCTGTTTTGGCGGCGTCAGATATTCTGAAATCGAAACAGCTGGATCGGGTGATGATGGCCGGAGAAATAAGCCTTAATGGAGAAATTCATGCAATATCAGGGATTTTGCCTATAATCATCAGGGCGAGGGAGGAAAAGTGCCGGTTTTGTGTTGTTCCATATGAGAATCTCCGGGAAGCGACACTGATACCGGATATGAAGGTGATTGGAGTTCGCAATCTGCAGGAAATGATACGCTATGTGCAAAGTCCGGATTCTTATAGAAAAGAAGTGGGAAAAACAATAGAATCTCCGGGTAAAGAAAAACTGGATTTCAGTGATATTCGAGGACAGGAAAGTCTGAAACGAGCCGTGGAGATTGCAGTCAGCGGTTTTCACAATCTGCTTATGATCGGGCCTCCGGGGGCAGGAAAAACGATGGTTGCGAGAAGAATTCCGGGAATTATGCCGGCACTTACATTTGATGAAGGGTTGGAATTGACAAAAATCTACAGTATTGCCGGATTGCTCTCGAGAGGAGATCCTCTGATCAGAGAAAGACCTTTTCGCAGTCCGCATCATACATGTTCAGCACAGGCTCTGGCTGGTGGTGGCCGAAATCCCAGACCAGGGGAGATCACACTGGCACACAGAGGTGTATTGTTTCTGGATGAGATGCCAGAGTTTTCCAGAAGAAGCCTGGAGATTCTCAGACAGCCACTGGAGGACAAGGTGATACGTATCTCCAGAGTATATGGGACGTATGATTTTCCGGCAGATTTTATGTTATGTGCGGCAATGAACCCATGTCCCTGTGGTCATTATCCGGATATGAACAGATGTCGGTGTACACCGGCACAGGTGATGCAGTATCTGGGAAGAATAAGTCAGCCGCTTCTGGACAGACTGGATCTTTGTGCTGAAGTGTCCCCGGTAGATTTTGAAGGACTGAGCAGTGGACGAAAAGGGGAGAGTACACAAACGATCAGAGAGCGGGTTATCTGTGCACAGGATATTCAGAGAGAACGATATAAAATAGAAGGAATTCAGTTTAACGGAGAATTAAGTGGTGCTCAGATTGAGAAATATTGCAAGATGGAAAAAGACGCCCGGCAGCTTTTGAAGATGGCATTTCAGAATATGCCGTTCAGTGCCCGTGCCTATCACAGGATTCTAAAGGTGGCACGGACAATCGCAGATATGGAAGCGACAGAAAGTATTCACAGA
>OFOK01001786.1_pt1 | contig 14656 bp, 10 predicted proteins | sample 1542001 | NCBI WGS metagenome assembly OFOK01 (sample SAMN04209242, study PRJEB22552) | human gut metagenome | biome: gut; material: feces | host: Homo sapiens | place: USA: Oklahoma
CTTCATTTACAACAGAGGCTGCGAACTAAAGTGCGAAAAATTCTTGACACGACCCGACCTTTGATTCTGATAGTCGAATTTCCACTGCTAAAATCCACATTTGCCGCTACTACCTTAAAAAAACCGCAGCCACCCCAGACTGGGGTGGCTGCGGTTTTTGTGTGGGGTAGATTCAGTATTGGATCTTGGACAAGTCCCCAAAAGCTGTGCCGGCACCTCTTTGTGAAAATCTGATCTAAATATACTTAGAACGTACCATCCATATTACCTTTTGAGTAGTTGCGATTTTTGCTACTATTGTGTCCCTGAATGATTCGCTTCAACCAACTACTGATTTTTAAGAATCTACACATTTTAAAATGCGGACAATAGTTCTAAGATATCAGGATTTTGTTTTGTTTCAGCTATGTCAAAAACACTATTACCTTCGCTGTTTGTGCTGGACAAATCAGCTCCAGCTTCAAGTAATAGCTGCACGCAGGGAACACGGTCACGCATAACTGCGAACATTAGCGCAGTTGTTCCATCTTCACTTTTGGAATTAACATCTGCGCCAGATTCAATAAGGTATTTTGTGATGTGTGCACTAGACATTGCCGCAATGGAGATGATTGGCAAATCTCCATCAGTATCTCTTTGATTTACATCAGCGCCATAAGCTACCATAAGTTTTACCGCATCAAGGTAACCAAGAGAAACTGCAGAGGATAATGCTTCATATGAGATTTTATTTCCGTTTTTTAATAAAAATTGCAAAATATCTGTGCGATTGAGCTGAACGGCATTTAAGAGCATTTCATTATCGTGCTTTGAGAGTCCTGCCTGAGAACACCGCTCTAAGAGACTGAGGCAAGGGAAACTATCCTTCCATATGGTTTCTTTCTCAGAATCAGTGATAGACGAAAAATCTATATGGTCCCAAATTGCCTCGCCCATTTCATATTCACCTTTTTGAACAGCAATTCCAAAAGATGATATTATTACTTGGTTGCAAATCGGAGAACCTCTTTCAACTAAAAGTTCAAAGAGTTGAATATTTCCACTCATGGCGGCAAGATCCAAATACGAGAAACTCTCTCCTTGGGGTGAAGCAAAACTGACAGTAATAGCATTATCCAGTAGATACTCAGATGTTTGGTATTGCCCTGCGCTTACTGCAGAATAAAGAGCACTTGTTATCGATAAATCACCCTCTGAAAATATAGATTTATTCTCAAGAAGCCAAGAAAGAGTGCTAATATTACCATACTGAGCTGCAATGTCCAGAGGAGCTAAGTCCCAATCATTATATGATAATCCAATGTCAAAACAATGCGCTAATGCATCTTTATTGCAGAAAGCAACTAAACTATACCCGAGCATTCGTTTCTGTTCGGCAGACAAATTTGCGATATCTTTGGATTCGGCGCAAATTAAATACGGACTGTTTCCTTTAATGGCTTCTACGATCAATGGAGGCAATACATTGTTTATATTCGTTGGTGAGCAGTTGTTTACAATGAGCTGGACTAAATCAAGATGTTCATATCCTTGGCCATTTACTCCTTGTACTACCTCTTCTAATGTATGTTGGGATACAGTTGCTCCATTATCAATCAGGAATTCTGCGGTAGAGTAATACCCCTCTTTGGCTGCCATATCTAAAGCAGTATCCCCATTATTGTTCACATGGTTTATATCAATGCCATGCTCAAGATATTGCCGACACAATTCCACGCCGTCTGGGCGAAGTGCAGCAGAAAAAAGCAAAGTATCTCCTTGACTATCGCAAAACGTGAGGTCGGTGCCTGCCTCGATGAGGTAGTTTGGGATTGCTTCATTAAAACATTCATCATATGCATATTGTATCGGACGCATTTTCCGAGACAGTAGGTTGCTACTTTGCTCTTCGTTCAAGTTTGCACCGCTGTCAACCTCTTCTTTTACCCATTCGAGTGACCCAAAATCAATAGCTGCAAATAACGGCGTTGGAGTTGTTGCGTGTTCGATGTAATCACCCCCTTTCTCTAAAAGCACGCTACAACCGCAAGTGATAAAAGCAAGAACGATCACCTGCGTGATAACGATAACGCGTAGTTTCATGCTTTATTTCCCCCAGGTAAATTTTACTTTATAGTACCATCCACTAGAGCCTGCGGAAGAATAATAGACCTTGGTAGTCGAGTGAATAGTAAAATTGCTGTTATCAAATCTACCACCACTTCCCGTTCCTGCTTTAGTAGAGGAAATACCATTTTTGAAGCGAGTTGCCATTGTTCCGCTCCCGTTAGCATCTGCTGGGAAATAAATATAACCATTTAAGGTTAAATCTTCAGCAGGAATATGCCCGATGCTCGGTCTAAAACCATTGAGCCACCAATGCCGTTGAAGCGGCCGGCTAAAGATTAATTTGCCGCTGCTTACAGGCCCATCATAAACCTTATAAGACATTAAAAGCATATCTTCTTCATCGACAACCCAATAGTGACCAATGGCATCTTCAATACAAATCCCTGCACTCTCAAAATAGCCTGTGTTTTTGGTGCTATTTTGGGGGAGACGATAGTAGACACCAATTTCTGCACCGACGCCCATATTGAGATAGAATCCCTTCCAACCTTCGATCATCCAATCCATACCATTGTAGTTGAAGCGAGATTCAAAATACCGATAATCTGTAAGTTGGAATACGAAGTCATAAACGTCGTTATATCCGAATGGTTTCTGGGCAACAAATTCGTCATTTGGTGTGTACCAGATACCCTCATCCTCATTCCATTTAAAGAAGAAGGGAAAACCTGGGAGTGCTTCAATCGGATTTGCAGGAGCATCGATGGGAAGGTTAAGTTTGAGCCAAGTGGAATACCCTACTTTTCCTCGGTTTTCGCCAGTATTTCCACCAGGCAAATACTTATCTTTATAGGCGTTTACAGCAATTTCAGTTTTGGGCCCAAAGCTGCCATCCACATCCAACCGCTCAAATCCCAGAGAAGAGGCGTACCTATTGAGGGCAGTTTGGAGCGCCTTTATATCAGAGGAATGCCAACGTATGCCCTTATACAGCACCGTACCGTTGCGGAATTTGCCAAGCGGATCAATATAGATTAGGGGGCTATTTTCAACATACAGATACTGCACCAACTGCATCGGGTTATCCACGTACTCCTTGATACTGTACTGGCTCGGATCAAGGATGGGGTCCATAGCGGTAAAGTGACGATTCTCCGCGTCATAGAACCGTGCCTTGGCATAGTACTGGTTCAGTACCGCATCGAAGTCGTGGGTCGCATACCGCTTCACCAGGTCCAGTTCACGCTGTCCGCACTTGAGGACGGCATTGTGGGTGATCTCGCCCCACTCATTGTAGTGGGTCCAGCTCTCCACCTTGCCGGTCTGGGGACTGGTGAGGTAGTCGGCGGTGCCCAGATAATCCATGTGGTAGTACAGCCGGATCTGGTTCCCGTTCTCAATGAGCTTGCTGGAGCCGGTTTCCACGCCGGTGATATTGACGCTCAGGCGGTCATTGCCATAGACATAGCGGTAGGTGAGGCCGTTGACCTCCTGCTCCATCAGAGGCTCGTGGGTCTCAGTGGTGTAGTCCACCACGAACTCCTTCACCACGGTGGAGGTCTTTTTCACGTCGCTGCCGGTGGGCTTGTCGCTGGGCTTCTTCCCGCTATGATCCTTTTTGGAGGAGGACAGCAGCATGATACCCGGGTCGGCGGATTCAGTGGGCGCTTCGTCCAGCACGGCGTCTGTCTCTGTGGTGTTGTCATCAGAGGGAGCCGGAACCTCGGGGCTGTCAACAGAATCGCTGGCGGTCTCAGGTTCTTCGGCGACAGAATCAACGGCCTCGGCCAGCACATCATGGTAGCCATAGCTGTTCTTCGCGATCACCCAGGTCTGCTCCACCAAGGCGCCCAGTCCGTTATAGAGATAGGAGCTGCTTTCGGCATTGGCGTTGACGCCTTTGACCATCTTATTGGTCTCGTCGTAGGTGTACGTCCCGATGCTGGTGACCTTCTTGTTTTTGCCGTACTGCTCCTGGATCAGGTTGCCCCTCTTGTCATAGGTGAAGGCAGTGTGGGTCTTCCAACCGTCGCTGGACTTCTCCGTGATCTGATTCAGATTGTTGAGCTTGTAGTCCGTGGTGACGTTATTGGAGTTGGTTTCCCAGGTGAGGTTGCCCAAGCTGTCATACTGATAGGTGCGGCTGGCATTTCCATAGTTTTCCTTGGCATTGGTCACCCGGTGCAGCGCATCATAGGTATAGAAGTTCTCTACCGTGGCCTCGCCGGTGCCATTGCCCCGCATATACTCATAGGTCATGTTGCCGCAGTCATCATATTTGTAGACATGCTTCTGCTGCTTCATGTCCTTGCCGCTGGGATCGGTGTCTTCCACCTTCAGCAGCTGGCCGATGGAATCGTAGTGGTAGTCCTCCACCCAGCCGTGAGGATACTCCATCTTCACCGTGCGGCCCATACCGTCGTAAGTGTAGGTGGTGGTACGGCCATCGTGCTCGGTGACAGTTTTGAGCTGGCCCAGCAGGTCATAGGTCTTGGTGGCTGCAGTGCCGTCGGGATAGGAAACGCTGGTCTGGTTGCCGGTGGCGTCGTAGGTGTAGGAAACGACTTTGCCCTTGGTGTCCGTAGTCTTGGTGATCCGGTTGAGCAGATCCACCTCGAAGGTCGTGGTGCCCGTCCAGTCGGTCATCTCCACCAGATCGCCCACCTTATTGTACTGATAGGTTACCTCCTTGCCATCATTATAGTTGATGGAGGTCACCATATCAAGGCCATTATAGCCATAGGTGGTTACATACCAGACTCCCAGTTTTGACTCCGACAGTCGAATTTTCACTACCGAAATCCACATTTGCCGCAACTGGCACAAAAAACCGCAGCCACCCCGACCAGGGGTGGCTGCGGTTTCTATGCGTGGTAGATTTGGTATTGAGGTTTTAGTAGATTTCTAAAGGGATTTCTAGCCCCTCTGGTCGAAAATCTAGTCTAAATACACTTAGAACATATCATTCTTATTCTTGTTTAGGGAGTTGTTCTTTTTGCTATATGTGACAGGCAACTTAACGGATTGTCTGTCCACATCATGCAATTTCCTATGTATAGATGGTCAGTAAATTTCTACCTCAATACATTTAACCCCACATTGTAATAGCCCCGAGAAAAGGTCGTTATCATTAGTTGAGATATACATTATTCGTTCATGGGAAATAGTTTCTATCCAAGGATTGTCATTGATATAAAAGGTGGGGTCTTCTGGATAATCTGGGGTACACCATGCGGTTAACGCAGGAACCGATAATATAGTTTTCTCTAATCCCTTTGTAATCCGATAGATATGGTGTTGTTGCCCTTTTGTGTAAATTCTAGGCGTTTTTAGGTGTACATTTTCACCTTCTTCATATTCAGAAAGACAACGCACAAAGCTAAAATAGTTTTCATTTAGATCTTTAGCATGATGATGTTTAAATGAGCACAGGCTAAGAAACTCACTACGCTTTAATGCATATTGAATTGCTACTTTATATATGTTGTTGTCCTCTATATTTAAAACACGGTATTTTTTCATAGCCTTAATCAAACAATATAAAAGATGTGTGCACTATTTGCATGATTCTTAATATGGAAATGGTTAAAATAGCCTGCACCTCCATGCCTTTGATGATGCATGGCGCGCCCGCCTCACACTCGATTCGGCCATCTCCACCAGATCGCCCGATTTATAATACTGATAGGGCACTTTTTAATTTAGCCTTGGCCTGAACAGCACAGGCCAAGGCTAAATATTGGAAGTCAGGCTGCGATGGTAGAAGCGCACATATATGCTCCATTAGGATACTTTATTCCATATTATCAGCTGCCTTCCTAAACATATGCACTGCAACACCGCCGCCAATAAGGAAGGGCCCCATACTGCCTAATAATTTTAGTGCAATAAGCAATATAGAAATATGAGGCATTTCCCCTATGACGTCCATTATGGTATAAATGGATAGTGCTCCTCCGCCACAGATAATAGTCCACTTAAATTTGTTACATAATTGTCTTACTGCTTTAGCATCTTTGCGTGTAATTGCATGTAAAATGCGGCTCACCAATATAAAGCCAATAATTACAGCAATTATGCACACAAGCAAAATGATAGCAGAAAAAACCTCCATAATACTCTCCCATTATTACTTGTTCAGTGGCTTCAAATAAGGATAACCAAATGCCCAAACAACAGCACCCAATGGTTTGCTTGGGGTTGCTTCACCAACAATAAACCCTCCTCCTGTTAAATATAGTGTTCCAGCAGCAATAGTCAATGTTGCATAAACACCTGTATCAGCAAATGCTTTCAATAATGGTGGAGCCAGGGCCATAGAAACCACAACTCCGCCTGTACCGACAGTTGCCGCACCAGAAACCGTAATAGCGGCAATGATAGCTTTAGCCCCCAATGCTCCAGCACCTGCTTGAGCTGCAAATGAGAATATTTTCCTTATTGCTGGCCAACCTCGATAAGCAGTTTCTTCAAAATCGATAAGGCTTTCTTTACATGCTAGCTTTTCATAGTAATCAGAAGTGAAATTTGGGGATTCAGGAATACTATTGTAGCTGTCAATTTTCCTAATCAGTTGCGCGATTTTCTTTCGTGTGGGAATGTCTAGACTGCCTGTATCAGGAACATCTGTATAGAAACGTTGTAAATACACAAGTGCTTGCTTGGTCTGCGGTCCAAAACTTCCGTCAATTTTTCCGTCATAATATCCAAGACGCTTCAATTTCTGCTGTAGATCTATAATTTTTGAGGAATCACTACGATTGAAGTTTTTTCCGAAGAAAGCCGCCCAAGTTTTTGGACCAACTACACCGTCGACTGACAAGCCATTAATAGCTTGAAATGCTTTAACTGCATTCAAAGTTTTAGAGCCAAAGCTCCCGTCACAACCGTCATTAGAAAGATAACCTCTGTTTCGAAGCAATATTTGGAGTTGTAAAACCGCGTTTCCGGTACTTCCGAATTTGAGAATAGACTTCTGAGGGTTATCTTTAAATTCATAATCACCAGTATATTCCCAATTGTCATGTAGCCAATTTCCGTTGGCATCAAAGAAACATAGGCCAAGCGGATCGATGTAGACAATCGGGTTATTGGATACATACAGATATTGCACAAACTGTGCAGAATCATCCACATACTCCTTGATACTGTACTCGCTCGGATTAAGAATGGGGTCCATGGCGGTAAAGTGACGATTCTCCGCGTCATAGAACCGTGCCTTGGCATAGTACTGGTTCAGTACCGCATCGAAGTCGTGGGTCGCATACCGCTTCACCAGGTCCAGTTCACGCTGTCCGCACTTGAGGACGGCATTGTGGGTGATCTCGCCCCACTCATTGTAGTGGGTCCAGCTCTCCACCTTGCCGGTCTGGGGACTGGTGAGGTAGTCGGCGGTGCCCAGATAATCCATGTGGTAGTACAGCCGGATCTGGTTCCCGTTCTCAATGAGCTTGCTGGAGCCGGTTTCCACGCCGGTGATATTGACGCTCAGGCGGTCATTGCCATAGACATAGCGGTAGGTGAGGCCGTTGACCTCCTGCTCCATCAGAGGCTCGTGGGTCTCAGTGGTGTAGTCCACCACGAACTCCTTCACCACGGTGGAGGTCTTTTTCACGTCGCTGCCGGTGGGCTTGTCGCTGGGCTTCTTCCCGCTATGATCCTTTTTGGAGGAGGACAGCAGCATGATACCCGGGTCGGCGGATTCAGTGGGCGCTTCGTCCAGCACGGCGTCTGTCTCTGTGGTGTTGTCATCAGAGGGAGCCGGAACCTCGGGGCTGTCAACAGAATCGCTGGCGGTCTCAGGTTCTTCGGCGACAGAATCAACGGCCTCGGCCAGCACATCATGGTAGCCATAGCTGTTCTTCGCGATCACCCAGGTCTGCTCCACCAAGGCGCCCAGTCCGTTATAGAGATAGGAGCTGCTTTCGGCATTGGCGTTGACGCCTTTGACCATCTTATTGGTCTCGTCGTAGGTGTACGTCCCGATGCTGGTGACCTTCTTGTTTTTGCCGTACTGCTCCTGGATCAGGTTGCCCCTCTTGTCATAGGTGAAGGCAGTGTGGGTCTTCCAACCGTCGCTGGACTTCTCCGTGATCTGATTCAGATTGTTGAGCTTGTAGTCCGTGGTGACGTTATTGGAGTTGGTTTCCCAGGTGAGGTTGCCCAAGCTGTCATACTGATAGGTGCGGCTGGCATTTCCATAGTTTTCCTTGGCATTGGTCACCCGGTGCAGCGCATCATAGGTATAGAAGTTCTCTACCGTGGCCTCGCCGGTGCCATTGCCCCGCATATACTCATAGGTCATGTTGCCGCAGTCATCATATTTGTAGACATGCTTCTGCTGCTTCATGTCCTTGCCGCTGGGATCGGTGTCTTCCACCTTCAGCAGCTGGCCGATGGAATCGTAGTGGTAGTCCTCCACCCAGCCGTGAGGATACTCCATCTTCACCGTGCGGCCCATACCGTCGTAAGTGTAGGTGGTGGTACGGCCATCGTGCTCGGTGACAGTTTTGAGCTGGCCCAGCAGGTCATAGGTCTTGGTGGCTGCAGTGCCGTCGGGATAGGAAACGCTGGTCTGGTTGCCGGTGGCGTCGTAGGTGTAGGAAACGACTTTGCCCTTGGTGTCCGTAGTCTTGGTGATCCGGTTGAGCAGATCCACCTCGAAGGTCGTGGTGCCCGTCCAGTCGGTCATCTCCACCAGATCGCCCACCTTATTGTACTGATAGGTTACCTCCTTGCCATCATTATAGTTGATGGAGGTCACCATATCAAGGCCATTATAGCCATAGGTGGTCACATATCCGTCGGGATCTGTCTTGGTCTTGAGATTGCCGTTGCCATCGTAAGCATAGGTGGTCACATTGCCCAGAGCATCCACCTGTTTGGTGGTAAGGCCGCGGCCATCATACTCGTACAGGGTGATCTCCCACTCGTCCACACCGTCCTGGGTATCCACGCGGTGCAGGGAGGTCTTGACCAGGTTGCCCATCAGATCATACTCGAAGAGAGCGGAGTTGCCCAGGGCATCAATGGTCTCAATCACGTTGCCGTTGGCATCCAGTACATAGCTGGTCTTGTGGCCGCCCTTATCTGTGCTGGCAACTACCTGGCCTTCGCCATTATACTCGATGGTCTCACTCTTGCCATCCGGCGTAGTGGTCTTGATGAGCCGGTCCAGAGGATCGTATTCGTAGGTGGTCACGCCATCCACGGTGGTCTTTTTGACCATGTTGTGGTTTCCGTCATACTCGTAGGAAATGGTGTAGCCTTCAGCGTCGGTCTCGGTGGCCACATCGCCGCGATCGGTGTAGGTGTAGGTGGTCACGCCGCCTCTGGGATCGGTGATGGTGAGCACGCGGTCCATCTCATCATAGGTATAGGTGGTGGCGTTGCCCAGAGCGTCGGTCATCTTCACTACACGTCCGCAGTCATCGTAATCATAGTTAGTCTCCGCACCTTCCTCGTTGACAACTTTGATCAGCCGGCCATCGGAATCATAGGTCTTGGAGGAAACGCCGCCCTCGGCATCCTTCTTGCCCACCAGCCGGTCCAGACCATCGTAGGTATAATAAGTGGTGTTACCGTTGCCATCGGTCTCGGAGATCTTATTGCCATTACCATCATAGGTGAAACTGTGGGTGTAGCCCTCAGCGTCCACATACGAGGTCAACTCATTGCGGGCATTGTAGGTATAGGTGATGCTGTGGCCATCGGCCTGAGTCAGCTTTACAACGTTGCCGTTGGCGTCATACTCAGTGGTCGTTACAGCGCCAACGGGATCGGTCATGGTCAACACACGTCCCAAACCATCATAGGTATAGGTAGTGGTGGCCCCATCTGTGTTGGTCTCAGAGATCAGGTTTCCATCTGCATCGTAGACTACGATGGAGACGCCATTCATGGCATTAATGGTCTTGACCAGATTGCCCACCCGATCATATTCATAGCTGGTTGTGTACCCACGTGCGTTCTTGATGGCAGTCATGCGATTGTTGGCATCGTAGGTGTAGGTGACCACATAGCCCTCTTCGTCCGTTACGGTAAGATTGTTGCCGTTGGCATCATAGGTATAGGCCACCTTGGTGCCGTCCTTGTTGGTCATACCCACCAACTGGCCGGCGGCATCGTAGAAGAAGGTAACTGCATGGCCCATGGGGTCTGTGGTGCTGGAGACCCGATCCATGTTGTCGTACACGTTGCTGGTGGTCAGCCCCATCGGCGTCGTCTCAGAGAGCTGATTCCCGTTTTCGTCATAGGTGTACTGTGTCACATTGCCCAGCGGGTCCGTGGAAGAGATCATATTGCCATCAGCGTCATAGGTATACTTCCGCACGTTCCCGTTCCGGTCGGTCTCCTGGACCAACTGCCCCAGTGCATCGTAAGAGCTGCTGGTAGCATAGTCCAAAGGATCGGTATTCTTGGTCTGGTTCCCCTCATTGTCATACTCGAAGGTCTGCCGGTTGCCATTGGCGTCCGTAGAAGCGACCAGGCGATCCAGTGCGTCATACTCATGCCGCACGACGCCGCCTTCGGCATCGGTAGTCGTAAGAGGATTTCCGTTGGCGTCATAGGTATAAGAGATGCTGTTGCCGCCGGGGGAGGTCACGGTGGACACTTGGCTCAGGGTATTATAGGTATAGGAAGTCGTATGGCCCTCGGCGTCCGTGGCAGTCGCCTGCTGGTTATCCGCCGTATAGGTGTAGGAAGTCACAAACCCCATGGGATCGGTGATGGACAAGACGTTGCCCACTGCATCATAGGTATAGGAAGTGACTCCGCCCATATCGACATGGCGTCACCCCATCCGCCGGACCATCTGCACAGTATGATCCTGCTCGGCCCGTTCTGTCAGGTCGTCGTTCCAGTCCTTGTTCTCCGGGATCAGGCGGCTTGAGGCGATCCCAAACTGCTCCGCGATCTGTTCGGCCAGACGGAGGCTGGCGGTATGACCCGCCTTGTCGTTGTCCAGACAGAGACAGACATCCCGCAGGACGGGGTTGTGTTCCAGCATCCAGAGCACCGGCAGGCTGGAGGTCCCGCAGCAGGCCACGTAGCTGTGCTGCCGCCAGTCCTCTGGGTGGAGCGTGATATAGGAGAGCAGATCGATAGGTCCCTCAAATACATAGAGCCGGTCACTGACACCAGTCCAATGGAAACTGCACCGCGGGTCACTGCCCTCTACATTGATGCGGAAGGTCTTGCCTGTGTCATGGGTGCTTCGCTTGTGGGCATGACGGGCAACGCCGTGTTCATCCTTCCCGACGAACACGGCGTTGTGGTATTTTTCATCTTCGTAAATGAGTCCCGCATGGACGAAGGCGTTCAGCACGTCTCGCTGGATGTGCCGTTTTTTGAGCAGGTAGGCATAGACACGGCGCATGGTGTGGTTGGCAGGCGGCAGTTCAAACTGCTTTCTTTCTACCTCAGCCTGCTTTTCTTCTGGTAAGCAGGCTCCTGCCGCTGATCCGCCCAGCAGGAGCGTGACGGCATCCGGATAGCTGAGGTGGTAAAAGGTCTGGGCGAAGGAGATCGGGCCTCCGCCTTTTTCCGCCGCATGATCGTACCACTCATTGCCCCGGACTGTGATGCTGTGGTCACTGTCCAGCCGCTTCTCATGGCCGGAGGGAAGCAGCTTCTCTCCACGCTGCCGCAGAAACTCCACCAAGTCCACAGAGGCGGCAAGCCGTTTCTGCTCCTCGGTGAAATGGATGTAGGGCATGATTGTTCACCTCCAAAAAAGAAAAGCCGTGGGCTTATGCCCACGGCTCGTTGTTGCTTCAGTCCTCCCGCTGGTAGTGCGGCTGGGGGACATATTTTTCGGTCTGATACTTCTTGTACTTCTCCTGCTGAACTTCAGCGGGAGTTGTGACCTCCAACGCGGACTCATCGTAGAGATCGGTTCATCACAGACTGCATCCAGCAAGATCCGTTCCAGATGCTCATACTCAGAGAATTGATCCAGCGATGCCATCACCAGCGAGTCCCGCACATAGCCGGAGCTGGCTGCCAGCAATTCCTGATCCATATAGAATCCGTGATGCTCCACGAAAAAGGTCATCATCATAACCAGCGTCCGTGTGTTGCCCTCCCGGAACGGATGTACCTGCCAGATCTTCGGGAAGCAGGCCGTCAGATGGCGGACAAACTCCTGTCTGGAGAACTGCGGCCAGTCCTGTGACAGAAGTTCCTGGAATGCATTCTCCAGATCCCGGGGGATATCCTCATCATTGCTGTACCATACGCTTCGGCCAGCCAGCAGTTTTTCCCGCTTCTCAATATTAATGATCCGGTACTTTCCAGCCCAGTCATAAATATCTCCAAACAGAAACCGATGGATCTCACACAAGCCTGCAGGGGTGAAATCAGAGAACCCACGCTCATAGAGTAGCATCATATTGGCGCGGGACTGTTCAGCCTCTACCAGATCCAGCACCTTTTCATCCCGGATGTCCAGCTTGTTTTTCAGGACCGGGGTATCCGTATATAAATAGGGATCAGCCATGGCGCTGTACCTGCTCTGCCATTTTCCGGTGCGAGGCCAGCAGTGCGGATTTCATCTGCTCACCGCTCAACTCACCTCTGGCCCAACTGCGCGAAAGCATCCGGGCATAGTTGGATACAGGGACACCCTCAATCGCATTGATGGCATCCGCCGTTTTTACCGCAGCGATCCGCCGGCTGATTTGTTTGCTCGTCATTGTGAGATCACCTCTTGATCCAGTATAGCATGATGTATGAAAAAAGGGAAGTGGGATCTATTTGGCACCATCAACTCATACGGATCTCCTGATCTTCATGGTCATCCGGCTTATGACCCATGGCGATCTTCTTCTCTCGGATACGCTGGCGGAGTTTGCTGTCTGTGAACCGAATCGAGGCAATGGAGCCGCTGGTCGACTGCTCCTGAAAGATCCTGCTCATGTGGTGCAGGAGCCGGGTAGCTGCCGACAGCACAGAGGGGCTGCGGAGATGCTTCATCCATTCCAGCGTTGCGCGGGCAGCCTCATTTCCTTGCGCCGCGGACTGCTCCAGCCAGCGGACAGCGGCCTCATGATCGGGCGGCGCCTGCCTTCCCGGCAGGTATAGTTTTCCCAATGCATACTGGGCATAGCCTGGTGCATGCGATACATAGAATGATCCCCTGCTCAGAAAACTGTCCCACCGGGGAGGCGACAATTCGGCAGTTCCTGTACAGGTGTGTCCCCCATTTGTTTTCACTTTTGAACCCTCCATTCTGAAATCGTTAGAAAATAAAAAAGAGCCGTATCCTGCTAATTGCAAGATACGGCTCTCTATGATATGTGAGGGATCAGCTCAACTGCTGTCCCTGATCCAGTTCGTGATTCAGTCTCTCCTGGAGATTCGGGACGGTGTACTCGATTTTTTCTCTGGCTGCCTGAGTTGCTTTGAGTTGTTCCTCCTGTAGCTCCGGTCCATTTTCTAAAAAATAATCGATGCCCCGATAGAGCTCGGTTAGTTCCTCCGGCGAAAAGAGCTGGGCTTTGGAAATAAGTCCGGAGCGGACAGCAAAGTCCTGCTTTGCCGCAGTAAAGTCATCCTCATAATAGTGCCCGTAGCATACCCCGGTGCGATAGTAGTCCCAGATCCAAGTGACAAACTGGTAGCCAGAGCCTTGTTCTCGCTCCCGACCAGCCAGCAATGCGCCGCCGAAATCGGCCAGTAGATGGAACTCTTCACTTAGGCCGCTGACGCTCAGAAGATCAGAGGTTTGGACGGCCTCCACATAGTCCCAGACCTCATCGGCAGTCTGGGCAACTTCGTGGTACAAGTCGCCAGCTTCATCATTTCCGCTCATCTCTGGCAAGAGGAAAACCTCGTTTTTCGGAGAAACGAAAAGGACAGGCTGACCGTGGAGGAAAACCTCTAGTCGCTTATCCTGATTAATCTTCGAGTCGATTTCCTGCTTTCGAAGACATCTTGCGAGTTCGGCAAAAAATTCATTTGTCATAAGCTGTTACCTTCCTTTTGGTTCTGAAAATAATAAAGCCGGGACCATCGAGTGGAATCCCGGCATGAAAAGTGCTTGGTATCATTTTGTGATACCAAGCACTTTATCTTATGAAACTGTTTTGCTTTATGGAGAGCTGTGCCCTTTTTGAAATTCTATTGTTCAAAAAGGGCACAGCGGCTTATTCCGTTCAGATCCGAGCGATGCAGGGTTCGAGTCTCCGCAGTTGCTTCGAAACCGCCAAAAATATCTTTTGTTTCAAAGAAGAAAATCGAACATTAAAAAGCCCGGAAACACTTGATGCCGTAGGCGTTCAGCCTACGGCATCTAGAGTGTTGCGATAATATGGTGACCCAGCGGAGATTCGAACTCCGGACACCCTGCTTAAAAGGCAGGTGCTCTGCCGACTGAGCTACTGGGTCATATAAAATTGGCAGGGATGGCTGGACTCGAACCAGCGAGTGAGGGAGTCAAAGTCCCTTGCCTTACCACTTGGCTACACCCCTGTGTGTGGCTGGATTCTGAGTCACAGTGGAGAAAAAAGCGCGGGCCGGAGCCGAAGCTCCGGCCCGAACGCCTTCGTATGGGGTGGGTAAAGGGACTCGAACCCTCGACACCCGGAACCACAATCCGGTGCTC
>OFOK01001798.1_pt1 | contig 14575 bp, 9 predicted proteins | sample 1542001 | NCBI WGS metagenome assembly OFOK01 (sample SAMN04209242, study PRJEB22552) | human gut metagenome | biome: gut; material: feces | host: Homo sapiens | place: USA: Oklahoma
GCGTCTGAGTCTTCTGCCGTGCAGGGCGCCCCATAACTCGCCATGTACGCTGATGCGTATCTGGCTCAGACAGATGGGGCTTACTCTGCGGCTTGTGGCCGCAGAGTACCTTCCCGTCAGAAGCCCCAGGCGCCAAGTATGACCAGCGGCTTACTCCGACGCACCGGGTCCCGACCATGCAGCCGTCCCGCTGGCAGTCTGTCCGTTCTGGTTTTTGGGAGTGTGAGGTGTGGTGGTCTGACGGGAGGGTGGTGGGCCATCAGCGCTGCGCTGGATGGCTGCAGGGGCTGAGTTTCCTTGTGGTGTGCTGGGAGGGTGTGGGCTATCAGCGCTGCGTTGGATGGTTGCAGGGGCTGAGTTTCCTTGTGGTGTCCCGGGAGGGTGTGGGCATCGGCGCTGTGGTGGATGCAGTGGAATGAGGTTTTGGCGGTTTTTGTCGAAGGGTTTTTGTTGACTTTTGATGGTGGGGTGGTTATACTGAAGGTACATATCTGGGAACATTCTGGGCCGTTCGGCTATCTGATCCCCATATGGTTGGTTGTATAAATATGGCGGGGAGGAGCCGGTTGGTTGTGTGAGGTTTTTTCTTTTGCCATCATAGTGAAAGGAGGAGGCTTATGCAGAGGAAGCGGCTTGAGGATATGAATCTTCTGGATGATTTTTTGTTTAATGCGGTGATGACGTTTCCTGGTATTGGTGAGAGGTTTTGCAGGTTGCTGCTGCAGGTGGTGCTGGGGCGTGAGATCGGGAGGCTTCGGGTTGTTGCGCAGAGGGTTTTTGGTGGCCGGGATGAGGAGTTTCGCGGGGCGCGGCTTGATGTTCTGGCTGAGGAGGATCTGATGGATGTTTTGGCGGATCCTGCTGTTTTTGATATTGAGCCGGATAATAATGGTGATGTTGTGAGTCTGAAGGATCTGCCGAAGCGGGTGCGGTTTTACCATGCAATCATCGACAGCCGGTGTTTGAAGAAGGGTGAGGGTTTCGGGAAGCTTAAGAGGGTTTTTGTGATCTTTGTCTGTTCGTATGATCCGTTTGATCGGGGTAGGATGGTGTATACGATCCGGAATATGTGTGAGGAGGTTCCGGAGATGGAGTATGATGATGGGCTGAGGACGGTTTTTCTGAATACGAAGGGGGATGGCGCGGGTGTGCCTGAGGAGCTGGTGGCGTTGCTTCGGTTTATGGAGGATACCCGGGAGGTGAATGCGGTAAATGATGTTTTGAGGGAGTTGCTGGAGATGGTCAGGGTTGTTAAAGAGGATGGAAAGGTTACGGTGGCATATATGAAGAGTTTTGAGATTGAGCAGATGTGGATTAATAAGGGGATTGAACAGGGGATTAGTCAAGGAATCGCCCAAGGGATTGAACAGGGAATTAGCCAAGGAATCAGCCAGGGAATCAGCCAAGGAATCAGCCAGGGAATCGCTCAAGGGATTGAGCAGGGGCGGAGTGAAGAGAGGGTGAATACGTTGAGGGAGAAGGCGCGTGCGGATCGGTTGGAGAGGGAACTGAGGAAGCTGCGGAGGGGTAGATGATGTTGTTTGGTTTTGGGAGAGTTCCTGGGTGTTTGGGCCTGGGGGCTCTTTTTTTGTGGGATGAATGGAGGGACGAACGGACAGACAGCCGTCCCGCTGGCAGTCTGTCCGTTCTGTTTTTTGGGGGTGTGAGGTGTGGTGGTCTGACGGGAGGGTGGTGGGTCATCAACGCTGCGCTGGATGGCTGCAGGGGCTGAGTTTCCTTGTGATGTGCCGGGAGGTGGTGTGGCATCGGCGCTGCGTTGGATGTGGGTGGGGTGAGCTTTTTGCGATTTGTCGTGAGGGGATTGGGGGATAGAGGCTGTTTTGGATAGGGTGAGGTGTTTTTGTGTAATATTTAAATTTATTTTTGGAGTATTTTGGATTATAATTATGGAAAAAGATGGTTGGTCTGATTGGTTGACTGATTGACTGGTTGATTGATATCCGGAGTTTTGGTGACTGTTTTGTGGGACTTGAGAGAAGAGCTTCGGATGTGTGCTGATGTGGCTTGAGAGATGAGCTTCGGATGTATGCTGATGAGGCTTGAGAGAAGAGCTTCGGATGTGTGCTGATGTGGGACTTGAGAGAAGAGCTTCGGATGTGTGCTGATGTGACTTGAGAGATGAGCTTCGGATGTGTGCTGATGGGGGTTGAGAGATGGGCTTCGGATGTGTGCTGATGTGGCTTGAGAGATGAGCTTCGGATGTGTGTTGATGAGGGTTGAGAGATGAGCTTCGGATGTGTGCTGATGTGGGACTTGAGAGATGGGCTTCGGAGGTTTGGTGGTTTGGTTTTGAGGGTGGTCTTTTGGGGGCTGCCTGGGTTTTGGAGGAGAGTGGGTTGTATGTGTGATTATGTGGTTTTGCCGCTTTTGAATTCGTCTTTTGAGCCTGGGAGGGCTCGGGAGGTTGTTGAGGGGTTTGTGGATGTGGATTTGAGGAATATTGCGCGGGCTGAGCTTTTTTATTTTACGGGGCAGGCGGAGGAGTGTTGTGAGATCACGAGGGGGTATTTGTCCAGCAGGGTTATTGAGCTGAAGCTTTCGGCGTGTATTTTGTATGGGTATTGGGGAATGTGGCGGCGGCTAAGCGGGGGATGGAGGGAATCCAGTCCTGTGTGAAGATTGCTATGAAGAAGAAGGTTCCTAAGGATGTTTATGCGTCCTGTCTTCTGGCGGGGTATGTGGGGGCGGTTTTGCTTCATCTGCCTACGGATGGGATGCCTGCTTTTGGGGAGTACAGCAGGATGCTTCCTGAGGGGCTGAGGCTTTTTGCCACGTATGTGATGGCGCACCATACTTATCTTAACGGGGAGATATGGAGTGCTTATGGGATGGGGAAGGCTGCTTTGTTTATGGCGGAGAGGTCGTATCCGATCAGTATGACGTATATCCACTGTATGATGGCGGTGTGTGCGATCAACCGAAAGCATAAGCAGGAGGCACAGGAGGAGATGCTCCGGAGCTGGGAGCTGGCGAAGATGGATGGGTTTCTGGAGCCTTTTATTGAGCATCATGGGCTTTTGCGGGGGCTGATCGAGGCCTGTATCCGGAACCGGGATCCGGAGGCGTATCAGCGGATCACGGAGGGTGTGATTTCTTTCAGCAGGGGCTGGATGGCGCTTCATAATCCGGAAAACCGGAGAAAGGTTACGGGGGAGCTGTCGACGATGGAGTTTTCTATTGCCATGCTGGCAAGTGGGGGATGGACCAATAAGGAGATCGGAGAGCATCTGGGGATTTCCATTAATACTGTTAAGCATTACCTTACGGATATCTTTTGCAAGCTGAATGTCAAGAAGCGGGATGAGCTGAAGAAATTCATGTTAAAATAGTGACAGAGGCACTTTTTTTTGAAAAAACGGGCCTTACAAAACAACTGGTAGTGTTGTATAATAAATATCACGAATAGTCAGATTTTATCGGAGAAATCAGACGAAAAGAACCAGTAAACGAGTAAGTTAAGAAGGAGGAGTTGAAGACTGATTCTCGATAGCATCTGATAATGTCAATATCCTTACCAAAAATGCCTGGTATATTGACACTACAATCACATAAGGGTAAAATATTGAAAAGGTGTAACCTGTTTACTCACCGGCTAAAAACATGAAGCTTTTTTAAGAGAAAGGAATATAAACAGAAGTAAAGTAATAAGAAATACAGTACACGTTAATGCACACATAGGAAAGCGGGAAAGGTATGAAAAAATTAAGGAATAATAAGATCAGAAAACTCCTGGCATTTATGGTGGCTTTGGCGTTGATGGTATCCTGTATGCCGAGTGCATATACGATCTCCGCGAGTGAGGCGTTCGGAGATGGAACGGAGGATATATTTACAGATGGCGAAATTACATCTGAACCAGCGGCCGAAGAATCGACACCGGATGTAAGCAGCGCTGACCAGGAGGAAACGGAACAGGCGCAGCAATCGACGCTTACATATGAAAATGATTCTGTTAAAGTAACAGCAGAGGCACTGGAGGACGGAGCTCTTCCGCAGAATACAGCATTGAAGGCTGACGGCGTAAACGAGAATTCATCCGTATCTTATGATACAGTTTCTCAGAAGCTTTCAGCAGCAGCTACAGACAAGGGCAGTAGCCTGAGAGGTTTTTTTGCGTATGATGTGTATTTTGCTGATGGCGACGGAAACAGAGTCGAGCCGAACGGCAGAGTCAGAGTAACTTTTGAGTACAAGACACCGGCAGCACCGGAGCTTACCGATGCAGCCAGCACGAGTGTAACCGTTGAGAAGCTTCATTATAACAGCAGTACCGGTGATACTGATGTTAACACCTTACAGGCCAACGAGGATCTGAAGGTTCTGAATGTCAACGAGGGCAAACAGATCCAGACACTTCAGGTTGAGACTGGCAACGCAGCTGTTTTTGCCGTTATGTGGGATTCTCCTGAGACAGCAGATGTCGAGGCAGAAGCTGTTTCCGGTAATGGGGACGAGGTGTCTATCGCATCAGAGGAGCTTACGGACGGAATGGATATTTCGGACGAGCCTGAGCAGGATGCAGCTGAGACACCGGCAGCAGAGAATCCGGAGGTAACTCCTGAGGCAGAGCCTTCTGAGGCTCCGGCGGAGAATCCGGATGCTGAACCTACCGAAGCTCCGGCAGAGAATCCGGATGTGGTGGAAGAACCGGCAGAGGATATTGCGAGCCCGGAGGATGTTCCGGCAGCAGATGAGAATGGTGAGACAAGCCTGATCGAGGTTCTGGGAGACGATACGAATCTTCGTGTCAGCCCATCTACCGAGGCAGAGGTTCTGGCAACTGTAAACGCAGGAACACAGCTCACACTTCTGGATACCGTAACAGCAGAGGACGGAGCAACCTGGTACAAGGTTTCCTGGGAAGGAACCGAAGCTTACATAAGAAGTGATATGGCACAGGTTGTTGACAGCAGTGATGAGGCAGAAGAGCCTGAGGATGTGCAGGAAGAAGAAATTCAGCCGGAGATCACCAGATATGATTACACGAGTGACGAGGTCAATGTAAAGGTTACTCTTACCGATCCGGCAGACCTTCCGGACAATGCAGAGCTTTCCGTAACACCGGTAGAGCTCAGCCAGGAAGCCGAAGACCAGATCACCGAAGAAGCAATCAAAGAAAAGAAAGCCATCGAGAAGATTCACTCCTATGATATCAAATTCCTGGTAGACGGCGAAGAAGTTCAGCCAGGTGCTTCAGTGAAGGTATCTGTATCTCTGAATGATGAGAAGAAGATCAAAGATGCGGATGTATATCACGTAGACAAGAATGATAACGTTGAAAATATGGATGGCAGCGTTGCTAAGAATGGTGATGTTGAGTTTGAGACTACGCATTTTTCGACTTATGTAATCGTTGGTAATAAGCGTGACGATAAGATAAAAGTTACAATAGAGCATTATGACGAAAAAACTGGAGAGAAGATTTATGCAGATGATGTTGATAAAGAACTTTCAGTTGGGCAGAAAATTGATTGTAAGAAAGCTACAAACTGGGATATCACGAGAGTAGACGTAGTTAAAAATGAAACAACAACTACTGTAAATGAAGGTGATATTGAATTAGCACAGGATGCTACGGTTAAAGTATATTATACTCCTACCACTGGAACATTCGCCGGTGCACCTACGTTTTATGATTATACGGTAAAGGCCGGAGAGAGTGGAAGTACTTATTATTCCATTAATCAGAAGAGTAATTATAGTGATCCAAACAGTAGTCAAAAACTTAGTATTGGTGAATGTTATAATGAGAAGATAGAAAAACAGCAGAATTATAATAGTTATCGATACAATTGGAAGGCAAATAAGTGGACGGGTAGTGCAAGTGTTATTACAGGTTTATTAAAAGGGTTAGATAATAATAGTAATGTAGTATTTAATTATCAGGAGCCAGGATTCTTCAAAAATGAAAATCAGACTGTAACAGTTAACAATGAGGAAAGATTTTTAAGAAAAGTATATGGAGATTATACTCTTGGCTTTCAAAGAAATGGTGACACATATACATTAGATAATGTAACAGATGGAAAGGGAAATATTACAACAGGTCAGTATAATAAGACGACAGGTGAAAATTTCTTTCCACTAGATAGTGTGTTGCCATCGTATGAAGCGGGAAATAAATATAAATCAGATAGTTATATTTATGATAATGATAATAACAAACATAATTATTATTTTGGAATGCGCTATGATATAGAGTTTGCCCTTGGAGATTATATAGGGGATTTAACTTATAATTTCAAAGGTGACGATGATATGTGGGTAGTCCTTGATAAAACGAATGTTATTGTTGATCTTGGAGGTATCCATGATGCAGCAAAGGCAGAAGTAAATCTGTGGAGTAAATTATATAACGGTGCATATGCAAAAAATAAAACTGGACTTAGCGAAGAGCAGAAAAAGGAAAAACATACATTAACAGTTCTCTATATGGAGCGAGGCGCTGGTAAGTCTAACTGTCGTATGGATTTTACTATTCCAAATGCAACAATTTCACAGGTAACAACGGATGCGCTTGGAACTCTGGATTTACAGAAAGTTAATAAAGATAATAAAGGACTGAGTGGAGCAAGCTTTGCCCTTTATAATGACGAAGAGTGCACAACACAGATTGCAACAGCTACATCAGGCGATAAAGGAAATGTTACATTTGATAAGTTGAGAGCAGGAACATATTATCTGAAAGAGATTCAGGCGCCAGTGGGATATGTTGCTTCCAATGAAAAATGGACGGTAACGGTAAGAAAAGATAGCGACACACAGGTTACTACAACACTCAGCGACAGTTCCGGAAATGCAGTAAAAGACAACAAAATTGTGAACGAAACTCCGGAAGAAATTATTAAATCCAGTATGGAGTATAGTAAGACCGCAAAAGTTGATAGCTGGGATGACAGAACCTACAACATCAATATCAAAGCAGCATCGACCAGTACCAGTTCCGTGACGACTACAACAAAAGCCATTGCAGATATTATGCTGGTGTTGGATGTGTCCAGATCGATGGATGAAAAAATTTATGTTGCTGATAATACAGATGCAGGAAGAAGAGGACTGGACACAAGTAAGACTTATTATGTGAAGACCTCCTGGAATAAGTATTCAAAAATGAAATATGAGAATGGAAACTGGTACATTGGAGGTTACAATGCATCTTATTACTATAGAGGATATAGTATTTACGTAACAAGACTTCAGGCATTACAGGATTCCGTAGACCAGTTTATAACAGATACTGCATCGAAGTCACCGGAAAGCAAGATCGGAATTACAGCATTCAGTAGTAATTACGATCAAGATAATAGCAGTAATGGTGCAACGAAGGAGTTGCTTGCAACAGGAACGAATAAGGATACATTAATATCATTTGCAAATGACTTAAAAGCTTATGGTGGTACAACACCAGCGATTGGACTAAACAAGGCCAAAGAGTTATTAGATGCAGCAGCTAATGATAAGAATCCGAAATATGTGATTCTGTTTACAGATGGAGCTCCAACAGGAAACAGAACGGATGGTGAGTGGGATTCTGATGCGAAGACAAATGCAGAGACAGCAGCCAATGCATTGAAAGAGGCTAGATACACGGTCTATACTATTGGTTATGGATTCGATGATAAAAGCAATGAAGCAAAATTCCTAGCAGGTGATGGAAGCACGAAGTATCCGGGAATAGCATCTCCGAATTGTGCATTTACTGCGAATGACGCAACAAGGCTGGGCGAGATTTTCAGAGATATTCAGAATACGATCACTCAGGATATAGAGATTACCGGAGCAAAGGTTACAGATGTGATAGATTCGAGATTTGATCTTCTGGATGAGAACGGTTCCCAAATTGTTCTGGAAGAAGGCGGAACAGCTAATGCGTATGGCGGTACAGTATCTCTGGTCAACGGATGTTATCAGATCCAGTGGACAGATCAGACAATACCAAACAAGAAAAAAGGCGAATGGAATAAAAAAATTAAAGTAAAAGCCAAAGACAATTTCGTTGGTGGAAACAATGTTACAACCAACGTATCACCAGAATCAAAGATTTCTACTGGATATGGTGATGTTAAGTTGCCACAGCCGACAGTTAATGTTAAAGTTAACTTAGTAGTCAAGGACAAAGACGTTTGGATCTACAAAGGTGATCCAGTACCGACGAATGATGAGATTCTGAACCAGCTATTTAGTGAATCAGAGACATCTTATTCAAATGGTACAATAAGTGCCGACGATGCGGAAGGCCATATTGCTTTGCAGTGGTTCAAGAAAGATAAAGATGGAAATCGAATTAATATCAGTAAAGAGAAGATGGCAACAACCCCGGATGATTATACAGAGTATTATCTGGAAGTAACTTATGATCCGAAGACGACATCAACGGATAAGAGTAAAACGAACACCACCACAAGTGATGGGGAACAGCATGTCGTAGGAGATACTGAGAAGGCTTATAATCCAGATAATAGCAACCCATATGGTATTTATAAGATTCATGTCATCAAAGGTCAGATTCAGATTACAAAGAATGTAACAGAAGAATCTGCTACAGACAGAACATTCACATTTACTATGAATGAGAAGATTGGAAATAAGGTTTCAGAAAGTAAGGTAAATGTAATAGTTCCGGCTAATGAAAAAAGAGGAACTGCTACGCTGTCGAATCTTCCAAGAGGAGAGTATACGGTAACAGAAGACAATGCAGATGGATATTCCATTCAAGCATTCAATATTGTTACAGGTGACGGTCAGACAGATTGTGAAAATTCTAAATCAGATACTTCTAGTGAAACCAAATCACTTACTTTTGTACTCGGTAATGATACAAAAAGAAACGATGTTATTCATGTTAGTGTAGATAAAAAGAATTACACATATGATTCTAAATTTGGTGGTGTAAAAGGTGTTGCATCTTACACAAACGAAGCAGTAACCAGTCTGGATCTGAAAAAGACAGATACAGATAATCATTCTTTAACAGGTGCTAAATTCAAATTAGAGATGAAAGATGGTAACATCTGGAAATCTCTTGAGAATGACATAGAAGTAAAGAATGGTCCTTCAGAGATTGAACTGAATAATCTGAAGACAGGTATCTACAAGCTGACAGAGACAACTGCTCCAAAAGGATATTCATTATTAGGCAGCAGTATTTACTTCAAAGTCGAAACAGGAAATGTAACGCTTGTTGACGAAAATGGCGATCCGGCAGAGGCTAGTAATATGTGGTCACTGAAGGCGGAGAATAAAGTTTTAACAATCAAAAATGCTAAACTTTATTCCTTACCAGAATCCGGTGGTCCGGGAACTTATGGATTTACAATCAGTGGTGTAGCGATTCTTGCAACTGCACTCCTGTTGTTTATAAATAATAAACGAAGGGAGGAAGAAGCAAAGAGATCGTAACACATTAATTGTAAATGGCCGATGAAGGGCGAAAAAGAAAAATGCAGAGAAAGAAAGGAGCAAACCTTATGAAAAATTTATTTAAGAAAATCAGTGCAATACTGATGGCAGCAATTATGGTGCTGGCTATGGCATCTACAGCATTTGCAGCTGATGCAGCAGCAACAACTACAACGGGTAGTATTACCGTAACTGGTTTAACTGCAAATGATAATACTACTTTGAAGGTTTATAAAGTAGTTGGTTTTGATGAAGCGAACAGTGACTGGACTATTGAGAGTTGGGCACAGAATCATGCGACTAATACTAATCATGTAGTTAGTATTGACTGGGAAGCACTGAAAAGTGTTAATCCACTTCCAACTCCTAAAGAAATCACAGTTCCGGCTGATTCAACGTCATATACAATTGATGGACTTGAAATTGGTGCGTACATGATTATTGCGACAGGTGATCATACAACATACAATGTTATGGGTGAGGCACCTTATGGTTATGATGCTAACAATTTAATCGTTCCAGCTGCAAAAACAATCAATGCTAAATCTTCAGAGTATCAGCTTACCAAAACATTAGTTAATGGTGATCAGATATTCGTAGCAAAAGGTGAAAAAGTAAAATTCAATATTGATACTACATTCCCAAGTTATGCGCTTAATGCAACAAATAGAACATTCTGGATCAAAGATACTCCAACAGGTATGAAAATTACAGGAATTAAAGTACTGGTAAATGGAACTGAAGTAACAGTTAATGATGCATATACATTAGACAAAACATTAGCAACAACAGAAGCTGTGACTGTAAACTTCAAAGATACTTATATTGGTAGTGCTAATGCTCATGCTGGACAGAGTGTACGTGTTGAAGTAACTGGTGTTATTACAGATGATACAGAATACAAAAATGAAGCTGAGACAAATAATTCCCACGACAAACCTAATGTACTAGGTTACTCTGGATCTATCATAATTAATAAAACTGATGATTCAAAAGAGACCCCACAGGTTCTGAAAGGTGCAACATTCCAGATTAAAAAACAGGGTGAGAATGCTCCGATTCAGTTTGTAAAAACGGATACAGGTGTTTATACAATGGTTACATCTGACACAAATATGACTGGCAAAACTGCTGTAACAGATGTAGAAGCAACTGAAGGATCTGTTTTAGTAAAAGGTCTTGGCGCAGGAACTTATGTGATTACAGAGACAAAAGCACCAAAAGGATATAGTATTAATACAAATATCGATAATGTAACACTTACAAAAGAGAGTGCTGCAACTCGAAATGTAACTCTTCCTGTAACCGATACCAAACTCGGTGCCCTTCCATCCACAGGTGGCATGGGAACATACCTCTTCACTATCATCGGTGTTGTAGTTATGGCTGGCGCTGCTGGTGCTTTCTTCATCAGCCGCAGAAAAGGATCTGAGGAGTAATCGTTTGATTGCAGAATCGATTCAATTCAAAAATTATTTATAAGCAACGACAAAGCAAGTATTAAAACAAAGTAGTAAATCTTTTACCGCCCGGCCCTTTCGGGGGCCGGGAGTGGTAAATACAACAGTATGGAGAAACCTATGAGAAAGAATAAGAAGAAAAAATATATTGGACTTGGTTTGCTGTTTCTGATAGGGTTGTCCATACTGCTGTATCCGATGGTCAGTGATGCCTGGAACCGGTACAGGGACAGCCTGCTGATCAGTAATTATAGCAGCAGTGTTTCTTCGGATGATAATTCGGAGAAGATTGACAGTATGTGGAAGGCAGCACAGGAGTATAACGAACAGATCAAGCAGGAAAGTGTGCCGGATGCTTTTTCCGTGAGGGATGGCCAGACGGACAGTACATATGAGTCTCTTCTGAACCTGAATGGTGATGGAATGATGGGGTATGTGGAGATTCCTGTGATCGATGTGAGCATTCCAATCTATCATTACACGACAGATGAGTCTCTGGAGAAGGGTGCCGGTCATTTGTTCGGCAGCAGTCTTCCGGTTGGCGGCAAGAGTACCCATTGTATTTTGTCGGCACACAGAGGACTTCCAAGTGCGAAACTTTTTACAGATCTGAATCTTGTGGAAGAGGGAGATGTTTTTTACCTGCATGTGCTGGGTAAGACGCTTGCCTACGAGGTGGATCAGATTCTTACCGTTCTTCCGGAGCAGACAGAGTCTCTGGGTATCACGGATGGGGATGATTATGTAACGCTGGTTACGTGTACGCCTTATGCGGTGAATACGCACAGACTTCTGGTGAGGGGACACAGAGTTCCGATGAAGGCTGCGAAGGCGGTTCAGAAAACAGAGAAGAAGGTTACCGGAATCACCAATCCGACGCTTCCGATGCTTGCTCTCTGTGTTGTGATCGGAATTGTGATCGCGGTGATCCTGGTTGCCGGTATCAATTCTGTTCAGAACAAAAAACGACGCAGGAAATAGTTTATGGCTAAAAAGAAAAAAAAGAAAAAGAGTAATGTTGTCCTGAACATCATTATTGCCTTGGTGTTTCTGGCGGGGGCGGGTGTGTTCCTTTATCCCACGATCAGTGATATGTGGAACCAGTATCGAAATGCCCAGCTGGTCAGTAAGTACGAGGAAGCGGTAACGGAGCTTTCGGACAACGACTATGACAGGCTGTGGAAAGAGGCGAAGGAGTATAATGCCGAGCATCCGGTGAATGCCATTGTAGATGCTTTTGAGGAAGAGGATACTTATGAGCTGAGTCATCCTTATGACAGGGTTCTGGATCCGAACGGTGATGGTCTGATGGGGAGTATCGAGATCCCGAAGATCAAAGCCAGACTGGCGATCTATCATGGACTGAGCAAAACGGTCCTGGAAAAGGGTGTCGGTCATGTGGAGGGTACCAGCCTTCCAATCGGAGGCAAGAGCACCCATGCGGTTCTGGCGGCGCATCGAGGTCTTCCTAACGCAAAGCTTTTTACAGATCTGGATCAGATGGAAAAGGGAGATATTTTTATCCTGCACATTCTTGGCAAGCATCTGGCCTACAAGGTGGATCAGATCAAGACGGTGCTTCCGGATGAGACCAGTGACCTGGATATTATCGAGGGTGAAGATCATGTGACTCTGATCACGTGTACCCCTTATGGAGTTAACACCCACAGGCTTCTTGTCCGGGGAGTGCGGACGAAATATGTGGTGGAAGATACAAAGAATGACGAAACGATACCGCAGAAGCTTGCTGTTGTGGATCCGAAGAGGGTTCTGGCCGGCGGCGCTGCAGTGCTTGTTGTTCTGATCCTGCTGATTTATCTGATCGTCCGTCATAGGGACAAAAAACGGAAAAAGAAGCAGCTTTCAGAAAGGAAAGAGGAGGCAGAGAGCGATGAAAAATAGAAGAAAGCAAGGGAAAATATTCCGGAGCCTTCTGGCTGTTCTGATGCTGACGGCTATGCTGGTCACAAGTGTTTTGCAGCCGGTTTTCGCCGGGGATTATGAAGCTGGAAAAACAGGTAATCTAACGTTGACGGTTCAGCAGGCGGATGAGGAGGGAAACCAGACTCCGCTGCCGGATGTAGGGCTGACGATCTACAAGGTTGGCAGTGTGAATTTTGATGGCAATGTGCATTTCGTGTTGGATGAGGCACTGGCTGCCGCAGCAATCGATTTTGATTCCATCACGACGGCTGATGGCTGGTATGAAGCGGCAGAGAAGCTGGCGGCTATGATCGTCAGCGGAATCGTGGATGTGTGGGGTATGTCCAAGTCCTCTGATGCAGAGGGGAATATGACTTTCGCTGATCTGGCTGAGGGTATGTACCTGGTGGTGCAGACAGATGGAAACAGCAGTGTTATGGTTTCACCGATGCTGATCTCCGTTCCTTTTGCAGATCAGGAGCAGGGCTGGATGTACGATGTACAGGCTTATCCGAAGTCTGTAAGTAATCCGCAGAAGCATACACAGATCCAGGTTACGAAGAGGATCTATAATGTTGATGAGAACGACAATGTGATTCCTCTGGAAACGAAAGAGGATGTAACTTATAATGTTGGGCTTTACCTTGATCCGGATGGAAATGCCCCTTACGGAGAAATGCAGAAAATCCATATCCAGAATGCTTCCAGTGGTACAGCTACATGGACGGATGTTCCGGATGGCACCTATTATGTATTTGAGCTGGATGAGGATGGAAATCTTCTTCAGCAGAATACGAAGATCAAGGTGGATGATGAGAATCTTTACTACTACAATGTAACGAAGCCGAATGGTGAGAGTGAAGAGAAGTCCAATCAGGTTGTGATCGGTGGAGATAGTGGTGTTACTGAGGCTGCGGCTTATGTAAATAACTATTATACAAAGATTTCCGATGTATTTAGCCGTAACGGATATATCAACATTAAGAAGAATGTGATGATTGATGGTGTTGCTTCTACTGTGGATGATACGTTCTATGCTGGTTTGTTCTCCACTGAGAGTAACGGTGAGCTGACGCTTGAGAAGGTAGTGACTCTGAAACAGAATGGTAGTGTTCAGGTAACAGTGGATCTTCCAACAGATCAGGAGATCAACAGTGTTACTTATACTGTTCTGGAGACGGATAAGGATGGAAATCCGGTTGATGATGATACCTTTAAGTATACAGTTACCGGTCAGGGTGAGGTTACACTGAATAATGATAACCGATATACTGTAACAAAGGAGATCACCAACAGTCTTTCTTCTGAGCCGACACCGATTCCGACTGCTACACCTGGTGGAAATCATGGTGGAAATGATCGGATCACTCCGATCCCGAATAACGGCACAGCGGGCGGAACTGCTCCGAACGATACCAGCGGTACAGCAAGACGTTCTGTAAAGACCGGCGATGATACACCGATCGGCGTATGGGTTGGAATCCTTGCAGCAGCGATCATTGTTGGCGGTGGTGCAGCTTATGGAGTTAAGAGAAAGAAGAAAAAATAAATAACGGATCATTCTGAAGGATGATCGATGGAAGAACCGGGCGATGTGGATGCCCGGTTCTTTTTTTGGAATATTTACGTATTGGGGATGAAAAAGCAGCGGGTGATATTTTTTCTCGAAAATTGCTCTTGACATTTTGGTATGATAAGTATATTGTATGTGTTGCAGTAAATTTCATAAAAGATAGCCTTTTATTCAGAGTGGTGGAGATACAAAGGATCTG
>OFOK01001811.1_pt1 | contig 14524 bp, 11 predicted proteins | sample 1542001 | NCBI WGS metagenome assembly OFOK01 (sample SAMN04209242, study PRJEB22552) | human gut metagenome | biome: gut; material: feces | host: Homo sapiens | place: USA: Oklahoma
CAGCCGCCCGGAACCAGCGCCCACGTCCAGAACAATTTTACCAGACAAATCTGTAAGCTCAAACAAGCGTTCTTTATTCCAGCCCCGGATAAAATCGCATTGCTTAGCCATAGCTTCGGGCGTTGTATACATTATGAAATCTTCAACGCTCAGCAAAGCATATTTTTCTGCCTCTCGGATTTGCTTCGGATCTGCCGGTAAAGAGGCCCTTTCCGCCAGTTCATATATACATGCTGCACATTCTGGGCAGCGGTGTGCCAAATACCAACTGACGGCAGGATTTGCTTTCAGTGCGATTCCCATACTTTTTTTCCATATGGTTTTATCGTTTCTCCAGCCCGCCCAATTCATCATAAGACGAATCTGAAACCGCTCTAAAAGAAGGAAGCTGTTGAATGAGTATTTTTCTGGATCGATCCAATTTAAATCTAAAGACATAAAATCCTCCTGTTTTTTGGAGGCTATGCTGAACATATCCTCCCTTGATATAGTTCTGTATATTTGACTGCATATTTCATACTTAACACCCTTTCTCTTAGCAATCTGTATCGTGCAGTGATCACATTTTTAATTAGTAGTACCGTACAATAGAATTATATATTGTGAAGTATAGAAAGTCAATTTGACGCAATAAACATGTTGCGCAAAAAATAGAGCCTTTGGCTTTTTCTCACTAACTCCTTTTCAGAGTGTCCAGAAGTGGGGGGATTCAAACCAGAATCTGCAAAATACGCAAGAATTTATGAATAAATTTAAAAGAAATCCTCTTGGGGGTTGAAGTTATTGCAGAAGTGTGATAAGCTGTAACCAATTTGTTACAAATTGTAATCAATTTATTACAACTAAGATACGTTTCAGCAATGAATGAAGTTTTCAGTATAGAAATCAAGATGCGTAAGTCTTTACTGTAGGAGGACGTTCAGCATGAAAAAGAAGTTTACGGCCATGTCGCTTGTGATGGCCATCGTAATGTCTGTGTTTGCCTTTCAGTTCGGGGCTGTAGAGGCAGAGGCCGCAGGGAAGACGGGCGTGGGGCTTGCCGAACATGCTCTAAATTGCTATAACAGCGGTTGGCAGTATGAATATGGTTATGCAGGTCAAGTGGTTAACGGCGTGCATCTCAGCGACTGCTCCGGCATGATTTATGCATATACGGGAACGGCCCGCAGCAGCGGTTCACAGATTGCTTCTGCTTCTGCTTCCGGAAGCGTCTCCAGTATTCCCAGGATCCATGGCCTCGGCCTGTGGATGCAGGGGCATGTGGGCGTTTATGTAGGCGGTGGGATGGCTGTCGATTGCCGCAGTGATGCATATAATATTGTCTATGAAGGTGTTACACAGCATCGCTGGGTAAAATGGTATAAGGTTCCCGGAGTTTCTTATCCCACTACGGGCTGGGTCACGTTCCAGGGGGAAAAATATTATTATGAAAACGGGCAATATGTTGTGAATACTACAAAGACGATTGACGGCGTTTCCTATACCTTTGGATGGAACGGCAAGATCACCTCTTCCAATGGAAATCCTGTGGCCGGCGGAGGGCAGAGTTCTTCTGCTTCCAAGCCGAAGCCTTCCGGCAATTCCAATATCAGCGGAAACAAAACGAATACGCAGAAGCCTGCGTCCTCTCAGCCGAAGGCAGAGCCTACTTATACGAAGCTGGATTTAGGTTCCGAGGGCTCGGCTGTGTATAATCTGCAGCAACGGCTCTTTGACTTGGGCTATTATTACGATATGGTAAACAATTACTACGACGCCTTTATTCGAGATGCTGTTGCGGCATATCAGAAGGCCGCGGGGCTTGAGGAGACCGGTACGGCAGATGTGGAAACTCAAAAAAGCCTCTTTAAAGACGGCGCTAAAGAGAATCCTGACAAAGGCCGGCTTTATCCCGGCCTGCACACAGGACTCGTGCGGATGATGCAGGAAAGGCTCGTTTCTCTGGGATATCTTTCCCCCGAGGTGGAACTTTCCAGCTATTACGGCGATGCGACAAAAGCGGCAGTGCTTGCGTATCAGAAAGAATCCGGCTTGAAAGAGGACGGCATAATGGACGCTGAGGCCTTAGAGGTCTTGTATTCTGATAAGGCTGTTGCGGCGCCGGTAAAGGAGGAACCGGCTGAATCTTCCGAGTCTTCTTCTGCTGCGGGTCCAGAACTTTCTTCCAAGCCGGAGAAATCGGATGTCACGATTCTGGAAGCCATGGTTCCTACCGCTTATGCGGCTGAGGTCGCGGAAACAGCGGATGCCGCCGGCAGCGGAAGCAACGCTGGAAACACCGTATTTGTGTTTGTTGCCGTCGTTTTTTGCGCGGGGCTGACAGGCGGTATTTTCTTCCTGCAGAGAAAGGGAGGGCTCCGGCCTGTGCTGGAAGCTGTTAAGGGCATGTTCCATTTTGAAAAGAGAGCTCATGCTAAAAAGAAATAAAGTATTTTTCATAGGTTAAGTAAATAAGGCGAACCGGAAAGGGCAGAGGTTCCTGCTTTTTCCGGTTTTTTGTATGTTTTCGATAGAATAAAGATGGTGAAAATACGAGAATATCAGAGAAAATCAGAGGATTTCCAGGCTCTTTTTAAAATAAACATAAAATTTATCGAAAAAACAAGAAATATTCAAAAATATATTGACAAATGAAGGATTAACCTCTATATTTAAGTCGTTGCGTTTGCATCTAACTAAAAATGGCTTCGTTTTATTGCCGCGCCTTTTCGGGCTGCGAAAAATCCTTTGCGGAGGGCAATGAGAATGGCGAAGCTGGGTTGGCGTTAAACTTGCAGGCGGCCCTTAGCCGCTGGGGTTCCGGCGTAACTACTTTACCGCAAAGGGGATGCATGAAATGGGAGAAACTTCCATAATCCGTTTGAAAAACATCACTGTATCGTTTGACGGGGAGCAGGTGCTGAAAAATTTGAATCTCAGCATCCGCGACGGCGAATTTGTAACGCTGCTTGGTCCATCGGGCTGTGGAAAAACCACAACTCTGAGAATCATCGGCGGCTTCGTCAAACCGGATGCCGGCGATGTTTTTTTTAATGGAAAAAAAATCAACGACCTTCCGCCGCATAAAAGGGAGGTAAACACCATTTTTCAGAAATACGCGCTGTTCCCGCATCTCAATGTGTATGACAACGTGGCTTTCGGAATGCGTGTGCACAGGAAAAGTGAAAAACAGGTAGAACAAACCGTCCGTGAAATGCTGGCAATGGTGAATTTGAGCGGCTTTGCCAACCGGAACGTAAATTCCCTTTCCGGTGGGCAGCAGCAGCGCGTAGCGATTGCCCGGGCTTTGGCCAACGATCCAAAAATCCTTCTTTTGGATGAACCTCTTGGCGCACTGGATCTGAAGCTCCGCAAGGATATGCAGGTTGAGCTGAAAAAGATACAGAAGGCTACGGGAATCACCTTCATCTTTGTAACGCATGACCAGGAAGAAGCCCTTTCTATGAGCGATACGGTCGTCGTCATGGATAACGGTGAGATTCAGCAGATCGGTACGCCCGAAGATATATACAATGAGCCTGCCAACGCGTTTGTGGCTGATTTCATCGGGGAAAGCAATATTCTGGACGGTGTCATGCTGGAAGATTATCTCTGTTCCTTCGCAGGAAAGAAATTTCGCTGTGTAGATGCAGGCTTTCAGAAGAACGAAAGTGTGGACGTGGTGATCCTCCCTGAGGATATAGACGTAGTGGAGGCTAATTCTACATATCTTACTGGAGTCGTAACGAATGTTACCTTCAAAGGCGTCCATTTTGAGATCATCGTAGATGTAGAGGATTTCAAATGGATGGTCCAGTCCACAGATTACCAGCCTGTAGGAGCGAAAATAGGGCTTCGCATCCAGCCTGAGGATATCCATATTATGAAAAAGTCCGTCTATTCCGGGACATTCGGCGATTACAGCACCTTCAGCGACGAGATGGAGGAAGATGCTGCAAAGGAAGAGGAGGCGGAAAGAGAGGATGAAGTCTAAGGCTATATCGGCTCCATACATCGTATGGATGTGTATTTTTATCATTGTGCCCCTCCTTCTGGTGGCATATTTTGCGTTTACAGACAGCACAGGGGCCTTCACTCTGGAGAATATCATTCAAGTGGGGCAGTATTCGGATGTATTTCTTCGTTCCATCTGGATGGGGGCTCTGGCTACGCTCTTTTCCCTGCTGCTGGGGTATCCGTTGGCTTATATCATTTCCAGAAGCAATCTGCGCCGCCAAAGTGTGCTGATCATGCTGGTGATGCTCCCTATGTGGATGAATTTCCTTCTGAGGACCTACGCCTGGATGACTCTGTTGGAAGACAACGGTATGATCAATAACTTTCTGGCGGCTTTGGGGCTTCCCCGGCTGCACATGATCAATACGGCGGGAGCTGTGGTCTTCGGTATGGTATACGATTACCTTCCCTTTATGATCCTGCCTCTGTATACGGTGCTAATGAAAATTGACCGATCCATCATTGAAGCGGCCCAGGATTTAGGAGCTAACAGCCGCAAGGTGTATTTGAAGGTGACGGTCCCCATGAGTATGCCTGGGATCATTTCAGGCGTTACCATGGTGTTTGTTCCGGCTGTCAGCACATTTATCATTTCCAAAATGCTGGGCGGTGGTTCCAACCTTCTGATCGGCGATCTGATCGATATGCAGTTTTTAGGTAACGCTTATAATCCCTATCTTGGTTCCGCCATCTCTTTGGTGCTGATGGTCCTGATTTTGATCTGTATGGGTATTATGAACCAGTTTGACGAAGACGGTGGCAGTACAGAAGGAGGGAAGATACTGTGAAGAAGACGCTTTCCAGGATATACATGGCGCTGATTTTTGTGTTTCTGTATGCACCCATTGTGATTCTGATTCTTTTTTCCTTTAACGATTCCGATACGAAGAGCCGTGCGGTGTGGTCCGGTTTTTCCCTGCGGTGGTATCAGAAGCTTTTCAGCAACACAGAGCTTCTGAACGCTCTGCGCAATACGGTTGTTATTGCGATTATAGCGGCTGTTGCAGCTACCATTCTGGGTACTGCGGCGGCAATCGGAATCAACAGTATGAAAAAATGGCCTAAGCGTTTTGTTATGAACGTAGGGAACCTGCCTATGGTGAACCCGGAGATCGTGACAGGTATTTCTCTTCTGCTTCTGTTTGTGTTCGGAGCCCGGCTCCTCCATGTGGAGCTGGGGATCTTTTCCGTGATCCTGGCCCATATTACCTTCTGTCTGCCCTATGTGATCCTCTCTGTGATGCCTAAACTGCGGCAGATGGATAATTCTCTTTATGAGGCCGCCCAGGATCTGGGCTGCACGCCTGTCCGATCTTTCTTTAAAGTCGTATTTCCGGAGATTCTGCCCGGCATCATCACGGGAGCTGTTATGGCCTTCACCCTATCCATAGATGATTTTGTGATCAGTTATTTCACAAGCGGGACAACGCAGACGCTGCCGGTGTATATCTACTCCATGACACGCAAGCGAGTCAGCCCGGAAATCAACGCTCTTTCTACGCTGCTGTTTGGCACGATCCTCGTGCTTCTTCTGATTATCAATTTCAGCAAAAAGAAGAGCGGAGACACTGGAAATGCCAAAGAAACAGCGCGAGCGAGGTAGATACATGAAAAAAATACTTTCTTTATTTTTGTGCGGCCTGTTCCTTTGTTCTTCCTTTTCTCTCTCCGCATCGGCCGAGGGCTTGGAGGAAGAGGAGGCCGCGCCGGATACCGGAGTGACCATCAACGTGTATAACTGGGGGGAATATATCTCTGACGGTTCAGACGGAACGCTGAATGTGAATCAGGAATTCACCAGGCGGACAGGTATCAAGGTCAATTATACGACCTTTGACACAAACGAATCCTTGTATTCTAAGCTTGTAAGCGGCGGCGCCAGCTATGACGTTATATTTCCGTCGGATTATATGATCGCCCGGATGATCGAGGAAGGAATGCTTCAGAAGCTGAATTTTTCCAATATCCCCAATTATGAATATATAGACGAAGAATACAGGAATCTGGTGTACGATCCGCAAAATGAGTATTCTGTACCTTATACGTGGGGCGTGGTGGGTATTTTTTACAATAAAAACTATATCAAAGAAGCCCCTACCAGCTGGGAAATTCTGTGGGACGACCAATATCAGGGCAAAATTCTGATGTTTGACAATCCCCGGGATGCTTTCGGTATTGCGCAAAAAAGGCTGGGATATTCCTTCAACAGCACAGATATGACCGAATGGCAGGAAGCTGCGGAGCTTCTCAAGGAGCAGAAGCCTCTGGTGCAGGCGTACGTAATGGATCAGATTTTTGATAAAATGGAGATCGGCGAAGCATGGCTGGCCCCGTATTATGCGGGAGACGCCGCTATTCTGGTGGAAGAGAACGATTCTATCGGTTTTTCCATCCCCACAGAGGAAGGGACGAATTTCTTTGTGGATGCCATGTGCATTCCCGAAGGAGCCCCGCATAAGGCGGAAGCGGAAGCATATATCAATTTCCTCTGCGACCCTGAAATCGCTGCGGCCAATATGGAGTATGTAGGGTATTCCACGCCGGAGAGCGCCGCAAAGGAGCTGATGGATGAGGAGATAACCAGCAATCCCATTTACTACCCTCCGGAGGAAATCATAGAAAAATCGGAGGTATTTCTTTCTCTTCCTTCCGATATTAATGAGAAAATCGATAAGCTGTGGATCGAGGTCAAAATGGGGTCTTCCGGAAGCACGTATACACTGATTGCGGTGCTGGTCGGTTTTTTGCTTTTGTATATCGTGATAGTTCTTTATAAAACTATGAAACGAAAGCGGATGAACCGATGCTGACCGAGAGTGAAAAGGCTGCTCTGTTAAAAACAGAGCAGCTTTTTTTACAATTTTTTAAAGATTAGCTTCCAGCATTATTTGTTTCCGAAATTGGGAATAGTTTCTGAAAGCTCGTTTTTCCTGAATTACGTCAAAGGCCTTCCAGATTGTGACGGTATATCGAATAACTGACATTATATTTTTATCCGGGAAGGCAAAAGTAAAGTAGGAAAGGAGGTGATTCCAATGCGAAAGAAAATTCAATCGTTTACAAAAATTGTAGCCGTTTTAGCGGCAGCGCTTTTTACTTCCGTCGCCATAGCGGACCGGTATACGGCAGACGCGTACGCAGTTCCGGACGGCAGCAGCCTTTCCTGGAAATCGGGGATCGTCTCTGCCAGAGACGATCTTTCTACGCAGGACAATACGATGCAACTGATGCTGTTTCAGAGTATTCCGGTGAAAAGTGTTCAGGTGTCCACACCGATTGAAAACAACGTAGTACTCTGCGGCACACCTTTCGGTATCCGAATGTTCACCAACGGCGTTATGGTCGTAGATATGGCGCAGATTTTGACACACGATGGAACAGCGGACCCTGCTGAAGAAGCCGGCATTCAGGTCGGCGATATTATTGTTTCCATTGACGGCGAAAACGTGTATGAAAATGGAGAAATCGCTGAACGGGTGGAAGCCAGTAAGGGAAAGCCGATGGAAATCGTGCTGAAAAGAGGCGGTGAAACCTTAACTGCCACACTGCGGCCTGTTTTATCAAAGGCGGACAACACGTACAAAGCCGGAATGTGGGTCCGAGACAGCACCGCAGGTATCGGGACCCTGACTTTTTATGACCAGAAATCCCAATGCTTCGGCGGCCTGGGGCACGGTATCTGCGACGCGGATACCTATGAGCTCATGCCGCTTCGAACAGGGGACATTCTGCCGGTCACTATCAGCGGTGTGACAAAAGGTATGCGGGGAACACCGGGGGAGCTCCGCGGATACTTTTCCGATGACGAGGCAATCGGCACTCTGGGGGCCAACACTGCCTGCGGCGTATTCGGTATGCTGGAGGAGGAACCTGAGGGAACTGTCACCCAGATTGGTCTGAAACAAAGCGTCCAGACCGGCGAGGTGCAGATACTCACAACCATAGATAACGAAGGTCCGCAATATTACAGCGCTGTGATCGAATCCATCAATTACCACGGGGATCAGGAAGGAAAAAACTTTGTCCTTCGTATTACAGATGAAAATCTTCTGGAAAAAACTGGTGGAATTGTTCAAGGGATGAGCGGAAGCCCTATAATTCAAAACGGAAAATTAATAGGTGCTGTCACCCATGTTTTTGTAAACGATCCTACTAGAGGATATGGGATTTTCGCCGAAAATATGCTTAGTCAATCGCAGACCGTGTCGAATTCTTTGGATTCATTAAATGCTGCTGCTTAATTTTGTCTGTTTTTTGATGATACAGAATATAGTTCCCCTATTTTGGAAAAATATCGAAAAAATCTATTGCCAATTTTACCATTATATGGTAAAATAACAGCACAATCAATCAAATGGGGGATTAAAAAGCATGGATAAGCATTTAAAGGTGTTGGTATCTGACGATAGTCAGGAATTTCTGCAGCAATGCGGGAGGGTGTTTGCAGATAAGGGGTTAGAAATCGTTTCTTCTCCGAAGGATGGGCTGAAACTTTTGGAAAAAATCGAAGCTCTTCATCCCGAAGTGGTTTTGGCCGACCTTTTTATGCCCGGTCTGGATGGGATCGGCGTTATGCGAGCCAGCGCCTCCAGGGGAGGAAAACAGCCCTTATTCGTGATCCTTTCCGGTTTTTCCAGCCCCAGACTGGAACGGGAAGTAATGACGTCCGGTGCTTCTTATTTTGCGGTAAGTCCCTTTAACGCTTCTGAATTAGCGGATCGTATTTTGCACCTCTCCGGCTCTGAACCGGCCACGCCTGCAGCCGATGAAACGGGTCTGGAGGTACAGGTTACGGAAATTTTGCATCAGATCGGGGTCCCCGCTCATATCAAGGGATACCATTACCTGCGGGATTCCATAATGATGGCTGTCCGTACTCCGGATATTATCAATGCTGTTACGAAGCAGTTGTATCCGGGTGTGGCGAAGGATTATTCGACCACGCCTTCCAGAGTGGAACGGGCTATCCGCCATGCAATCGAAGTGGCCTGGGACAGAGGCGATGTGGATATCCTGAACTCTTATTTCGGATATACAATCCACAACACCAGAGGGAAACCCACAAACAGCGAATTTATTGCTATGATTTCAGACCGGCTCCGCCTGCATATGCGTTCTGCCAGCTGAAGCCGTTCCCCCGGATCCGGAAATTCGGATCCGGGGGAACTTTTCTGTATAATTTCGCTTCCTGTTTATATTTTTACCGTTTATTGCTTGTCTATTTCTGCCTGTGTGGTATAATGTGCGCAGAGGCTTTGCCACTGCGCAAGTCGAATCTCAAAGCAAGGCCAAAGGGCCTCGCTTCAAGATTCGCAGGAGCGGCAAGGCGGCTGTTGCCGCCAAAAGGTGATGCGCAGAGGCTCTGCCGCTGCGCAGGCCGGATCTCAAAGAAAGGCGCGGTAGAAATCAAATTATTCGGCACGGATGCCGGCGGTATAATACTAAAGATCAGTCCGGGGGATGGAGCTTTGCGGGCCTCCCTGCCGGAGTGGTCCTTCTATGTGTATTATGTGTATATAGCTGCAGTGAAGCCGCAAGACCGGGGAAGCTTGCCCCCGCTTCGGGCGGTTTCCTTTGTTTTATAGAGGGAAGCCGCCAGCCGTTTGTTGGGAAACGGCTGGTGATGCGCCGCCGGATTTCAGGATAGGGCAAGGGGGAATTGTATACCGGAACAATACATACGGCCAACCCTGCAGGAAAAATATGAATTCCACAGCTTTGGGCACGCGCTGGAAATCCTGGACGGGGCTTTTCCGGAGGAATGGAACGAGCTGCAGGACTGCCTTGAAAACCTGGTTATCACGGTGGAAGATCTGAAAAAAGCAGGAGGAAACGAGAGCCCCATACCGAAGAAATTCGATTCCCAGCTGTATCCCAGAGGATGGCGGGAAATCCGTATCACAGGGGATCTGGTGGTGAAGATGTACCCCCGAAGGGCCAATCAGAGGGGGCGTTTTTCCGACGAGCCTTATGACGAAAAAATCATAGAGGGATATATAGACGGCCATAATATCGATTTTGTGAAAAACAAAGTGGCCTTTGACCTGGAATGGAACAGCAAGGACCAGACCTTTGACCGGGATCTGCTGGCTATGCGCACGTATTTTGAATGCGGCCTGACCGAGGTGGGGGTCATCGTCACGCGCTCAGAAGAGCTCAACGGCGTCTTTAAGGAGCTTTTAGATGATAAGGGGGATCCGCTTATCCGGAAATACGGGGCTTCCACAACGTGGATCGGCAAGCTGCTCTACAGGCTCAAATCCCGGAGGAACGGAGGCTGCCCGATCCTGGCGGTGGGAATCAAGAAATCATGTGTGGAAGGTGTTTGAATGGATACCCTGAAAGAGACTATAGAAAATTTCCGGCAGTTTACGGAGGGAAAGACCTACCGGACCATCTATGCGGATCCGCCCTGGCAGTTTCAGAACCGGACGGGAAAGGTGGCCCCGGAGCACAGGCGCCTGCGCCGGTATGAGACCATGAAGCTCAGCGAGATCAAGCAGCTTCCCGTCGCAGAGGCCGCGGCGGAAAAGAGCCACCTGTATCTGTGGGTGCCCAACGCCCTTCTGCCGGAGGGTCTGGAGGTCATGAAGGCCTGGGGCTTTCAGTATAAGACCAATATCATCTGGGAAAAGGTGCGCGGCGACGGCTGCCCGGACGGCCGTGGTGTGGGGTTTTACTTTCGCAATGTGACGGAGATCCTTCTCTTTGGCATTCGGGGCAGCAATAACCGCACCCTTCATGCGGGCAGATCCCAGGTCAATCTGATCCGGGCCATGAAGCGGGAGCATTCCAGAAAACCGGATGAGATCATCCCGATTATAGAGGCGTGTTCTCCCGGCCCTTATTTGGAGCTTTTCGCCAGGGGAGACCGGAAAGACTGGGACATGTGGGGGAACCAGGCCACAGCCGATTATGAGCCGGATTGGGATACGTACGCGAATCATACAGTGGCTTCGAAATAAACCGATGTATACAAAAGGAGACATGAGGACCCCGGCGGCGCCGGCAATTTCTGCCTGCACCGCCGGGGCCTTTCTGTTTGTATCCAAATTATTTGCATGTCCGCTTCTGAGAGCCGAAATCCTGCCGCCGTTGGCCGGTCTTCAGGCGTTTCATTCCGGCCGGGCGGCAGAGTTCCCGCACATAGAACGGGAGAAATACTCTATTTTTCCAGCTCGCCGAACCGGAGTTGGATGTTGTGGCCTCCCTCTTCCCGGGAGCAGGAATTGAAAACAGCGAAACGGTTCCCTTCCAGCGCTTTCAGGGAGGACCAGGTGAAGCTTGGGAAGGCTGGGGGCTCCAGGGTTTTCCATTGGGCGCCCTCTTCATTCCCCACGGAGATGACGCCCGCATTGGAGGAGACCAGCAGGCGGCCGTCTTCCAGCTGCTCCAGATAGGGCCCGCCCCATTGCTCCGGGATGAGCGTTCCGATCCCGGGTTCCCAGTCCACACCATTTTTCGAGGTCTTATAGTAGATGTAGAATGTGGCTTCCGGTTTCACGGAGGGATCACCCACCTCGAACACCACCATATAGAGGCCGTTTTTAAGGCGCATCCACACAGGCATGCCTGGCCGGAGCTCCGGTCTCTCCGGATCCCAGGCCACCCAGATTTCATCTCCCCAGGTTTCTCCGTCGTCATCGGAAACCTTCATGGAAATGATCTGGCTGAAGTGGGGCGCCCGCTTTACATGCTTTTCATTGGCATACATTACCGCCAGACGGCCGTCCTCAAGCCGGTAGAGATGGGGCTCGTAAAGGCCCTTATCCGGGTTTCCCAAAGCGCCGGGATGGCCGCTTGTCTCGTCGATCATAGAGGAAAATTCCCAGTTCCTGCCCCCGTCGGCGCTTCTGTAAAGGGGAAGATAGTAGGATTCCTGCCACCGCACAGACCGGCAGGAAAGGAGGATGTCCCCGTTTTCGGCAAAAGCCAGCTGGCCGTTGTCCATATCACGGGAAGGATGAGAAAGGGTGGAGATTTGCTCCCAGGTCTTCCCCTGATCCCGGCTCAGGGAAAATCCCAGCTTTGTGCCCCCGCCTGCCTCCAGCCGGTAGCCGTTGTTGTCATAAAAGGTATAGACAGAAAGCCAGGAGCCGTCTTTCAGCTCCAGCATCCGGACATATTCCGAGCCATAGGTACCGGGGGAAACCACTCTGGCATCCCGGTTTGTATCCTGGAATACCGGGTAATCGTGGATCTGGATGGGTTCCTCCCAGCGGACATGGACTGTTTTTTCTGTTTCGTTTGCCATCATAGGCGACACGCCCTTTCTTTTTTGACTTTATATTGTACCGTGAGGGAGGGCGGGGCGCAGGGTACAGGGTGCCGCGCCGGAAAGCCTGCTTTGTTTTGGTTTCCGCTGCTGCTTCTGAGTCTTTCTACAGCCTCCCGCCTTCCGGTTTCCAGCTTCTGCTTTTTAGCGGCGCTTTTGAGTTCCGGCGGTCTCTCCCGTATCTGGAGATACCGCCGGAAAAATGTAAAATCAAACCTGGATCACCGGATCACTTGCAGTATACCGCCCAAAATCACGTTGTTCAATGAGGTTTACCGGCAAAAAAGGTAGGAATACACGCAGACAACGGTTACCATTTCTGTTGCGGCCCGTCATCGGAAGGCCGTTGCTGGATAGAAGGAGAAAAAAGGGGAACGGCTTGCGCGTTCATACCGCTTTCCTTTTTGTGCTCTTTGTTTTATACTGGGTACATAGTTTGCGCTGAGCCGGCTGAAGAACTGCCCGCCCCGGCGGAAATTCAGGCCGATGCAGCCGGAAAATGAAAAAAGAGAGGCGTGTTTTATGGAACAAACGAAGCCCTTGGAATATAGAGAATCTGCAGAATATATAGAGAGCCGCCCGGACGGGCAGCCGGAACCCTGCCCCTCTGAGAAAGGCCTGGAAAACCGGGCCGAAGGAAAACAGGGAATGCAGCGGGAAAAACCAGAAAAAACGGAAAAACAGGAAAAGCAGGATACGTATAGTGAGCAGAGTGAGCAGAGTAAACAGGAGCCCCGGAGAGGGCGTATCCACCTGATGGATGAGCTCAGAGGCTTTGCGGTATTCTGTATGGTGTTTTACCATGGCTTTTACTCCATGGCAAACCTGTTCGACATGCCCCTGGGAGCCTTCCTTTTCCGGTTTTTTATGCCGGCGGAGCCCTGGTTTGCAGGTCTTTTTATCTGTATAGCGGGAATATCCTCCGATCTATCCCGCTCCAATCTCATACGGGGGGCGAAGCTCCTGCTGGTGGCCCTTCTGGTGACGGGGGCCACGGCTCTTGTGACCCCTCAGGAGATGATTGTTTTCGGCATCCTGCATTTCCTTTCCATTTGCATGATGGGGTTCGGGCTCTTCCAGCTCCTTTACGGAAAAGCCGCCTGTGCCCTTCATAAGAAGCCCCGGCTCTCCTTTCATATTCTGCCCCTTATCCTCTGCGTTCTTCTGTATCTTTTGACTATGGAGCTGCAAAAGGGGTATTGGGGCCTGCCCTTTTTGTTCCGGCTTCCCGTGCCGGAAGCCTTTTACAGCAATGTGTTCACGGCTGCCTTGGGTTTCCCCTACCCTGGCTTTTCTTCGTCGGATTATTTTCCCCTGCTGCCCTGGTGCTTTGTCTTTATAGGGGGAACGGTTTTAGGCCGCCTCGCCAGGGCGGGCCGGTTCCCCGCCTTTGCCTATAAAAAGCGGATCCCGTTTTTTTCCTTTCTGGGCCGGCACGCTCTTATCATCTATGTGTTCCATCAGCCGGTGATTTTAGGCATTTGCTATGGGGCGCAGGCCCTGGCGGGGCTGTGGGCGTAGCTCTCGCTGCCGGATGTGCGCACATCTGGAAAATCTTATGAAGTAAAGCGATAAAATTGTATATGAATTTAGTGCGGATTGTGCAAGGGCGGCTATAAGCCGCAGCCCATCAGTGTCGTGTTCTATTGCTATATATACCGGAAAATCCGTAAAAGGAGAGTTGTAGTATGCTGTATCCCAAAAACAGGGAGCTGTCCCTTTCGGAAGAATTGTTCCGAAGCCCTGCGGAAGAATACCGGGGCGCGCCCTTCTGGGCCTTCAACTGCCGCCTTGAGAAAGAAACCCTGGAAAAGCAGATTCGGATCCTCAGGGACATGGGCTTCGGGGGCTTTCACATGCATGTGCGCACGGGGCTGGATACCCCTTACCTGAGCCCTGAATTTCTGGAGGATATCCGCTTCTGTGTGGAGAAAGCCGAGGAAAACCATATGCTGGCCTGGCTTTACGACGAGGACCGGTGGCCCTCCGGCGCAGCAGGCGGGTTTGTCACCAAGGATCCCGCCTTCCGGGCGAGGTATCTGCGGCTGACGGCATCCCCGCCCGCAGGATTGGAGGAGAGGACGCCCTCTTCCGCGGAGGATGCCGCAGCGCCCCGGCTTCTGGCGGCCTATGATGTGGAGCTGGATGAAAAAGGAGCTCTTTCCCGCTATGCCCAAATTCTGCCGGAGGCTCCGGCCCGGGGCGTGAAATGGTATGCGTATCTGGAATTACAGGCCCCCGGCCCTTGGTATA
>OFOK01001821.1_pt1 | contig 14474 bp, 15 predicted proteins | sample 1542001 | NCBI WGS metagenome assembly OFOK01 (sample SAMN04209242, study PRJEB22552) | human gut metagenome | biome: gut; material: feces | host: Homo sapiens | place: USA: Oklahoma
CGCAAAAAGTTTTTGATCGACCTTTTTTCAAAAAGGTCGCGGGTTCTTAGGGCAGCGCCCTAAGTCGTCGTCCGCAGACGACGAAATCTATTTGCCTTCCAAAAAATCAGGACGGGAGAGGGAACAGTCCAGTGGACTATTCCCTCGTGGGAGACCCAATTAGGGGGTCTCCCAAAGGACGGCAATACGCCGCCCTTCTTATTATAACCGCTCGGCTTTTCTCGCCTTATTGCTTCCCTCAAAAAACGCAATAAACCGGTTCCAGTCCTCGCGGCTGAAATAGTGCAGACCGGGGCGGCGGTGATAGCCGATGCGGCCCGCGTGCAGGTTAAAATCGTAGTCTTCCGACGTTTCTTCATAGGGAAACGCCTCCTTGTCCCCCGCTGCCGCCGCATAGCAGCTCAAAAGCTCGGACGCGGGGTCTGCCCAGTCGTCGCCCGCCGCAGACGCCACGTATACATAGCGCGGCGCAATGCTCGCGAGCAGGTAGTGCTGGTCAAACGGCAGCGCGTCCGTTTTGCCGACATACTGCCCGAACGATTCGCTGAACCAGAACGGAAACTGCCTATAAATATCGTCAAGCTGCTCGCCTTTTTTGCCGCGGAACAGCGCCGCACCGGCACAGCCGGAATCGTTCGAGTAGCCAAACGCGAAGCGGGTATCCAGCGCAGCAGTGAGCAGTGCCGTTTTGCCGAGGCGCGAATGCCCGCACACAACGGACTTTGCGCAGTCCAACCGCTCGTCGTGCTCGGCGTAATCCATGCAGCGCATCGCCGCCCACGCCCACAGTGCGATTTTACCCGCGTCATGCGGCGCGCGTTTGCCGTTTTCATACAGAACACCCGCAAGGCCGGAGGTGAAATCGCCGTCGTCGCGCGTCACATCCTCATAGCCGAACGAAAGCACCGCAAAGCCGTTGTCGATGAGCTCCTCCATCGGCATGTAGCGGTCCGGCACATCGCTTCTGAAATTGATGTGGACAAAAAACGGGTGCGGCCCCTCTGCGGTCGGCACAGCCAAATACACCGGGAACGCGAAATCTTTGCCGTTTACCACAACCCGAAACGTCAGCTTTTCCAGCGTCGCCTTGCCCGCGCAGAAATTATCCGCAACGTCGGGCTCCGCTTCCCAAACGAACGATTCCGGCGCCTTCGGCAAGCAGCCGTATTCCTCCCGCTGCAAAAGCTCCAACATCTCCGCGCGTGATTTTAAACTCGGCACATTCCTCTTTTTCAGTTCATCCAAAAACATACAAACGCCCCCTTTATGCGGTTATTGTAGCCGTCCTTTTAGGCGTTTGTCAATCTTCAAAACTACCAAAAAAGCTGCCCTCTCTTTGTCAGAGAAGACAGCTTCGTTTTGTTTTACAGGCGTTTTACGCACTTTCCTCTGCGTGCTCGAACTGGCTGTTGTAGAGGTTGGCGTAGAAGCCGTTTTTTGCTAGCAATTCTTCATGCGTGCCCTGCTCCACGATGTCGCCGTCCTTCATGCAGAGGATGAGGTCAGCGTTGCGGATTGTCGAGAGGCGGTGCGCGATGATGAAGCTTGTGCGGCCGCGCATCAGGTTATCCATTGCAGTCTGGATGGAAAGCTCGGTGCGCGTATCGACGGAGCTTGTCGCTTCGTCAAGAATCATGATGCGGCTGTCGGACAAAATCGCACGGGCGATGGTGAGCAGCTGCTTCTGTCCCTGCGAGACATTCGTCGCTTCTTCATTGAGGATCGTGTTGTAGCCGTCCGGCAGTGTGCGCACAAAGTGGTCAACCTGCGCCGCTTTTGCCGCCTGAATGACCTCCTCGTCCGTCGCGTCCAAGCGGCCGTAACGGATGTTCTCCATGATGGTGCCGCTGTAAAGCCACGTGTCCTGCAGAACCATGCCGAATTCTTTTCTGAGGTCGCCGCGGGCAAACTCCGTGATGTCCTTGCCGTCAAGGTAGATCCTGCCGGATTTAAGGTCGTGGAAGCGCATGAGAAGCTTTACCATAGTCGTTTTGCCTGCACCCGTCGGGCCGACAATAGCGATCTTCTGGCCCGCTTTCACATCGGCGGAGAAATCGTGGATGACAGTCTCGTCGGTGTCTTCGTAGCCGAAGCAAACGTGGTCAAAGCGAATGTCGCCGCGGATATTGCTGTTTTCCACGGTGTATTTCGGTGTTTTTTCGACGATCTCGGGCTCATCAAGGAAATTGAAAATGCGCTCTGCCGCCGCCATGGTGCGCTGTACCTGACTTGAGATGCTTGCCATCTGGGTGATGGGCTGCGTGAAACTGCGCAGATACTGGATGAACGCCTGAATGCCGCCGATGGTCATGCTGCCGCCTGCCGCCATAGATGCGCCCAAAATGCACACCACAACGTAGCCGAGATTGCCCACAAAGCCCATGATCGGCTGCATCAGGCCGGAGAGGAACTCCGACTTCCAGCCCGCGTTATAGAGCTTTTCGTTTTCGCACTCGAATTTCTCCATAGAGCGCGCTTCGCCGTTAAACGCCTTCACGACGACGTGCCCGCCGTACATTTCCTCCACGTGGCCGTTCACCGCGCCGAGGTATTCCTGCTGGCCGACGAAATATTTCTGCGAGGATTTCACAATGCGTCCGACAAGCAGCAACGAAATCGGCACGATGCACAGTGCGACAAGCGTCAACTGCCAGCTGATGGAAAGCATCATAATAAGCACGCCGATGATGGAGCACACAGACGTGATAAGCTGCGTGATACTCTGGTTAAGACTCTGGCTGAGCGTATCAACATCGTTCGTGATGCGGGAAAGCACGTCACCCTGACTCGTTTTGTGAAAATACGAGACGGGCAGGCGGTCGATCTTCTCCATAATGGCACGGCGCATGTTGTACGAGACCTTCGCCGAAACGCCGGACATCGTAAATCCCTGAATGTAGGAGAACAGCGCGCTCAACGCATATAACCCCACAAGGAACAGTAAAACTTTCGCAATATAGCCAAAGTCAATGCCCTCCGCAGCGCCGGTGATGATGCGCATCAAGCCGGCTGTCAGCTCATCGGTCGCTTTTGCGAGGATCTTCGGACCGACGATCGTGAACACGGTGGAAAGCGCCGCGAAAATAACGACGATGAGTATTTTAAACTTAAACGGGGAAAGATACGAAATAAGCTTTTTAAAGCTGCCTTTGAAGTCCTTGGCTTTTTCGGTGGGCATCATGCCTCTGCCGGGCCCGTGCGGACGCGGTGCGTTTCTTTTCGGTTCGCTCATGCCAATTCCTCCTTTGAAAGCTGACTTTCCGCAATCTCGCGGTATTCCGGGCACGTTTTCAAAAGCTCTTTGTGCGTGCCCTTGCCGACGATTTTGCCTTCGTCCAGCACTATGATCTGCTCGGCGTTCATGATGGTGGAAACGCGCTGCGCGACGATGAGCACGACAGCGTTTTCCGTGTATTTCGTCAGTGCACGGCGCAGCTTTGCATCCGTTTTGAAATCGAGCGCGGAGAAGCTATCATCGAAAATATACACCGGCGCTTTTTTCACAAGCGCACGGGCAATGGCAAGGCGCTGCTTCTGGCCGCCGGAAACGTTGCTGCCGCCCTGCGCGATGGAGCTTTCCACGCCGTTCGGCAATTCGCTGACAAATTCCGTAGCCTGTGCGCAATCGAGCGCTGCCAGCACCTCGTTCACATCGGCGTCTTCTTTGCCGTACTTGATGTTGGAATCGATTGTGCCGGAGAACAGCATGGCCTTCTGCGGCACGTAGCCGATGTTATCGCGCAGTTCCTTTTGCGAAAGCGTGCGGATATCCTTGCCGTTCAGGTAAACTGCGCCGCCGGTGACATCGTAAAAACGTGGGATGAGGTTGATGAGCGTCGATTTTCCCGCACCCGTCGCGCCGATAAACGCCGTCGTTTGACCGGGCTTTGCGGTAAACGAAATGTGGCTCAAGGTATCTTCCTCGGCGTTGCCGTAGCGGAAGGAAACGTCGTCAAAACGCAGCTCAACGCTTTCATTACCGAGTGTAACCGGGTTTTCCGGCTCTTTGATGGAAAGCTCCGTCGTCAGCACCTCCTGCACACGGTCTGCGGAAACCATGGCGCGCGGCACCATAATGAAGATCATCGAAATCATCAGGAACGACATGATGATCTGCATCGTGTACTGGATATACGCCATCATGTCGCCTACCTGCATGGTGGATTCCGCAATGGCGTGCCCACCCACCCACATGATGAGCAGCGTGACAAGATTCATGATGAGCATCATGATCGGCATTGTAATGCTCATCACGCGCTGGGTAAAGCGGTTTGTGCGGGTGAGGTCTTCATTCGCCTTATCAAAGCGCGCCTCCTCGAATTTCTCATTCGTAAACGCGCGTACCACAAGCATGCCGCTCAAATTCTCGCGGCTGACGAGGTTTAATCTGTCCGTCAAACGCTGCAAGCTCTTGAATTTCGGCATTGCAACGTTTAAAAGTACGACGACAAGCCCCAGCAAAACGATGACCGCGAGCGCGATGATCCAGCTTAGCGAAACGCTTTTTTGCAGCGCGAAAATAATGCCGCCCACGCCCATGATCGGCGCGTAGCACATCAAACGCAGACCTATGGAAATAAGCATCTGCACCTGCGTCACGTCGTTCGTCGTGCGCGTGATGAGCGATGCGGTGGAAAATTTATCGAACTCCGTGTTGGAGAAGCTTTCCACCTTGCGGAACACATCGCTGCGCATCTGCTTTGCCACGCCGGACGAAATACGCGACGCGAAGAAGCCGACGAGCACCGCTGCCAGTACGCCGAGCAGCGCAATGCCGAGCATCTCAAGGCCCTTTATCACAATGTAGCGCACCTGCTTTGCGTCCAAATCGACGCCGAGTTCCTTATAGAACAGCTTTGTAAACGTTGCGCCCACCTGCGAGCCGATCATCGACTGCGCGTTTTCGGCAGAATCGATCGCTTCGCTGAACGTCTCTTTCGGCATCTGCTGTAACATGGGGATAACAGCATAAAGCTGACGCATATCCATGTCCTGCACGCCGCTTTCGGTGTCCACCGCCTGGCCGGTCTGCGCGCCGTAATCCTTAAGGAACGTCATGAACGCATACGCCGCTTTACCGTAGGCATCGCCCACCGCCTGCACGTCTGCATCTTCGCTTAAAGCGACCGCATCCATGTCCTTGATATTCTCGTAGGTTTTCGCAAGCTTCGTCTCTTCATCGCTGCCGTGCTCCACGGGCGTGTAGGCGTTTTTGAACGTCCCCGCCTCCGCGTCGTTCATAAACAGCGTCAATAAGTCAACGGCCTGTTGGTTCAAAACCGCAGGTGCAGCCTCATCCACGCCGCCAAGCTGAATGCCGGTGTTCACAATGTCGCTCATCAGGTTCGGTAATGTCAAGTCACACATCGCCTGCCCGAAAAGCAGCAGAATGCACGCCAGCACCAGCGCCGCAAACGGCTTTAGGTACGTTTTCAGCAATTTCATTCGGTTTTCTCCTTTCTCATCTCCGGGTATCTGCCTGTCTCGGTAAAGTTTTCAAGGTTTCGCCGTATTTGCTCCATGACGCGGTGGAAGACCTGCATGTCTTCCGGGCTGATGCCGGCGCACATTTTTTCATAATATTCATGCTTCAGCTCTCTGCACCGCTTAACAGCCGGCTCGGCCTTCGGCAACAAAACCAAATGTACCATGCGACGGTCGTTTTGGTCCGGTTTTGTTTCAATCCATCCGCCGCGCACAAGGTGGTCTACCGCCTTACTCATCAACGAGCGCGAAACACCCATGCGCCGCGCAATGCGCCCGGCCGTATCGACCTTTGTTGTGGAAAGGCACATGATCACACCGGATTCCACCGCGGAAAGGTCTTCATCCGCCAGCACCTTGCGCAGCTCCGTATTGATGATGCGCGCGATCTGCGTTAAGTGCTCCGCAAGCCCGTCGTGAAACGGCACGGCCGTACACGCTTGCTCGTCTCGCTTCATTCCTCGCACCTCCTGTTGCTTACTGCTGAACATCGCCAAAAGTTCTTAACGATGTCCATTTCCAAAAAACAGTTTAAAACTGAATTGTTCATTTTTGAACTGTTAAGGAATGAACATATTATAGACCGATAAAAACAAAAAAGCAATGACTATTTTGTGAACAAAGATGCCAAATTATATTTCAGAAAACCATATAGCCGAAAAGAAAAAAGACCCGCAAACACAGCGAACTGCATTTGCGGATCCCTAATTAGGCAATTATAAGGTGAAGTAAATTACTTCAGTTCGACCTCAGCGCCAGCCTCGGTGAGCTTCGTCTTAAGAGCCTCAGCGTCGTCCTTGGAAACGCCTTCCTTAATAGTCTTCGGAGCCTCGTCAACCATAGCCTTAGCTTCCTTCAGGCCCAGGCCGGTAGCTTCCTTAACAACCTTGATAACGTTGATCTTGTTTGCGCCAGCAGACTTCAGAACAACGTCGAACTCGGTCTTCTCTTCAGCAGCCGGAGCAGCAGCGCCAGCGCCAGCGACCATAACCGGAGCAGCAGCGGAAACGCCGAACTCCTCTTCGATAGCCTTGACCAGCTCGTTGAGCTCGAGAACGGTCATGGACTTGATTTCTTCAACAAACTTTGCGATATCAGCCATTGTAATATCCTCCTAAAATTTTAAATTGAAAATTATCCTGCAAACTTATGCAGTTTCCTGAGCCTTTGCAACTTCACTAAGTGCAATAGCAAGACCACGCGGGCCGGATACGAGAACGCTAAGCAGCATCTGAACAAGACCTTCCTTGCTCGGGAGATCTGCGATTGCAGCGATCTCTGCCGGAGACATGACCTTACCGTCCATGTAGCCGGACTTAATAACGAACTTACCGTCGGAATCCTTTGCAAACTTGTTCAGGATTCTTGCCGGAGCGATCTGATCCTCGTGGGAAACAGCCAGAGCGGTTGTGCCTTCGAGAACCTCGGACATACCCTCGATCTCGGTGCCTTCGATAGCACGCTTGAGAAGAGTATTCTTAACGACAGTGTACTCAACGCCGGCTTCACGCAGTTCCTTACGGAGCTTTGTGTCGGCCTCTGCAGTGATACCCTTGTAGTCTACGACAACACCGGATACGCTGTTAGCGACCTTATCCTTCAGCTGAGCAACAATTGCCTGCTTTGTTTCCAAAACGCTTTTACTGGGCAAAATATTCACCTCGCCTTTCAGTTATGATTTGGAAAAGCGCCAAAATGAACGATTTTCCTCGGTGCGAAAACTAAAAATGCCTTCCCACTTACCGCAGGAAGGCATAAAAAGTACAAAGTAACTTTTCCGCTCCCTCGGCAGGCGGTAAAACCTTTCAGCCCGGAAAACCGGTGCACCTGCTGTCTTAGGTAAACAGCTTTGTAATTATAGCATGGCAGAAGAACTCTGTCAAGCCTTAAATTTAAGATTCAGACGAATCTTAGCCAACCTTGTTCGGGTTGATCTTCACGCCCGGGCCCATCGTTGCAGCAACAACGCAGGAACGGATGTACTGACCCTTTGCAGCAGCCGGCTTTGCCTTGTTGATGGCTTCCAGCAGCGTGTTGAAGTTTTCCGTCAGCTTCTCTGTGCCAAAGGAAATCTTGCCGATCGGGCAGTGGATGATGTTGGTCTTGTCGAGACGATACTCGATCTTACCGGCCTTCGCTTCGGTGATTGCACGTGCAATGTCCGGAGCAACGGTGCCGGCCTTCGGGTTCGGCATGAGGCCGCGCGGGCCAAGGATCTTACCGAGACGGCCAACCATACCCATCATATCCGGGGTCGTGATGAGGACGTCAAAATCCATCCAGCCTTCGGACTGGATCTTCTGGATCATATCATTGCCGCCGACGAATTCAGCACCGGCTGCACGAGCCTCGTCTTCCTTCTCCGGCTTGCAGATTGCGAGCACGCGGACGGTCTTGCCCGTGCCGTGCGGCAGGACGATAGCACCGCGGACCTGCTGGTCTGCATGACGGCCGTCAACGCCCAGCTTTACGTGGACTTCAACGGTTTCGTCGAACTTTGCTGTACCAGTCTTGACACAGAGGTCAAGCGCTTCCTGCGTATCATAAAGGCGGCTGCGCTCGATGAGCTTTGCGCCATCGACATACTTTTTACCGTGTTTCATTCATGTTCCTCCTAAAGTGGTAGATATCGGATTCTCAGAGAGTTTCCTCCCACCCGGGTAAAATCAAATCAATCGACTACTTCGATGCCCATGCTGCGTGCAGTACCGGCGATCATGCTCATAGCACTCTCGATGGATGCAGCGTTGAGATCAGGCATTTTCTGCTCGGCGATCTTCTTTACCTGCTCGCGGGTAATCTTTGCGACCTTTGTCTTGTTCGGTGTGCCCGAAGCTGTTTCGATGCCGCAAGCTTTCTTAATAAGAACTGCTGCAGGCGGCGTCTTTGTTACAAAGGTAAAGGAACGGTCTGCGTATACTGTGATGACGACCGGGATGATAAGACCAGCGTCGCCCTTGGTGCGCTCGTTAAATTCCTTTGTAAATGCCATGATGTTAACACCGTGCTGACCGAGAGCCGGACCAACCGGTGGTGCCGGGGTAGCTTTACCGGCAGGTATCTGGAGCTTAATAAAGCCCGTAACCTTCTGAGCCATTTGTTTGCACCTCCAAAATTCGTGGTTGATGGCGGAACGTCCGTGAAAATTCAGGCGTTCCTCCCACAGGGGGACGTATCCCCCTCAATAAAAAGCGGATTACCGCAATTTACCGTGTGTTATTCCACCGGTTCCGCCTGGTCAAGTTCCAGGTCAACCGGGGTTTCACGTCCGAACATCGAAACCATGACGCGAATGTGGTTCTTGTCCACATCAATCTCTTCCACTGTTCCGATAAAGCCCTCAAGCGGGCCGTCGGTAATCTGGACGCTGTCACCGACATTGTAGGAGACTTCGACATTCCTCGTCTCCACACCGAGTCGCTCCACTTCTTCATCCGTGAGCGGAATCGGCTTGGAAGACGGGCCGACGAAGCCCGTGCAGCCGCGGATATTGCGAACCGCGTACCACGATTCATCCGTGAGGATCATCTTTACAATGACGTAACCCGGAAAAATCTTGCGTTCCACTTCCTTGGTCTTGCCGTTTGCGGCAACTTCTGTGACCTTTTCGGTGGGTACGCGAATCTCAAAAATCAAATTCTGTAAAGAGTGGTTTTCCACCGTCTTCTCCAGATTTGACGCAACCTTGTTCTCATACCCGGAATAGGTATGAACCACATACCATTTTGCTTCGTCCGACATTTCGATTCCTCCGCTTCTCAAATAAACGCGCGATCATTCGCGCTGCTTATTTCGCCACTTGCATGACGAGACCCAGCAAATTCATGAAGACGGTATCCAGCAGGAAAATGAAGAGACCAAGCAGGATGATCGTCGCAAGAACGACACCCACATTTTTGAAAACGTTCTTCGGCGTAGGCCAAACGATCTTTTTGATCTCGCCCTTGCAGTCGCGGAAAAACTTTCCCGCTTTCTTCGTAAAGCGAACAAAGCCGTTTTCTTTTTTTGCTTTTTCGGCCATAACTTCGTTCCTCGCTTTACTTCGTCTCTCTGTGGAGCGTGTGCTTCTTGCAGAATCTGCAGTACTTGTTCATCTCAAGTCTGTCGGGATCATTCTTCTTGTTCTTCTTTGTGTTGTAGTTGCGCTGCTTGCACTCCGTGCAGGCCAAAACGACTTTTACTCTCATAACGGCACCTCCCGTAATACGGAAATTTTATCCAGTTCGCTTTGGAACTCAGCCTCCCTCAGAATAGGCGCAAAAAAATAACCCCATTCATCGAGGTATCCCTATCATACCATAGACTCCGCTGCTCTGTCAAGGATTTTCCCCTGCATTTTCTGAAAATGGAAGCGGTAAAGCAGCCTGTAAAGGCTTCGCGGGAAAACGGCAGGGAAAGCGCTTTCCCGCCGCGCTGCTCGGGCCGCCCCAAGCTCAGGGGACATATGCCGGCTTATCTTCCTCTTTTTTCAACAGCGCTTTTTTCCGGCTCCTCGCCAGATAGAAGAAATACCCGATACAGAGCAGGATCTGCACTACCGTAGAGGCCGGCGTAGCCAGACCGATATAGAAGAGAGAACCTCCCGCAGCATGGCTCATGATATACGAAACGGGAATTCGCACACAGAAGGCCCCCGCGATCCCTTGGACCATAACGAAAAACGTTTTGCCGCAGCCATTGAAATAACCCACAAAGCAAAACAGAAAAGCCGTGAGCATGCAGTCGATGGCGTAAGCCTTCAGATATTCCGCCGCCGCAGAAATAACCTCGCCGTCGCTGGCAAAAATCAGCGCCATGCCGTCCCCGTGGAAGAAAGACAGGTATGCCATCAAAAGCCCCACTCCCACAGAGGAGATCACCCCGTAAAGGAGGGCTTTTCTGGCCCTGTCCTCTCTGGAAGCACCGATATTCTGCGCCACAAACGCAGACATGGACTGCATATAGGCGGAGGAGACAAGCATGATGAATGCGCAGAGCTTTTCCGCCACGCCCACGCCCGCGGAAGCGATCACTCCCAGGGAATTCACAATGGCCAGAATCACAAGGAAGGAAATGCTCACAAGCAGATCCTGAAGGGCGATGGGAATACCAAGAAACAGGATCCGTCGGATACATTTTCCGTTAAAGCGGACGTCTTTCTTCTTGATGGCGAAGGGAAGCTGCCTTTTTCGGATGATGAGAAAGGAAAGGATCACGCTCACCCCCTGAGCGGATACGGTGGCCAGCGCCGCGCCCGCCACCCCCATATGGAAGACCGCCACTAAAATCAGATCCCCCGCGATATTCAGGGCACAGGCGATGGCCACCGTGATCAGCGGCATACGGGAATCCCCTATGCCGCGGAAAATACCGCCCAACACATTGTAGGCCACAATAAAAATCATCCCTGCCGAGCATATCTGCACGTAAAGCGCTGTTTTGGAGAGCGCCTCTTCCGGCGCGTGCATGAGAACCGACATAGGCGTCGCCAAAGCCAGCATAAGGACCGTTAGCCCCAGAGCGACGGCGCCGAAAAGACAGATCCCGCTTCCTACGGCGCGGCCCGCCTCCCGGTATTTCTTTTCGCCGATCTTCTGGCCTATCAGAACAGTGACTCCCATGGTAAGCCCCGTTATGATAACAGTTACCGTATGCATGATCTGACTTCCTGTGGAAACAGCCGATATATCCGTGGCCTCTCCGAATTTTCCCACTACCAGCAGATCGACGGCTCCGTACATGGCCTGCAGGAACAACGCAAGAAGGACGGGCAAGGCGAAACGAATAAGAGAAGACAAGATCCCGCCTTCCGTAAACGATCCGGTTTTGTGCATATGTATAAACCTCCATGAAGAAACTGCTTTCACCGCTCCGGGCCCACAGCAAAAAAGCCGGATAAAATATCGGGCGGCACCCGACATCTTATCCGGCTTTGTAATTGCGATCACAAGCCCTCCGATGAACGATATCCAGTATACCGAAAGACAAGCGGATTTGTCAAGCCTAAGGCACAAAAGACGCGCATCCGAGAGATCAGCCTCTGCCCTGATTGTTTTTCAAAGCCTTTGCCACCACTTTGGATTGCTTTTTCACCTTCTCAGGCTTTACCTTTTTCCCTTTCATTCTAAACCCCGCTTTGTATCCTTTCTGCATATCCTCCGTGAAAAAGGGAACCAGCTTCTCATTCACCGTATCGGGTTCCAGACCGTTGAGCACCACCATGGTGATAATGGAGCGCACGTCCATATCCCCGTTTTCATAGAGCTCGTTCATCAGCTCCGCCAGCTTCTGCACTGCCGCTCCGTCTCCGGAGGACAGAAGCTGGGCGATCTTCGGCATCGCATAGGTCTCCAGGAAAGCGATGGGCCGCAGGGTGCCGTAGCGGGAACGCTCCTCGATCATGTCCTCCTTCAGCGAGGGAAGGATATTCGACAGACGGTTCATAAAGAACAGGGGATCCTGCGCGCTTTCCTGCTCCTTCTTATGCCGCCTTTTCGCCATCTGGAGGGCCTCCACGCGTTTAGGGCCCTGAATGGTCTCGGCAAAATCGTTCCCGATGCTTTCTGCAGAACGCAGGTCATCCTGTTCCGGATCAAAAAGCCAGGAAGAAAGCGTTCTCCAGGAGACCTCCGCCTCCGCGTCCTCAGGCAGGGTGGCGCTCCTCAGCTCAAACTGCTTTGTGCCCTCGTTATAGAAAACACTGTAGGAAAGCCGTTCTTCGTTCATATATATGACGGCGGAACCCTTTTCTTCCTGTTTTTCTTCGTGAAAATGAAACCCCTGCTCCTCTAAAACAGGCTCCAGCTTTTCCCTTACAACCGATACTACTTTTTGATCCAACATAATCACTCCATCGTATGAATTCCCCCTTCAAAAGGGGCCTTTTTACTAAGATATGCGACCAAAACCGCCTGAAACGGAGGACCGCCGGTTTTCCGCCGCAGTCTCCGTCTTTCCGCTTCTGCGCCGGGAACCGAGGCCGAAGACGCACGTCCCAGTTTCGCGAAAAGAGACCGTTTCGGCCTGCAAAGCGGCAGAACCGCCCGGCCGCCGCGCCAAACGCCGGAAAATAGTTTTACATATTATACTACATAAGTTCCGGTTTGTCACCATACTATTTAGTATTTGCAAAGTGCCCAAAACTGCAGCTCTCTCAGGAAGCGGCTGTGGCATTTTCTGAAAAATGCGGTCCCCAGGCCGGGATTCCCGGGAATTGCATTGCGCGCCGGGCCCCGGTGTGGTAATATACTAATAAAATGTAAAAATGGGACTAATAACGGCGTTCAAAGCGCGCCGGAAAGGCGGACCTATATTATGAAGAAAAAGATCGCAGTCCTGTTTGGAGGCTCCTCCTCCGAGCACGAAATCTCCCGCATGTCGGCATCCTTTGTGCTGAAAAACCTCCCAAGAGAGCGGTATGAAACATATGCCATAGGCATCACCAAAAACGGAAAATGGCTTCTGACCCAGGCCGGAACCGATGAAATCACAGACGGCAGCTGGGAAACGCGCACAGACAACCGGCGCGCGCTTCTTTCCCCTGACCGCGGCACGCGCGGCATGCTGCTTCTTTCTCCCGAGGGCGGCTGCGAGATCGTTCCTATCGACTGTGTGTTCCCCATGCTCCATGGCAAGAACGGAGAAGACGGCTCCATCCAAGGGCTTCTGCAGCTCTCCGGCATTCCCTATGTGGGCTGCGGCGTTCTGGCTTCCGCCGTTTGCATGGATAAATCCGTCTCCCATACGCTGCTTTCCGCTGCAGGAATCCCCCAGGTCAAAAACCTGTGGTTTTATGCGGGGGACTACGAAACAGAGCGGGGCCGCATTCTGGAGCGGATCGAAAGGGAGACCGGATGGCCTGTATTTGTGAAGCCCGCCAACGCCGGCTCCTCAGTGGGCGTCAGCAAAGCCGGCTCTCCGGAGGAGCTAGACACTTCCGTAAAGCTGGCTTCCGCAGAGGACGGCCGCATCGTAGTGGAAGAAGCCGTCGCAGGCCAGGAGGTGGAGTGCGCCGTTCTGGGAAATGAGGCCCCAAAAGCCGCCCTGGTGGGGGAAATCGCCGCTTCCGCCGCGTTTTACGATTACGACGATAAATATATCAACGGCACTTCACAGCTCTATATACCGGCGCGCCTTTCGGAAGCCGTTATGGAAAAAATCCGGGAAACGGCCTGCCGGGCCTATCGGATTCTTGGCTGCGAGGGCTTGGCGCGGGTCGACTTTTTCGTGCGCAATGGAGACGAAATCATCCTGAACGAGCTCAATACTCTCCCTGGCTTCACCGCCATCAGCATGTATCCCAAGCTGTGGGACGCCTGCGGCGTGAGGGCCGAAGAGCTTTTGGAAAGGCTCATCGCCTGCGCCGCCCGGCGCCATGACGAAGCGGCTGTGGCCGGACGCAAAAGCGACGGAGGTCTCCTGCCCTTTTGACCGGCCGCCGCACCCAACACACAGGAAGCAGCAGGGACGGAACGACATTGAAACGGAATGAGGAAAAGCCATGCAGGAAAATTATGTGATATCCATAGTGGGACGCCAGAAGGTGGATGGGGAAACAGGCGAAATAGAAGTTACCACCCTGGGCAATTACGTCCGCAAGGGGGCGAACCGCTACATCGTCTACAAGGAATATGATGCGGATGAGCCCTCTCTGGCTCCCCGCACCTCTATTTTAAAGCTGGAGGGCGGCGATAAAATGACGCTGATCCGCGGAGGCGGCGACAACACCCGCCTGATACTGGAAAACGGCAAGCGCCATCTCTGCCAATACGATACGGGCTTCGGCAGCATGACCGTGGGCGTCTTCACGGAAAGCCTCCGTTCAAAGCTCACAGACGAGGGGGGCAGCGTAGATATCAGCTACACGCTGGATGTAAATTCCAATCTTTCCAGCTTCAACGAGTTGCATATCACCGTAAAAGAAGCGCAGGCGGTCCAGCGCCCCTGAGGGGGCTGACAAACAGATCCCGCCGGGCGCATTCCCCTATAAGACGAATATAAAATATCTGATA
>OFOK01001843.1_pt1 | contig 14260 bp, 10 predicted proteins | sample 1542001 | NCBI WGS metagenome assembly OFOK01 (sample SAMN04209242, study PRJEB22552) | human gut metagenome | biome: gut; material: feces | host: Homo sapiens | place: USA: Oklahoma
GCGAAGCGGAAAACTTTTCTTTTTGCCCACTTTTCCTTTTTAGTAAAGAAAAAGTGGGATGCCTGCGTTTTAGCAAGCCTCCGAAAGAACACCGCGAAGCGGAAAACTTTTCTTTTTGCCCACTTTTCCTTTTTAGTAAAGAAAAAGTAGGATGCCTGCGTTTTAGCAAGCCTCCGAAAGAACACCGCAGAGCGAACGCTTTTCTTTTTGCCTACTTTTTCTTTTTAGCAAAGAAAAAGTAGGTTATTGGGCAGCAGCGCGGGCAAAGGCTTTCTTGCGGACGGCAAAGTAGCAGATGAGATGAACACCTGCGGTCAATACCCAGGAGATAGGGTAGGAGATGTACAGACAGTCCAGAGTGCGGTCCATCTGGAAGATGGTGAAAATCCAGATGACACGGAATGCGCACGCACCGGTCAGAGAAACCAGCATCGGCATAATGGAATATCCCATGCCGCGGATGGTGCCGACCATGACGTCCATCAAGCCGCAGAGGAAGTAGGTTGCACAGACGTATTTGAGTCGAATCAAGCCGTAGGAAACGACCTCCGGGCTGGAGGTGTAAATGCCCAGCAGCGGCTCGCCCAGCAGGTAAGCGCCGCCACCCATCACCAGACCGATGGCAGTGACCACCAGCAGACACTGGAAGAGAATCTTGTTGATACGGTCAAACTTTTTGGCGCCCATGTTCTGGCTGGTAAAGCTCAGGGAGGTCTGGTAAACAGCGTTCATCGAGTTGTAGACAAAGCCTTCGATGTTGCCCGCAGCGGTGTTGCCCGCCATGACCTGAGAGCCGAAGGAGTTGACGGAGGACTGAATCAGGACGTTGGAAATGCTGAAGATGGCTCCCTGTAAACCGGCAGGCAGACCGATGCGCAGCATCGATTTGAGCTGCTCGGGGTGGAACTTCAGATGCTTAAAGTCCAGATGGCAGGGACCGTCCATCTTCATCAGACACAGGATAATCAAAAATGCGGAAATTGCCTGGGAAATAATGGTCGCCAGTGCAACACCTGCCACACCCATGTGAAAGACGATGACAAAGAACAGGTTGAGGACGACGTTGACCACGCCCGATAGGGTCAAAAAGTAGAGCGGGCGCTTGGTGTCACCGATGGCACGCAGGATGGCAGCGCCGAAGTTGTACATCATAAAAGCGGGCATTCCTACAAAGTAGATGCGCATATACAGAACCGACAGGTCGATGACATCTTCCGGGGTGCCCATCATTTCCAGCATCGGACGAGCCAGCAGGATGCCGACAAAAATCAAGATGATGCCGCCCCAGATGGCGGTCAATACCGAGGTGTGTACCGCGCCGTGGATGCCGTCATAGTCCTTGGCGCCGTAATTGCGCGCAACAACGACATTGGCTCCGACCGAAACGCCGATAAAAAGATTGATGATCAGGTTGATCAGCGCACTGGTTGAACCGACAGCAGCCAGCGCCTGGCTTCCGGTGAAACGACCGACAACGATGATATCCGCAGCGTTGAAAAGCAGCTGCAAAATGCCGGAGATCATCAGCGGGATGGCAAAGACCAGAATCTTTCCGAGGATTGGTCCATTGCACATATCCAGTTCATACGATTTCTTCATTGCTCCCATCCTTTTCTAAAAAAATAAAGCGTTTGCTATCATACGCTTCAAGACAACTTTTATTATAGCAAGCTGAATGTAAAATGCAAGAGAAATCTGAACATTCACATGTATAAAAATCACATAAAATCACTGTGCTTTTTGCGCAAAATAAACCAAAGGGCAGAAAAAACAAAAATGGATGGAGCTGCATACAGCTCCATCCATAAAAGGAAAAGGCAAACTTATTTCATCAGAAGGTCGGCGCTGGAAATCAGGCGCTGCTCGATGGTTTCAACCTGTGCCTTGTCGTTGGTCACGATGGTCAGATAAACCTTGATTTTCGGCTCGGTGCCGGACGGACGAACAATCAGTTTCAGGTTGTTTTCCAGGTCATATTCCAGCACGTTGGAGGTCGGCAGCAGAATGTCGGTTTGTCCACCGCTGCGGAAATCTCTTCGTTTGGAAATCAGATAATCGGAGCAGCACAGAATCTTGTAGCCGCCAAAATCCTTCGGTGGATTTTCGCGCAGCTTTTTCATGATGCCGGTCATCTTGTCCATTCCTTCTGTGCCTTCAAAGGTGTATCCCTTGACCTTGGCAGCATAGACACCAAAGCGGGAGAAGATGTCGTTGAGCGCGTCGATCAGTGTCTTGCCCTGCTTTTTGTAGTACTCTGCCATTTCGCAGATGATCATAGCGCCGTTGACAGCGTCCTTGTCGCGGACATGACCGCCGGTCATATAGCCGTAGCTTTCCTCAAAGCCCAGCAGGAAGCGGTTTTCTTCGCCCTTCTGCTCCAGCAGGGTAATCTGCTCGCCGATGTATTTAAAACCGGTGAGGACGTTGATCATCTGGATGCCGTAGCTTTTGGCAACCACGTCTGCCAACGGGGTGGACACGATGGATTTGACAGCGATTGGATTTTTAGGCATGGTTCCCTGTGCGATGCGCTGCTTTGCAATATAGTCGAGCATCAGCACGCCGACTTCGTTGCCGGTCGGCAGGATGTATTCGCCGTGGTGGTTGACGGCGATGCCAACGCGGTCAGCGTCCGGGTCGGTGGCAAGCACCAGGTCGCCGTCGATGCTCTTGCACAGCTGGATGCCCAGCTGCAAGGTGGATTTTTCCTCCGGGTTCGGGTATGGGCAGGTCGGGAAGTTGCCGTCCGGTCGCTCCTGCTCGCGCACGATCTCGATGTCCTCGATGCCGATTCTTCCCAGGATGCGGCGGACCAGCTTGTTGCCGGTGCCGTTGAGTGGGGTGTAGACCACCTTCAGGTGACTTGGCTGTACCGGTGCCTTGCTGACACGCAGTGCAAAGACGCGGTCGAGATACTGGTCGACCAGTTCGTCGGAGATATACTCAATCATGCCGCTGCGCAGACCCTGCTCCAGGGAAATCTTTTTGACCCCATCAAAGATGTCGGTCTTGCTGGCAAGCTCCAGCACCTTGGCAGCAGCCTGCGGGTTCAGCTGGCAGCCGTCGTCGCCGTATGCCTTGTAGCCGTTGTACTGGGCTGGGTTATGGCTGGCGGTGATAACGATGCCGGCGCTGCAATGCAGCTGACGAACGGCAAAGGACAAGGTAGGGGTCGGCATCAATTCCTTGAAGAGATAAGCCTTGACCCCGTTTGCTGCAAAGACGCGGGCGGTCACACGGGCAAACAGGTCGCTCTTGATGCGGCTGTCATAAGCGATGGCAACCGATGGATTTTCATATTTTTCGTTGATATAATCCGCCATGCCCTGGGTAGCCAGAGCAACGGTGTAGATGTTCATGCGGTTGGTGCCTACGCCAAGGATGCCGCGCAGACCGGCGGTGCCGAATTCCAGCATTTTTACAAAGCGTTCTTTAATCTCATAGTCGTTTCCTTCGATGTCGACCATTTCTGCAATCAGGTCCGGGTCCTCCAGCTGCTTTGATTTCCAGAGGTTGTATGTATCAAGATAGTTCATGCAAAATCATCCTTTCTGGCGGCGATTGACGCAGTTGGAACAACCGCCGTAAAACTATACAAAATCAATAGACTCTACTTTTATTCTATGCCTTTTTTGTTCAGAAGTCAACAAAATGCAGTCGAAAAAGACTCTTTTTCTGTTAAGATACGGTCAAATGGAACCAACAAAAGAAAAGATTTTGTCAAGAGCGAAACGGCAAAAAAGAAAAGCGATTGATTTTCCTACCGTTATTGTTTATAATAAAAGCAATGAAAAAAGCTTTTCCCATATCCCGGAGGAGGAATCGTTTTTTAAAATAAGGAGGATCTTTATTATGTTAGTTTCTGCAAAAGAAATGCTGGACAAAGCAAAAGCGGGTCACTACGCAGTGGGTCACTTCAACATCAACAACCTGGAGTGGACCAAAGCCATCCTGCTGACCGCTCAGGAAAATAATTCCCCTGTTATTCTGGGCGTTTCCGAGGGTGCAGGCAAGTACATGGGTGGCTACACCACCATCGTCGGCATGGTAAACGGCATGATCAAAGAGCTGGGCATCACCGTTCCGGTTGCTCTGCATCTGGACCACGGCAGCTATGAGGCAGCAAAAGAATGTATCGAGAAGGGCTTCTCCTCGGTTATGTTCGACGGCTCCAAATACAGCATCGAAGAGAACGTAGAAAAGACAAAGGAGATCGTTGCACTGGCTCACTCCAAAGGCATCTCGGTTGAGGCTGAGGTAGGCGCAATCGGCGGCGAGGAAGACGGCGTGCTGGGCGGCGGCGAGATCGCAGACCCGGATGAGTGCGCAAGCATCTGCGAGCTGGGCGTTGATATGCTGGCAGCAGGCATCGGCAATATCCACGGCGTATATCCAGAAAACTGGGCAGGTCTGCGTCTGGACGTCCTGGCTCAGATCCAGGAAAAGACCGGCACCATGCCTCTGGTTCTGCACGGCGGCACCGGCATTCCTGACGAGATGGTCAAGGATGCAATCTCCAAGGGCGTTTCCAAGATCAATGTAAACACCGAATGCCAGATCGTATTCACCGCAGCAGTCCGCAAATACTTTGAGGAAAACATGGACCAGCAGAAGAAGGGCTTCGACCCAAGAAAGGTCCTCAAACCGGGCTTTGAAGCAATCAAAGAAAAGGTAAAAGAGAAGATGGAGCTGTTTGGCTCGATCAACAAAGCATAAGCGGCAAAACATACCACCTAAGAGCGGGGAGATTTTCCCCGCTCTTTTCTATCACAGCACAAGGGAGGAAAGGAACTGTGGAATATCAAAACAAAACCATCACCTTAAAGGACGGCAGAACAGCGCTGCTGCGTGCCGTTTGCAAAGAGGATGCTATACCGATGATTGCATACATGAAAGCCTGCTATGAGCAGACGCCTTATCTGATGCGCTACCCGGACGAATTTGCCGTCACAGCAGAGCAGGAGGCGACCTATCTGGAAAGGCAGCTTGTTTCTCCCGATGTGCTGATGCTCGTCTGCGAGGTGGAGGGAAAGTTGGCGGGGAACTGTCAGCTTGACTTGAACCGCTGGCGCAAGACCCGACACCGCGGTCAGGTCGCCATCGCCTTGCTGAAGGATTATTGGGGACTGGGCATCGGAACGGCGATGTTTGAAGAGATGATTGACAAAGCAAGGCAGGAGAAGCTCGAACAGCTGGAGCTGGAGGTCATCGAAGGGAACCAGCGGGCGATTGGGCTCTACCACAAGATGGGTTTTGTGTGCACAGGCGAAAAGCCCAACGCCATCCGGCTGGAGGATGGAAGCTCCTTAAAAGAGCTGATGATGGTCAAGGTTTTATAAGCTGGCGCAAAAAGGTTTTGTCTGGATTGATTGTGGCAGACAAAACCTTTTTGATTTTCTTTTACAAAATGACGACAATATCCGAGCGGCTTTGGTTGATTCGTTTGAAAAATCCGTTTATAATAAAGAGAGCATCCTGAAAAACTGGACGGATAAGCTGGTCGACAGCAGCGCACACTAGAGAAGGAAATCGAATCTATGGAGGTGTGCGCATGAGCCACAATCACAAGAAAAACAATCGCAGGAAACCGGTCTGTGAAGAGCTGCCGGTCGACCAGCCGCAGGAGCAGCCGGAGGATTTGGAGGAGCAAACCAGCCAAATCATCCAGTCCGGCTCGGTCACCATGACCGCAGCCAAGCACGTCATCCACTGTCTGACCATCGTCGGTCAGATCGAGGGTCACTATATCCTGCCGCCGCAGAACAAGACCACCAAGTATGAGCACGTCATTCCGCAGCTGGTCGCCATCGAACAGGACCCTTCCATCGAAGGGCTGATGATTATTCTCAACACCGTCGGTGGAGATGTCGAGGCGGGGCTTGCCATTGCCGAGCTGATTTCCGGCATGAAAAAGCCGACCGTGTCGCTGGTGCTGGGCGGCGGACATTCCATCGGTGTGCCGCTGGCGTGCAGCGCAAAGCAGTCCTTCATCGCGCCTTCCGCCACCATGACGGTGCATCCGGTGCGGATGAACGGTCTGGTGCTGGGCGTTCCGCAGACCCTTTCCTATTTTGACCGGATGCAGGAACGCATCGTGCGCTTTGTCACCGACAACTCCGGCATCTCCTCGAAGGATTTTCGTCGGCTGATGATGAACACCGGGGAGCTGGTGATGGACGTCGGCACCGTTTTGGATGGAGAAAAGGCGGTGCAGGCGGGACTGATCGACCATTTAGGAGGACTGAGCGAAGCCATCTCCTGCCTGTACCGGATGATTGAGAAAAAAGAAAAGGGAGCAAAATCTGCGGTCCGACCCAAAAAAGGAGGGCGCAGACGATGATCCTTCATTCGGTGACACCAATTTGGGCGATGCAGCAGATGATGGCAGAGCAGTCAGAGCAGCCGACCACTGTTTTGCTTTCGGAAACGGCAGCGCTGCAAGGCAGGATACAAAACGGACAGCTTTTGGTGGAACGCATCCTTTCCACCGACCCGCACGATTTTCTGCGGCAGGAGCTTTCCCCGGGAAAACAGGTGAAGCTGCCGCAAAAAAACAGATTTTTTTAGATTACTTTTTATGATAGAAACATGGACAACAGGGAGGCTTGGCAGACTATGGCAACCAAAAAAACATCCTCGCGCACCAAAAGCAAGAGCGCGGCTGCGACCGAACGGGAGCGCAAAAAACGCGAGCTGCACTCCAGACAGCAGTTTTGGGCAATCGTCGTTTTTGCAGTGGCAGTCTTTATTATGGCGACCACACTGGTGGAGGGACAGAACGTCTGGAACTGGATTCACAATTTCTTTCTGGGGATGTTTGGATGGAGCGCCTATCTGATTGCTCCCCTGCTGTTCTATGTTTCCATCATGACCGCGCTGGACAAGCCTATCGGTCTGGTCGGGCACAAGGTATGGCAGTCGATGCTGCTGATTTGCCTGCTCAGCGGAGCGACCCAGGTGTTCGGCTCGGGCATCCCAAACGGCAACCTGATTGAAAAGTTCCTCTCACTCTTTCAAAACGGCGTGGACGGACACGGAGGAGGAGCGGTTTCGGGGCTGTTCGGTCTGCCGCTGCTCTACTGGTTTGGTCCCACCGGAGCCAAGGTGACGATGGTCCTGCTGATTTTTGTGGTGCTGATGGTACTGACCGGCGGGACACTGATCGGGCTGTATCAGTCGGCAAAAAAACCGATGCAGAAGATGGAGGAGGTCTATGTCGCCCATTCGGAGATCCGCAATCAGCAGCGGCAGCTTCGCCAGGAGCAGATGATGGAGGAAGGGCAGGCGCCGACCAAGCCTCGCTTTAACATCAATATCCCGTTAGGCTCAGGCAAGCGCGCCGAGCAGGAGGACGGGTTGCAAACCGACAGCTTTTTTAATGCCAAGCGCAAAAAAGAGGAGGAGCTGGAGCGGCTGCGCCAGGCACAGGAGGACACCGAAAAAGGCAGGGCAGCCATGAGGGAAAAGCTGGAGTTGGAACGCGCCGAACAAAAGCGGCAGGAACAGCAGCGCGCCGAGCAGATTGCTGCCGAGCGACGGGAGCTGGAGCAGTCGGTGGAAAGCGACAGCTTCTGGAATCCGCCGGAAGAACCGGTGGACGAGCAGGAATCACAGCTTTCCTCTCCGTATTTGGACGACCTGATCAATCGGGTCGCACCGGCAGCCGGCAGCGGTTATGCGCGGGAGGACCAGGCAGTGCTGCATACCCTGAAATCCAATATGCCAAACGCAGGGGTGCGACCGGTGGTGGATTCTGCCGATTGGGACCACCCGTCTCACCTGCATGAAGAAAGGATGGGCGACCCTTGTCAGACCGGATTTTCCTGGGAGCAGACAGAGCAACAGCCGCTTTTGGAGGAAGAGGACATCGCTGATGGATTTATCTCGATGCAAAACTTCCACTTTGGACAGCATGTGCAGGAAGAACCGACGGAATCGGAGATGGATGAGATTTTCCAGCCAGCCGCACCGCAGGAAACGCCAATCGCCGAAGAGGAAGAGCCGGTATTTTTCCAGCCGCAGGAAATGCCGATGGTCGAAGAGGAGGAGCCGGTACCGTTTCACCCGGATAACATCCATCTGGAGCCTGAGCCGCCGACCGGCAGCCGCAGGGAGCAGCCGCATGAAATTATCCAGGTATCTGCCGACCGGATAGCGGCTCAGGGCATGGATTTGCAGGGCGCATCCCATTCGGTCGATGCGCCGCAGCCGGAAGAGGAAGAGCCGGAGTACATCAAACCGCCGATTGAGATTTTAAATGAGATTGAAAAACCCAACGAGAGCAATTTGCAGGAAGAGCTGCGCACCAATGCTGAAAAGCTGGTGTCCACCCTGCAAAGCTTCGGCGTGCAGACCCGCATCATCGACATCGCACGCGGACCGGCGGTCACCCGCTATGAATTGCAGCCGTCGGCAGGGGTAAAAATCAGCAAGATTACCAACCTTGCCGATGATATTGCCCTCAACCTTGCCGCATCGGGAGTCCGCATTGAGGCGCCCATCCCGAACAAGCCTGCGGTGGGCATCGAGGTGCCCAACAAGGTGGTCAGCACCGTTTCCATCCGGGAGATCATCGACTCGCCGGAATTTCAGCAGGCAAAAAGTCCGCTGGCGGTGGCGCTTGGCAGAGATATTGCCGGAAAGGTCACCGTAGCGGATCTTGCCAAGATGCCGCACACCCTGATTGCAGGCTCGACCGGCTCCGGTAAATCGGTCTGCATCAATTCGCTGATTGTCAGTATGCTCTACCACTCCACTCCGCAGGAGGTAAAGCTGGTGCTCATCGACCCGAAGATGGTGGAGTTGGGCATCTACAACGGCATCCCACACCTGCTCATCCCGGTGGTCACCGACCCGAAAAAGGCAGCAGGCGCACTGTCGTGGGCGGTCAACGAGATGCTCAACCGCTATCAGTTGTTTAAGGATTACAGTGTGCGGGATATGACCGGTTTTAACCGCGCGGCAGAGAAGAACGGGCTTAAACCGATGCCGCAGATTGTCATCATCATCGACGAGCTTGCCGACCTGATGATGGCAGCGCCGGGCGAGGTGGAGGATTCCATCTGCCGTCTGGCACAGATGGCGCGTGCGGCAGGAATGCACCTGGTCATTGCTACCCAGCGTCCGTCGGTGGACGTCATCACCGGTGTCATCAAGGCGAACATCCCTTCCCGCATCGCCTTTGCGGTTTCCTCTCAGATCGACTCGCGCACCATCCTCGATTCCAGCGGTGCAGAAAAACTGCTGGGCAGAGGCGATATGCTCTTTTCTCCCATCGGTTCCTCCAAACCGACCCGCGTTCAGGGTTGCTTTGTGACCGACGGGGAGGTCGAGCGCATCATCGAATTTATCAAGCAGTCCGGTCAGAAGATGACCTATGACGAGCAGATTTTGCAGGAGATCGACCGCCATGCCGTTTCCGACAACAAGAAGAAGGGCGGCAAGGACGAGGGCGGCGGATTCTCGGACGAGGACGAGATGCTGCCCAGCGCGATTGAGATTGTGGTGGAAACCGGGCAAGCATCCACCTCCATGCTGCAAAGAAGGCTGAAGCTGGGCTATGCGCGTGCAGCCCGCCTGATGGATGCGATGGAGGAAAAAGGTATCATCGGTCCGTTTGAGGGCAGCAAGCCCAGACAGGTACTGATTACCAAAGAGCGGTGGATCGAAATGAAGATGGTCGCTGCGGCAAAAGCCGAGGATGACCGCAGAAATTATTGAGGTTGACAAAGCCCCTTTTTTCTAAATTTGAAAAAAGGGGCTTTGTGATTTTTTAATCAGAAAAATTTTAAGTTTTTCTCTCGACAAGCAAGGGTCGATTATGCTATATATTTATAGGCAGGACTGATCAGGGTCTTGCAAAAAGCTTTTTGGAGGAGGAATCGAGATGGAAAATGTGCAGAACAAAGAGAACCGGATCATCAACGGTGTGATTTGGAAACAGCTGTTGATTTTCTTTTTTCCGATTGTGCTGGGCACCTTTTTTCAGCAGATCTACAACACGGCAGACGCAGTTGTCGTAGGAAGATTTGTCGGTACCGAAGCATTGGCGGCGGTGGGCGGCTCCACCAGCCAGATCATCAACCTGATTGTCGGCTTTTTTGTCGGACTTTCTTCCGGTGCAACGGTGGTCATCTCCCAGTATTACGGCGCAAGGGAGAAGCAGGGATTGCAAAATGCGCTGCATACTGCGTTTGCCTTTTCGGTGGTGGGCAGCGTGGTCATCTCTGTGATTGGAATTTGGCTGTCTCCGATGATGCTTCGTTGGATGAACACCACCGAGGAGGTCATCGCACCGTCCACCACCTATCTGCGCATCTATTTTGCCGGAATCATCTTTGTCTTCATTTATAATGTAGGTTCCAGCATCCTGCGTGCGGTCGGAGATTCCCGCCGTCCGCTGTACTATCTGATTGTCTGCTGCTTTATCAATATTCTGCTGGACGTAGTCCTGGTTGTCTTTTTCCATATGGGCGTAGCGGGTGCTGCCATTGCAACGGTGTTTGCCCAGGGAGTCAGTGCGGTGCTAGTGGTGCTGGCGCTGTGCCGCTCCAAGGATATTTTCCGGCTGGAACTCAAACAGGTTCGCTTTCACCGTGATGCGTTGGAGCTGCTGCTGAAAATTGGTCTGCCGGCAGGCTTGCAGTCGGTGATGTACAGTGCATCCAATATCATCATCCAGACCTCGCTCAACTCCTTCGGAACCAACACGATGGCGGCATGGACTGCCTATGGAAAGATCGACTCCTTCTTCTGGATGGTCATCAGCGCCTTTGGTATCTCCATCACCACCTTTGTAGGACAGAACTATGGCGCGCGCAAGTTTGGGCGGATGCGCAAAAGCGTGCGCATCTGTATCGGGATGGCAATGGGCGCTTCGGTCGTCATCAGCGCAGTCTTCCTGATTTTTGGAAAGTATGTCTACCAGATGTTCACCACCGATGCCACCGTCATCGAAATCGGAATGCACATGATGACCCTGATGGCGCCGGCGTATGCAGTGTATGTCTTTATCGAAGTCTACTCGGGTGCGCTGCGCGGTACCGGCGACGTGCTGGTGCCGATGCTGATGACCTGCGGCGGTGTGTGCGTACTCAGAGTGCTGTGGGTTTGGTTCATCGTTCCGCTCAAGCCGGTCATCGACACCATCCTTTACAGCTATCCAATCTCATGGACGCTGACAGCGCTGCTGTTCATCTTCTATTATAGAAAAAAATGCCAGCAATTCCCGGACAGCGACGAATAACACAAAAAAGGACAGGAGGTTCTGTGAGCAGTTCGCAGAGCCTCCTTTTGATTTAAAAGAGGAGAATGAACGTTATGTCAACAAAATTGGTTTTACTTGGAACAGGGACCCCAAACGCCTGCCCGAACGCCAGCGGACCTGCCTGCGCTGTGGTGGTGGACGACCGGGCTTACCTGGTGGATTTTGGACCGGGCGTGGTGCGGCAGGCATCCAAGGCGTACTATAAGGGCATCGACCCGCTGCGACCGGATCTGCTGACCACCGCCTTCTGCACCCACCTGCACACCGACCACACGGTGGGCTATGCCGACCTCATCTTCACGCCGTGGGTGCTGGAGCGCAGCAGTCCGCTCAAGGTGTTTGGTCCCAAGGGCTTGCAGCGTATGACCGACCACCTGTTGCAGGCGTATGCGGTGGACATCGACTTTCGTCTGCATGGCTTTGAGCGAGCCAACGAGGTGGGTTATCAGGTGCAGGTGCAGGAGATACAGGAAGGCATCATCTACCGGGATGAGCGGGTGCAGGTGGAGGCGTTTGCTGTCAGCCACGGCACACTGGAAAGTTATGGCTATCGTTTTGTCACACAGGATGGGGTCATCGTGGTCAGCGGGGACACCGCACCCCTGCCGGTAGTTGCCGAAAAAGCCAAGGGCTGCGACATTTTACTGCACGAGGTCGAATATGCCGCAGGTATCCGCTGCCGCGAGGAAAAATGGCAGAAGTACCACCGCGAGGTCCACACCCTCAGCACCGACCTTGCCGCCATTGCTGCACAGGCGCAGCCCAAGCTGCTGGTCACCACCCATCGCATCTACCACATGAATATCCAGGACAACACCCGGGACCTTCAGGCGCAGATGGATGTGCGGTGCGCAGCGATTTTGGAGGAAATCCGGCAGGCAGGCTATGACGGAAAGGTGGTCAACGGGCAGGATTTGGACGTCTTTCCAGTATAGTGAACAAAGTGACGAAAATAAGGAGATACCACAATAAAATTTTCTGCACAAAATTGTCACAAAATATGTCACAGGATATTGTAATTGCCAAAAGAGGATGCTATACTAAATGAGAAAAAAATAGGAAAAAGCCCGGGCTTTTTCCTATTCCAGGTGGAATAGGAATGTTCCTGTGAGGAGACGCAATCTTCCAAAGAGGAGAAAGTGGGAGAATAGCTTTGTAAAAACAAAAGGAGGAATCCCAACGATGAATGGATTAAAGAAAACACTGTCCATCATGCTGTGTGTGGCAATGATTGCAAGCGGCAGCTTCATGGCATTTGCGGAAGGGGAAAGCAATCCGCAGAATGTTACCGTTGTTGAAGGCGAAAATGCCGGTGAAAATAAAGAAGAGAACAAAGATGAGGACAAACAGCAATCCGAGCAGCTCAAGGCAGCCATCGGCGCGCTGACAGGTCTGCCGCTGTTTGACAGCCTGACCGAGGACACCGACGCAGACGCTCTGCTGGCACAGGTGCAGGCAGCCAGAGCAGCCTACGACGCGCTGACCGAAGAGGAAAAACTGCTGGTAGAAGAAGCAAAGCTCAACAACCTGCTGGATTTGGAATTCTTCTTTGAAAACCGTCCGTCCAACACCCCTGCGGATGCTCCGGTAAGCGAAGTGGTAGAGGCACTGGATTTGACCGAAGCGGCAGAAGCGGGAACACAGGAAAAGCCAACCGTTGTAAATGATGCAGACGAACTGAAAGCAGCTGTTAAAGCAAGCGGCTATATCAAACTGAATGCAAACATTACAGCAAGCATTGAAATTACAAACGAAGTTCATCTGGACCTCAATGGAAAGACCCTGACCAATGAAGCAGGCAAACCTACCATTACAGTTGCAAATGGCGGTAGCCTGACTGTTGACGGAAGCGGTACAGTAGATAACGTTAGCCATGCAAAACCGGCAGTCCTCAACCAGCAGGGCGGCACAGTGGTTTTAAGTGGAGGAAAGTACAGTTTACAAGGGACTACACAAGGTAACGGTCTGACGGGCGCTGATATGCCCGTCAGATTTTCCATGTGATGTTCAAGCTGTCGCTTGTGGCGGCAACGGTAGTAATCATCGAATCCACCACCCGCCGCTTGTCGTCAAAGGATACGCTGTCCCATGTGTCGAGGTAGCCGGAAATCTGGCTGACCTGTTCCGGGCTGATGGCTTCCACCGTCAACTCCGCTATCCGGGCAAGAAGTTCCTGCTTGCGTCCGTCCAGTTCGGCTATCTTCACATTCACATAGGAGAGCAGCACATTGTTTGCGCCCGTCAGACTGTCCAGCAGCTTTTCAATCTCGCCGTCCACATGGGCAAGCTCTACTTGCAGGGCGGTGATTTTCGGGTTGGCCTTTGCCGCCTTCTTCCTGCCCGTCAGCGTCTTGTAGCTGTCCAGCTTCTTCACCATCTGCTGGTACACCACCGCTTCCAGTTCCGCCGTGATGATTTTCCCACAGCCGGGGCAGCTCTTATTATCCAGCCGTTTTGTGCAGCGGAGATACTGCCTGCCAGAGGGATTGAAGATACTCATAAGGGCGTACCCGCAATTCCCGCACTTGATTTTCCCCGCCAGCCATGTGTGGGTAGCTTTCCGGGCGGACTGGATTTTCATGTTGTTCATCAGCTTCTTGCGGCAGGTCAGCCATATGTCCGAGGGGACAATGCCCTCATGGGGCGCAAGCACCAGCATCTGGTCTTTCAGGCTTTGGGCCTTGTCCGGCTTCACGTCCCGGCCTTGATAGAGATAGCACCCGTTCATGCCCGTAAAGTCGGCGGCGTCATTGACAAGTACCGTCCCTTGGCTCTTGAAAAACTCGTACACATCCAAGTCCGCCCGCACATAGACGGGATTGCGTAACATCTGCGCCAGTGTGGGGCGTATCAGTTCTCTGCCGTTGAACAGAATACCCTGCTCCGCAAAGTACCGGGTAATGTCCCCGTAGGAGGTTGTGGGCTGGGCGTACATCTCGAACATCAGCCGGATATTTGCCGCTTCGTCTGGATTTACCACCAGCTTTTTTGTGT
>OFOK01001872.1_pt1 | contig 14048 bp, 10 predicted proteins | sample 1542001 | NCBI WGS metagenome assembly OFOK01 (sample SAMN04209242, study PRJEB22552) | human gut metagenome | biome: gut; material: feces | host: Homo sapiens | place: USA: Oklahoma
TCATACATAGCGCCAAAGATGATGTTTGTATCTTCACCTGTCAGCTCCTGTACATAGCTTGCTGCATCATTTGCATCCATAAGAGAAATATCTCCGGAAATATTGATGATCACATGAGTAGCACCTTTGATGGTTGTCTCAAGCAGTGGAGAGGATACAGCCTGCTGAACAGCTTCCATAGCCTTGTCATCTCCTCTGGCCTCACCAATACCGATATGTGCGATTCCTTTATCTGTCATAACTGTCTGAACATCCGCGAAGTCAAGGTTGATCAGTGCCGGCAGATTGATCAGGTCTGTAATTCCCTGGACAGCCTGCTGCAGAACCTCATCAGCTTTGCGAAGTGCTTCCGGCATAGTTGTACGACGGTCTACGATCTCGAGCAGTTTATCGTTCGGGATAACGATCAATGTATCAACAGCTTTCTTCAGATTCTCGATTCCTGTAAGAGCATTGTTCATACGTGTTTTTGCTTCAAAACGGAAAGGTTTTGTTACAACGCCAACGGTCAGGATTCCCATTTCCTTAGCTGCTGCTGCAATAACAGGAGCTGCACCTGTACCGGTACCACCACCCATTCCACAGGTAACAAATACCATGTCAGCACCTTCGATCAACTGTTTTACTTCTTCTATGCTCTCTTCAGCGGCCTTCTGACCAACTTCCGGCTGTGCACCGGCGCCAAGGCCTTTTGTAATCTTTTCACCAATCTGAAGTACTGTTGGAGCTTTGCAAAGTGTCAGGGCCTGTTTATCAGTATTTACACCAACAAACTCAACTCCTCCGATGGCTTCTTCCACCATTCTGTTAACTGCATTATTACCAGCCCCGCCTACACCGATTACAATAATCTTTGCAGAGGACTCAGCTTCATTTGACATAATCTCTAACAATGTACTTCCTCCTTTATTTACCTGATATCAGCGTATCAGGCTGCATATAGATATATCATATATTTTTTTTTCGAATTAATCAACTACTATTTTTGTTTTTTTATACTTTTTTCACTATTATTCGCCATTTCCATCACTCATAAGATTCCTCATCTGTATCTCCCTGATCCCAGCCATCCGACTCTTCATCACCGTAGCTCTCAGTATCTTCATCCGAGGAATCTGTATTCGTATCAGAACTGTCTTCTTCTGAATCTTCCTCCGAAGTATCACCTGAAGAAGTGCCGTCATTATCCGGCATAGGTCCCACGTAGTTGCCATCTTTGTCATACTCGCTGACACCATCAAAGCCACCGGATTCATTATATCCGCCTGTCCAGTCTCCAAAGCTGTCCAGAAGTTCCTGCGTCGGCTCCGAACCAACATAGTTCTGATTTTCATCATATTCACCGGAACCTGTATAATCGCCTTCTTCGTCATAACCGCCTACCCAGTTTTCTTTTGCATAATCAAGTGCCGTCTTTGGTTTTGCTCCTACATAATTGCCATTTTCATCGTATTCACCATCACCGGTATAATCACCATTTTCATCATAACCTCCGGTCCAGTTCTCTGCAGTTACTTCCTCTTCCTCTTTTTCAAAAGTCACTGTTTTAGAACTTTCTGTGATATTCTCCATATGAAGGATCCCCTTCTCACCCGTAATCTGTGGAAGAATCGCAACCATTCTGGACATTTTATCTTCCAGATATTTATCTTTTCCAAGTTTTACCGTGATGTCTCCATAAATAAGTTCTATGGTGGAATCATCCTCCAGCTGGATATAATCTGGCTGGAGATCATTTTTTGCAAAAATCGTAGAAAGTGCAACCGCAGTATTTAGAACAGCATCCTTAATCGGAAGTTTTTCATTCATAACAACTTTTTTTACCTGAATACCCTCAAAATAGGGGACAGACTCATCCCTGGTCTTGTCGCCTTCTACAAACATTCCATTTCGATCAAAATACACATAGCTGTCAAGATATGGGATACAACCCACTACACTTTTCTCACGGACACTGATCACGATCGAGTTCCGACCGGATCTGCTGACGGAATATCCTTCAATATATGGCACACCCTGCACATTATTTTTTGAACATGTGATCGGTGCCAGAACAGAATTAGAAGAAAAGGCTCCTGTAAGAACCATTTCCTTCAGTTCTTCTTTTGTATAGTGGTTACTTTCCATCACTTCCACCTTTGACACATGAAAAAAAGCAAAGAAAAAAATAATCCCGGCCAGAACAGCAACAGCAGCAGCTCCTCCGACCAGTTTCGCCTGTTTTTTTGTTATTTTAAATTTCCTGTAATTGGATGTTCTCATAAAAAACTAATACCTGTATCCTCTGAACTCATATTAACTCAAACCGATAAGATATCCTCCATATAAATTTCTGCCTGAAGGTATCTCAAATCTCTGCAAATGTCTTCATACCCTCTTCGGATAAAAGGAACACCCTCTATCACAGATTCTCCATCTGCTGCAAGAGCCGCGATCACTAGCGCTGCTCCACCTCTCAGTTCCTCTGCCCGCAGCCTGCATCCCTTTAGTCTGCTTCCACAGATCTTTACTTCGCTTCCCCTGACTTCTATGTGTGCCCCCATTTTTGTAAGTTCACTGCATATCTTAAAACGGTTCTCAAATATATTCTCCCTTATGCGGCTTATTCCCGGAACTGTAGTCAGTACTGCCAGCAGTGGTGACTGAAGATCTGTCGGGAATCCCGGATAAGCTTCTGTTTCCAGAAACGGAACCGAAAATTGTATTCCGGCTCCATTCGCTATTAGTTTACCACTCTTCCATTCATATTGTCCACCCATTTTCCGATATACTTCAAGGAACGCCTCCATTTCTCCCTCAGGTGCATTCTCCACAGTCACTGATCCACGCGAAGCTGCAGCCGCGCAAAGATATGTTCCCGTAACGATCCGGTCTGCCGGTATCAGCATCTCTGTCCCGTGAAGAGAGGTCACTCCCTGAACCCGGATGCACCCTTCTTTCTCATGGCAGATCCGTGCTCCCATCTTTTGCAGAAATCTGCAAAGCCATGTAATCTCAGGTTCTCTTGCACAATTTCTAAGTACGGTTTCTCCTTCAGCCAGAACAGCTGCAAGCAGTGCCTGTTCCGTGGCCCCTACACTTCTGTCAGGAAAATTTATCTCCTGCCCTTTCAGCTTTTTGCAATCTGCCTGAATTTTTCCGTTTTTTTCTGAAATTATCGCACCCAGACTTTTCAGCGCATACAGATGAAGATCTATCGGACGTTTTCCGATCACGCAGCCGCCCGGATAACCGATCACACCTCTTTGGTTTCTGCCGAGAAGTGCTCCCAGCAGAATCACAGAACAACGCATTCTTCCTGTATATTCCGAGGCAATTTCCATTCCACAGACTTTGCTGCAGTCAAGATACAGATCATGGCCCTTCCACCAGGTAACGACTCCCAGAATGTGAAGGATTTCTTCCATATAACAGACATCAAGAATACGCGGACAGCCTCTCAGAACACAGATTTCCCTCTGAAGCAGTGATGCAGCCATGATCGGAAGTACTGTATTTTTTGATCCCTGCACAGTTATGCTGCCCTTAAGACAGTTTCCCCCAATCACGTGAATTTCATCCAAATGATCCACTCCCACAGAGTCTCTTACAGTTAATATATGCAAAGACCAGACTTCCGTCACAGAAGTCTGGTCTTATATTACAATGCTCTTACATATTCTTTGAACATGTCTCCACGCTGTTCATAATTATCAAACTGTCCCCAGCTTGCACATGCCGGTGAAAGAAGTACCGCATCACCAGGATTGGCTTTTTCGGCACATATCTTTACTGCCTCCTCAAGATTTTCACAGAGAATGCATGGGCAGACACCAAGACGTTCTGCCGCCTCTTTGATCTTGTCACGCGTCTGGCCGATCAGCACCAGATATCTTACCTTCCCGTCAAAAGAATTCAGCCACTCATCATAACTGGAACCTTTGTCGTAACCACCACCGATCAGGATCGTCGGACGGTTCATTGCCTGGATTCCTTTTATTGCTGCATCAGGATTGGTTCCCTTGGAATCATTATAATATGCAACACCATTTTTCTCCATGACATATTCAATGCGGTGTTCTACTGCTGTGAACGCACAGATGCTCTTACGGATATTTTCCACAGACACACCTGCATAATATGCCATTGCAGATGCCGCCATAACATTCTCAAAATTGTGCTGTCCGAGAAGTTTCAGTTCTCCTGTATGTACCAGAGGGATTTCTTCGTCTGCTGTTTTCAGTACGATCAGATCTCCATCCAGATAAATACCCTCGTCCAGTTTTCTCACGCTTGAAAAATACACAGTTTTCGGAACAATGTGTCTGCCAAACTCACGAAGCACTTCATCTTCATAGTTCAGGATACAGTAATCCTCTGCTGTCTGATTTTTGACGATCAGTTCTTTGACGCGGATATATTCTTCCATCGTATGGTGTCTGTTCAGATGGTCTTCCGTAATATTCAGGATTGCACTTACCTTCGGCGCAAACTCTTCGATCGTTTCCAGCTGGAAACTGCTGATCTCGGCCACTGTTGTGGAGCTATCTTTCATTTCCAGTGCCTTTGATGTATATGGAGTTCCAATATTTCCTACTACAAAAACAGAATCTTCTGCATCACTCATAATCTTTCCCAGAAGAGCTGTTGTAGTTGTTTTGCCATTTGTTCCTGTAATTGCCAGTACTCTTCCCTTGCCGGTACGATACGCAAGTTCTACCTCACCCCATACCGGAAGTCCCTGTTCATAAAAGCTCTTTACAAGCGGAATATCCGTCGGTACACCAGGGCTCAGCACTGCCAGATCCAGTCTCTTCTGCACTTCTTCCGGAAGTTCTCCTGCATATACTTCAATATTGTTACAATCTGGAACTTTTTTTATTACAGTCTCTTTATCAACATCTTTATTTCCATCATAAATGACAGGTTGCGCCCCTACTTTCGCCAGAAGCTCTGCTGCACCGATTCCACTTTTTCCGGAACCAAATACAAGCACTTTTTTCCCCTGTAAATTCATTTTAATTTCCTCCTTATTACCTATGAGCAAGCTCATGTGGATTTTGACCTTTTAGTCCGGACATCTTATAATGCCAGAAGTGCGATCAGGCACATAACAGCAGTAATTACAGAAAATACTGCTACAACTCTCGTTTCTGACCATCCACACAGTTCAAAATGATGATGGATTGGCGCCATTTTAAAGATACGTTTGCCATGAGTGGCTTTAAAATAAGTTACCTGAATCATGACAGAAAGTACTTCTACCAGATAAATCAGACCGATCAGCAAAATAAACAGCGGCATCTGCATCATATATGCAGCACCTGCCACAAATCCGCCCAGTGCCAGAGAACCGGTATCTCCCATAAACACTTTTGCCGGATATACATTAAACAGAAGGAATCCCATCAGTCCACCGACAACGGCTCCTGTCACAGGTTCGATCCCGCTCTTTGTTCCAATGGAAACTACGGTAAAAAATACCGCTACGATCAAAGTCACGCTGGAAGCCAGTCCATCCAGGCCATCTGTAAAGTTCACACCGTTTACAGTACCGATCACAGCAAAAAACAGCACCGGAATCGCAAGCCATCCAAGGTTCAGATAATGATCCGGCCAGAATGGGATACGCATTGCAAGATCAATATTTGTATAGTTCAGGATATAAAAAACAAAAATACCGGTCACAACGACCTGCAGTCCAAATTTCTGCCATGCCAGCAGTCCGTCTGAACGTTTCAGTACAACTTTCAGATAATCATCCAGAAAACCGATGATTCCAAATCCAAGTGTCAGAAACAGTACCGGAATAATTGCCGGATAGTCTTTTACATAGAACAGAGAAGTAACCACTGCAGCGATCAGAAAGATCACTCCACCCATTGTCGGAGTTCCTGCCTTTTTCAGATGCGACTGCACACCTTCCACTCGTTCTGTCTGTCCCATCTTGAGTTTTCTCAGAAACGGGATGATGACTGGTCCCAGGATCACACTGATCGCAAATGAGATCAGTACCGGGAATACAACTTGAATATTCATCCTCACACCTCTTATCATTCTTTCGTTTTTTATTACGTTTGATTATAAGGCTTTTCGTCTGATTTATCAACTCCCAGATACGGGAGTATATTTTCGAAGATACTTCTCACAACGGGAGCTGCGATCGTTCCTCCATAATAAATTCCCTGTGGATCATGGATAATACACAATGCAAGAACTTTCGGATCATTTGCCGGTGCGAATCCCAGAAACGAAGAAATATAGCGATTTGCACTTCTGGGAAGCGTCTGTGATGTTGCAGTCTTTCCGCCAATCCGATATCCCTCCACTGCTGCATTGCGCCCGGATCCCTCCTCAACTACCTGCTCCAGGATATACCGGACAGTTTCAGAGATCTTGCCATCCAGAATCTTTCTGCCACTGGAATATTCCAGCGCCTTTACTGCTTCTCCATCTGATGACTCAATCGCCACTCCAAAATGAGGAGTGATCAGCGTTCCACCATTGATCAGGGAACTCACAGTTGCTGCCAGACGAATCGGTGTGATCTGAAAAGACTGTCCAAACGATACCGTCGCAAGTTCCACTTCTCCCATATTTTCTTCCTGATGCATGATCGTTCCCGCCTCTCCCGGAAGATCGATCCCGGTCTTTTCCATCAGTCCAAACTGTCGAAAATACCGATAGTACTTATCCACACCAAGCCGTAATCCCACCTCAATAAACACCGGATTGCAGGAATTTTCCGCACCTTTCACAAAATTCTGTGCTCCATGGCCTCTTCGGTTCGCACAGTGGATTCGCCGGTCCTCCACCAGCTTATATCCCGGGCAGTAAAAAGAATCGTTCAATGATACTACTCCTTCCGCAAGGCCGGCTGCCATCGTAATGATCTTAAAAGTCGATCCTGGTTCATATGTATCATTCAGACACGGATTTCTCCACATCTGATTCAGAAGATCCTGTTTTTTTTCTTCACTCATCCCTTCTGCATCCATGCCTGAATTCAGTTCAAAAGGCTCATTCAGATCAAATTCCGGAACATTTACACAGGCATAAATTTCTCCATTCTGCGGATTCATAAGGAGTATGGAAACCCTTTCGGCCTGTTTTTCTTCCATCACTTTCTGTGCCGCCTGCTGTACATATTTCTGTATATCTGCATCCAGACTTATTCTCAGTGTATAGCCTTTTTGTGGTTCTTCTCTGTTTTCACCGATTCCGTCCAGTTCAATCCCTCTCGCATCCGTTGTTGTCAGGATTTTTCCAGGTTTTCCCTTTAGAATATCATCATATTCCACTTCCAGTCCAATGATTCCCTGATTATCCCCGCCTGTAAACCCAAGCACCTTCGACGCGAGTGTCCCCATCGGATAGTAACGCCTGTAATCTTCATCTACTTTTATCCCCGCAAATCCTGCATTTCGAATTTCATCTCCTGTTTCTTTCTCCACATTTGTACGTATTCTTTCTATGGAAGAAATTTTTTCTACTTTTTTCCGTACAGTCTGCTCAGATATCCCCAGTTTTTCTGTCAGAAGAGCGATCACTTTTTCCGGCTCTTTTATCTGACTGTGAATTACAGAAATCGTACACACTGTTTTATTTGCAGCAAGTACTTTTCCCTTTGCGTCCACAATTTCACCACGTGCGGCCTTAATGTCTCTTTCCCGTTCATGAAGATTCTCCGCTTTTTCATAATAATAATCCGAACGAAAGCCCATAAGATAGATCAGTCTGCCAATCAGACACAAGATCATCAGCAGACACAAAAAGAAAACGATCCACACTTTCCTTTTATGAAATGTATAATTTTTTTTCATAAAAAAATCCTCTGGAAAACAGTCTTAACAATATATGACTGTTCTCCAGAGGAGATGTGTACGACTCTTTATTTAATCCAGCCCGGCCTCTTCGTTTGTGATGCCTTCGCTTTCCATATCGTTATTTTCTGTAGTGTCCGATTCATCCTCTTCTGGTGGTGCAGGAACATTGGTATCTGAAATCGCTTCCTTCAACGTAGTGTCTGAATCCGAAGAAGACGTAATCAGATATGTAGACATGATATACTGTCCGTTATCATCCAGCTTGTGTTCTCCGTTGTCATTTAAAAGATAGCCATTTTCATCAATACGGTTTCCTTCAAGATCCACGCGATTTCCACTGCCATCCACCAGATTTCCCTTTTCATCCACACTACTTCCGGATACATCTACCAGGTGGCCTTTAAATCCTTCCCAGAGTTTTGTCTCAGGAACACTGCCGTCTTCAGATTCATCCGGAATAACATTCAGATACGGAAGAAGTTCTGACAGAATTCCCTGCGCGATATACTGCGGATATTTACTGTCGGCCTGGTCCTCTGTATTCGGTTCATCCACAACCACGTAGAGAAGGATCTGCGGATCATCTACCGGAGCAAATGTAATAAATGAAACCAGATATTTACCATTTCCTCGCGGAAGTTTTTCGGCAGTACCTGTTTTACCACCGGAACTGTAACCCTGTACCTTGGATGTACTACTGGTACCTTCCTGCACGCTGGCCTGCATGTAAGAACGGATATCTGCTGATATCTCTGAAGAAACTGTCTGTTTCATAAGAATCGAATCAAATTTCTTTACAGTTGAACCACCGCTGTCTTTGATCTCACTTACCAGATGAGGCTGATAATAGGAGCCTCCATTGATAACAGAACACATTGCATTGATCTCCTGGAGCATCGTGCAGGTAAATCCCTGTCCAAATGCAGAACAGGCAAGTTCTGTTTCACCCATGGTATCTGCCGTATGAATAACACCTGATCCCTCATTTGGAAGATCGATTCCCGTGCGGCTTCCAAAGTTGAACAATGTCTGTGCCTTCAGGAACTGTTCTGTTCCCATTTTTGCTGCTATCTGCATCATCGCATCATTACAGGAATTTGCAATAACATCCCGCAGTGCCTCTGTACCATGCGCATCCGGCCATACCGCACACTTGATATACGTATCACCATTCGCACCAAACGTCTGGCCACCATCACAGACAAAAGTATCTGTTTCTGAAATCTTGCCTTTTTCCAGTGCTCCCGCCATAACGATCGGCTTCACAACAGATCCCGGTTCATATGTCTCAGTAACACAGAAGTTACTCCACATGGCATTCAACGCCGTCACTGTATCTTCATCACTCATTGCCGCAATTTCTTCTTCGGAATACTTGCTGGAAAGATCTCGCGGATCATTCAGATCATAGCGGTCCCCACCATCCATGGCAATGATCTCACCGGTAGATGGCTTCATTGCGATCACACCGATATTTTTTGCTCCCATGGCTTCTTTAAATCCATTAACATATTTTTCAACAATCTGCTGTACACCCACATCCAAGGTTGTTACAATACTCTGTCCGTCTTTCGGATCGATGATCGTCTGTTCCACATCTGCATTGTCATTGATATATCCATACTGACGGCCATCCGTCCCCATCAACGTACTGTTATAGTAACTCTCCAGTCCTACGTCTGCCGTATCTCTGGAAAGTGTAAATCCAATCGCATCATTTGCAAGCTCATTAAACGGATAACTTCTCAGATAATCTTCTTCAAACCATACCCCTTTTATATTTGCCCGCTCTGCTTTCTGTGCATCTGACAGCTCGCTGTCTTCAGCCGGAGATTCATAATCTTCAAAGGCTTTTTTCTCATCCATGGAGAGCTGCTTCTTCAGGATCTGATACTGGCTGTTCTTCGTATCCTCGGCGGAAAGGAGCGACCGAATCTTGTCTTCATCAAGTCCCAGCACATCTGTCAGTGCTCTTACTGTCGGTTCTACATATTTTTCATCAGAGTTGACGGTCTTGCAGTCAAGGATCACAGAATACACTTTCTGACTTGTCGCCAGGATATTACCGTTACGGTCATAAATATCTCCTCTTTTTGCCGGAAGAATACTGTTCTGATACTTCTGCTGTGCCTGTGTCAGAACCTGTTTTTTGTATTTTTTGCCACTGGTAGCATTAATATAAGTAATTCTGCCCAGTAAACCAACTAAAGCTAGCAGCACTACAGCGAATAGTCCTACTAGCTTTCCTCTCATTTTGTGATTAATTTTTTTCTGAGGTCTTCTTCGATTCCTCGTATTGGTATTGCTCAATGATCTATCACCTCTTGGACTCAGGAACTTCCTGATACTGTCTTACATAACTGTTACTCGGCATAGTATAAGTCTTTTTCTGGTCATCTTTCGGATAATTCATTCCCAGACGCCCTATGGCAAGCTTCTTGATCGTATTCAGATCCACATCTGAAGTTACCTGACTCTCATATGCATTGTTGTCTTCTTTAATCTGTGACAGTTCTGTTTCCAGAGAAGCAACTGTTTTTATCTTACCTGTCAGCTCCGATTTCAACTGAAGATAATTGACACAGCAAAAAAGTACGGCAACACTTACCACTGCAAGGAACACCACAAAACCGCGTCCCATGCTCTTTGCTTTTTCTCTGTTTCTCTGTGCTTCCCGACTGAGCTGTCTCGGTTGAGCTGCCGGTCTTCTCTCCGGCATATTTTCACGAACTCGCCGCGCGGTCTGCGCTCCAGGAGCCTGATACGGTCTCGCAGGAACTTCCTGCAGTCTTCGCACCACATTCCCATCCACATACATTCCACGGGCATTTCTGGCATTTGTTCTGTTTTTTCTGGATGTGACTGCTCTGTTCGTCCTCTCCATCTACATCTCACAACTTTCTACTTCTATACTTAATTAAAGATATCTTCTTTCAAAGATTCTGAGTTTTGCACTCTTAGATCTCGGATTCTCTTCCATTTCTGTCTCACTTGGCAGAATCGGTTTTCTCGTGATCACTTTTCCTTTGGATTTCTTGCCACATACACATACTGGGAAATCCGGTGGACAGGTACATGGATTTTCATTTTTTCGGAAAATTGTTTTTACAATCCTGTCCTCAAGAGAATGAAAGGTAATAATACAGATTCTTCCGCCATCATCCAGAAGATCGATCATCCCATCCAGTGATTCTCTCAGAACATCAAGTTCCCGGTTCAGTTCAATTCGGATTGCCTGAAAAGTTCTCTTTGCAGGATGTCCTCCAGTTGCCTGGATCTTCATCGGAATCGACTGCCGAATGATCTCGGTCAGTTCTCCGGTTGTCTGAATCGGTGCTTTGGCTCTCGCAGCCACAATATGTTTTGCAATGTTTTTTGCAAATTTATCTTCACCGTAATCACGAATGATACGGTACAGTTCTCTTTCATCATAACCATTCACGATATCCGCAGCTGTGCGGCTCTGTCTCTGGTCCATTCTCATATCCAGCGGTGCATCCACACGATAGGTAAATCCACGCTCTTCATTGTCTAACTGATAAGACGAAACTCCCAGGTCCAGAACAATTCCATCAACTTTCTGAATTCCCAGGTTCTTCAGCTCATTCGCCATGTAACAATAATTGCTGCGAATAATCTGAACTCTGTCACCATAGGCGGACAACCGTTCACTCGCAGCAACTATTGCATCTTGGTCCTGATCTATGCCAATAAATCTCCCCTTGGCAGAAAGTCTGCGGCACACTTCCTGTGCGTGCCCTGCTCCTCCCAGAGTTCCATCCACATAAGTACCATCAGGTTTTACCCTTAAACCATCGATGGTTTCTTCCAGTAATACAGATTTGTGTTTAAATTCCATATCCGTCTCCTGTTGGATTTCTTTCCGGCGTAATGCTTAGATGATGATACCCATGTCCTGCATACCCTCTGCAATACTGTCCATATCATCATAATCACAATTCTCGCTCCACTTCTCTTTGCTCCATACCTCAATTCTGTTGAGGTTTCCGGTGAGCACAACGTCTTTTTCCAGACCAGCGAATTCCCGTAACGTCTGCGGTACAAGAATTCTCCCCTGCTTGTCCAGTTCACAGTTTGTCGCACCTGCTACAAAGAAACGTGTGAAGGTTCTGGCATTTTTGTTTGTAAGTGGTAAGGCTCTGAGTTTTTCTTCAAAGGCATTCCATTCATCCATAGGATAAATAGAGAGACAACCATCAAGTCCCTTTGTCAGAACAAACTCCTCTCCCAGGAGTTCTCTGAATTTGGAAGGGATGATCAGACGCCCCTTCGCGTCGATTGTATGATTGTATTCGCCCATGAACATATAAACTCACCTACTCTCGTGAGATACGATTCTCCCCTTCGTATCTGCCGGCGGAAATGGATAAATATGCCACATTCCCTCCATTCGCCACCACTATTCACCACTTTCTACCACTTATAAAATCATTCTAACCTATTTACCTTGAAAATACAAGTGGGAATCGTAGTTTTTTTCTGAACAATTTTATACATTTTAAGCGGAAAATTGCCATATTTTACGAGAGTATTACAGAAGATTTTCTAATTTTCAAAGTTGTTTAAAAAGCGAAGGGGTCCTCCCTTTGGAGAACCCCCTTTAACTCTGTCACATATCTATTTTCATGTTACCCGTTTATTATTTATACATCTTCGCGATCATCCGGTCCAGCCTCTGGCTCAGCCTCAGCTGATTCGGCAGATCCCTCCGTTCCCTTATTCTCTGATTCAACAGTTTCTGCAGACGCCGGAGCTTCTGCTGCTTCCGCATCTTCGACAGACTCTGAAACTTCCGTTTCTGTCGTTTCAGCAGTTTCTGCGAATTTTGAATCTTCCGACTCATTTGATTCCGTATCTTCTTCAGCCACCATCTTTCCCGCTCTATCCAGTTCTTCAAGAATGTCTCTGAACTCATCCTGTACATTATCAAAGTTATGAATGTCTTCCAGTCTGCTGCCATCATTTTTCTCTTCTGCGGCATTACGCTCCTCTCTCCTGCGTCTGCTGACCTTCTCTCTTTTCTTTGAAAGAATCCTCCGCACTGTCGCAACAATGCCACAGATCAGGAAAAGCGCAGCAGACACAAGCAGGGAAACCGGTATCTTTGTCTTCGGAATATACAGTTTATCCGTACGAAGCCACTCGATCACACACTTGCCCAGCCCGTATCCTGCAAGATATCTGAGAAAGATCTCACCTTCAAATTTTTTTCTCCAGGTATAAAGCAGCAAAATCAGAAGCAGCAGCAGACACCAGATACTTTCATAGAAAAACAGTGGATGTACCTGAATATAATCCATATCTCTGAAAGTTACCAGATGCTGTTTCATCAGCTTTGTCACTGCGCTCTTCTGTACGGAATCCATCGGAAGTCCCATTGCAAACAGACTGTCTGTGTACTCGCCAAAAGCCTCTCTGTTAAAAAAGTTTCCCCATACACCTATTATCTGTCCGCTGAGCAATCCCATACATACAATATCTGCCATTTTCCAGAATGACGTTCTGCTGAGCCGGCAGAAGAGAGCTGCCACAAGCACGCCCCCCAGAATTGCTCCATAAATAGATATACCGCCACTGCGTATATCACACAGGATCTTCCAGGATTTACCACTGAACTGACTCCATGAAAAAGCAATGTAATAAAGCCTGCCCCCGATCACTCCACCGACCAGTGCCGAGATTGACGCACCCAGGCAGAGATTCAGATTCAATTTCTGCCATCTGGCGCAGAGAAGAATCATCCCCAGCCCAATAAGCAGACTTACAGCCATCAGTATCCCGTATATTGTGATATCAAATCCAAGAACAGAAAAAGTTCTGTCCTCATATTCAAACAAAAACCCTAGATTCGGAAATCTTACTGTTATCTCCATAAAACCCCTTTATCATACACTTCGTATTATCGGATATGTTGTACAGAAACCGATATACCTTTAAGGCTATCGATTTTTATACATTGAATCTGAACAGGATCACATCTCCATCCTGTACGATGTATTCTTTACCTTCCATACGGACAAGTCCTTTTTCTCTTGCACCTGCATAAGAACCACAGTCCAGAAGATCCTGATAATTCACAACCTCTGCTTTGATAAATCCTCTTTCAAAGTCTGTATGAATCTTACCGGCTGCCTGTGGCGCCTTTGTTCCGATTTTGATCGTCCATGCACGAGTCTCATCTTCTCCTGATGTCAGAAAGCTCATCAAGCCCAGAAGTCTGTA
>OFOK01001876.1_pt1 | contig 14014 bp, 13 predicted proteins | sample 1542001 | NCBI WGS metagenome assembly OFOK01 (sample SAMN04209242, study PRJEB22552) | human gut metagenome | biome: gut; material: feces | host: Homo sapiens | place: USA: Oklahoma
CATATTCCCACGCCTGGGGAGTATCGGAGAGATAACGGAAAAGATCATTATAATGTGTCCAGGACACACGGCGTATGGAGCAGTTCAACAGTCCTGCGGATGCTGGAGGATCAGCGGTATATCGGCACCTACATAATCGGCAAACGCAAGGTGCAGGAAATCGGCAGCCGCTGCATGAAGCTCAAAGATGAAAGCGAGTGGTTCAAAATCCCCGACCATCATTCCGCGATTGTCAGCAAGGAATTGTTTGAGCAGGCCAATACTTCTATTAAGCGTTTTTCCCTCCCCAATAAAAAAAGGCGTGACTATCTGCTTCGGGGAAAGGTGTTTTGTGGATGCTGCGATCATGCTATGTCACTCAGAAATGGAGCATGGTTTTATTGCCGTCATTCCGAAGTGTCAGAAAGTTTTCCCTGTCATGGCGTGCGGGTAAAGATGGCTGATCTGGAGCAGGTAGTCTTTGAGACGATCCGGGCGCAGATGTGTCCGGCGTTGGGAATCGACGGCAGTAAAGATAAGCTGGATTTACAGACGGTCCAGCAGGCCGAGCATGAAGATAAGTTGCGGGCTATACAGGACAGCAAACGGCAGCTTTATGAACGGTATGCGCTTGGCGAGATCGATCTGGAAACCTACCGGTCACAGAAAGCAGTATATGACGCGGAACTGGTACAGGCCAAGAATGTCCATGCCGCTATCACAGCGCAGACCAAACAGATACAGAGTGATTATGAGGCGAGGCTGAAACAGCGGGAAATTGTTCAGGAAGTAGGCAGCACCGATGTCCTGACGCAATCGCTGATAGACCGGCTTATCAACAGGGTATATGTTTTTCCTGGGGATCGGATTGAGATAGAATATGTTACGCAGGACTTTTTAGGAACGGAGAAATCTGGAAAGGAAGCATGAGCCATGAATACCGTATGGAACAGCTACGGGCAGCTATTGCAGCTGCCCGAAAAAACTTCAAAAAAGATGCAAATTTTTTTGTCGTGGGCTTGACATACGGGTGCCGCAGATCGTGAAAACGGATCTTCCGCAATCCGTTCTTTTGCAAAACCAGCGGAAAATGCTGTGTGATATAACCGGGTTTCACGAGCTCACCGATCTCGTTGACATAGATATAACCGGTGTATTTTTTGCAATAGGAACGCCCGCACAGTTTTTGATTCAACTCCTGCTGCGCTTTCAGACGGTGCAGCAATTCTTCAAACGGCGGGACAAGCGGCAGACTGCGGTAGCTGGATTTCGTCTTTGTCCGATCCTTTTGGATGATTTTGCTTTTGCCATCTATGGTCGCCTGCGTGACGGTATGCCGGATAGTAATGGTTTTCTTTTTGAAGTCGATCGCGTCCCACTTCAAGCCAACCGCTTCACTTCGGCGCAGTCCGTAAAATGCGCCGAGGATAACGCCAAGCTCTATGGGGTCGCCTTTGACGATCTCAAAAAGGCGGTTTAGTTCATCTTCTTCGTAAACGCTGCCGACAAACTTTTCTTTTTTCGGTCGCTCAATGCGATCCGCAGGGTTCGTATCAATCAAACCGAGTTTGAAAGCGTGCTGTAAGGCTTTACGGATATTGGCATGACGATGTATGACCGTGTTTGCGGAAACACCTCGCACCGTCAATTCGTAGGTGTAATAATCCTGTATGTGTTTTGGTGTCACCTCGCACAGCGCCAGTCCGGGATGGTGTTCTTCAAAGTACGGAATGATCTTGTTTTTGATCCCCATTGCATACGCCCCGTAGGTGGTTTCCTCCACATTCTTTTTCGTCATTTCCAGCCAGTCAAGCAGAAATGCAGTGAAAAGGATCGTGCCCGCAGGGGCTTTGCCTGTGCTTCGTTCGATCGCTCTTGCCTCTAATTCGGCTTCTTTTGCGGCACGAGCTTCGGAAAGCATTTTTTCAGCACGCTTTTTGTTTCCCTTTACGGTTAGACCCGTGGATTTCGACGGCGTGTGCCGTTTGCCGTATTCGTCCACATAATTCAGTACCATATGATAGTACCCGTTTTTTTCTCGCAGATGTCCTGCTACCATAATAAAACCTCCTTTGAGTGGTACAGCGTAGATTCATCTGCCATTGACATTCATATTGTAGCAGAAAGAACCTCGCAGGCCAAATGTGCAAACGAGGTTTTACGCATTAGATTTATCTATCAATTCCAAGTATTCCAGAATGTTGAGCTTCGGGATTCGATAATGACGGCCGACGATAAAGCTCTTGATTTCGCCGGATTTCAAAAGCCGATATGCCGTTTTATCGCAGATGCCACCGAGCATTTCACACATCTGCTCGACATTGACTACATCGGGATATTCGGTGAACAACAATTTATAGGCTACCTGAGATTCCATAGGTAGTCCTCCTTACCGTTTCTTCGGAATCAGCTCATAGTCGTATCCCTTCCGCTGATTGCAGTAGGTGCAGGTATCCTTTTCGATCTGCTGCGGGTCGATCCTGCGCAAATAATAAGCACCCGTGCCGTAGAAATTATCGGCGCAGGTGCTGCAAAGGCAGAGGATCAGTTTTTTCGGGACGCTTTCGATCAGACCGATGCTGACCGCCAGCGCATGATTGATGCCGCAAATGTGCTTTTCGGACAGATGCCCAATGAAGTTGCCCAAGCGACGCTTATCGACGGTGCGCAGTTGTTCCAGCAGGACGATAGAGGGCAGTTCCAAGCCATCCTCGGCGTCGATGTAGTAGTGGGTGGGAAGTTTGGCTTTCACGCCGGTTTTGCTCGTAATGGAAGCGATAATGACCGTAGGGCTATGTTTGTTTCCGACATTGTTCTGAATGATCACGACGGGACGGTAGCCCTCCTGTTCAGAGCCGATGCCACGGCCCAGATCGGCGTAATACATATCGCCGCGCAAATATGTGTGGTTCATCTGTGATGACCTCCTTTGTGTATTTAGGCGTTTCCGCCTATGTAGAGGTCAAGCGGCAGAACAGAATTAAGGTCGGTGAGAGATAAAACATTCTCTGTTTCGTCAGACCCGTCCCGCCGCTTGACCGTAGTATTTTGAAGAAAATCTATTTGTCCTCGACACCCCGATTTTCTATTGGGAAGTCATCAAGCGGCCGGTGGCTGTCGGCTCCACGGGAATTTCACCCTCACGAGGTTCTCTCGCAACCGCCCCCATTGCCTGCGACGGCTTCACGGTCGAAATGCCGCTTATCACGCTCGGACTGTGGCTGGACGGGAGTATCGTTAGCCCTATTGCCGGTCGTCGCCGGGGCGGGAGCCACCCGCCCGTGATAGCCGACTGTTTCTCGCTCCCCGCAGTGCGGATCGTGGCGCAGCCGCTAATGTGGCTCATGCTTTCGCAATGGCAATAGGAATGTGCTTGATGAATGGGTATTCGGTTGTCAAGGATCACCCCTGCTTGCCGAAAAGGAAAACAGGCAGAGAGTTTTCGTACCTCTCCACCTGTTTCCTCACTCAAAGGCTATTTGTGTAGTCTGAACTCAAAAATTTTTGAAAAACTTTTTGAGCTTTTCCACGGCAATGTCTACGCTGAACTTCACTGCCCGTTTGGTGCAACCCTCCATTTCTGCGATCTGCTCATAGGTCAGGCCTTGAAAGTAGTAGAGGATCAGCCTCCGCTTTTGTATTTCGGGCAGTCCGGAGATTGCCCTATGTAACTGCGCATATTCCATGCTCTGCAAGGCACTTTCTTCGACCGTCGCCGGACGATACACGGCCCGGTCATACAACGATGCCTCCGTGAGTTCCGACTGCTCATAGTGACGATCCACCTCGTTCAGATAGGAGAGGTCGTCCAACTCAAAGGAATCAAACAACGCAAATACGGCAGCACTGATCTCAAAATGATGCCGATTGCCTTGTCCGTCCGAAAAGGTCAGCCAGTGGCGGCCGTCCTCAGTCGTGCCGATGGTATAGGGATTATATTTGTCCTTTCTTCGTTTCGGATGGTTTCCATCCATGATATTTTCCTCCGTTTCGATTTGAATTTTTGAAAAATCCAAATCGGACGGAGGGCTGCGGCAGCCTACGCTGTCACTCAAGAAGCGTAGATATAGCAAAACGCACCTGCAAAGCGGCAGAAGCCGCAAAGCAAGTGCGTTTAATTCATTATTGAAATGACATGGCAGTTCAGCATCAAGGGATGATCTGAAATCAAGTTGAATGATTGATGCAAGCGATGGATCAAGTGCCTGATGTTTTTGCCATGCTTTCAGGATAATCCTCATTGTCCGGCCACAGCAGCGAAAGCATCTTACGAATTGGCATCATGTTTTTGATATACACCGTAAGGTGACAATCATTTTACTGATTTCCGTGGTCATACCATCGAAGGTATAAAACTTCAAATCGCCAGAAAGGAAGCTAAACCGCAAGCAAATCTTTTGGTATATGGCACTGCCAGTCATTTTACTTGTGCAAATAGGTGATGCAGCGAATCAGTGAATCAACTTACCGTCCTTCATCTTTAGTACCACATCGGCTACCTCTGCTACTGCGGGATCGTGGGTGACGATGATAACACAGCGATTTTCCTCATGGGACAATCTTTGCAGAATACCAACAATGTTTCGGCTGTTTTCACTGTCCAGATTGCCGGTAGGCTCGTCTGCCAGAATAAGTTCACTGCCGGAGGTTAGCGCACGGGCGATAGCCACGCGCTGCTGTTCCCCTCCGGAGAGCATATTGGGAAAACGCTTGAATTGATCCTCCTTCAATCCAACTTGCAAAAGCTTTTCTGCCGCCAGCTCGTCCGCTTTTTTCTTAGGCATTTTGCGGACATACAGGGGATAGGCCGCATTCTCCAACACGGTCAGGTGTTGAAACAAGTTGAAATTCTGGTAGATCACGGACACGTGGTTCAGCCGGTAAGAATCACGGTCCATTTTCGCCGTGGATTCTCCGTCCAATTCGATCGTGCCGGAGGTCGGCACATCCAGTCCTGCAAGCAACGAAAGAAATGTAGTTTTCCCGCTGCCGGAAGATCCCACAATGGCATAAACCTGTCCCTGTTGAAAAGCACAGCTGACACCATTCACAGCCCTGACTGTCTGGACTGCATTTCTATATTCGTATGTGACTTGTTTGGAAATCAGGGTATTCATATTCAATCCTCCACCTTCATGAGATTCATAACATTTATGCTTGTGATCCGAAGTGCAGCAGCCGCGGAACCGAGTAAAAATATACCTGTCATCAGCGCAGCATGGAGCAATGCACTTATCTGTATTTCGCCTTCCAGAAGAATACCACCAGCTATACCGAAGAATGTACCTGTAAAAGCGAGAATAGAAAGTTCTCCCATGACCAAACCGAAAATTTTACATTGTTTCATGCCGAGACAGCGCATGACAGCAAACTCTTTTGTCCTGCCGCGAGTTGCCAGAAAACTTGCAAAAAAGCCAATGCCGCCGCATACGACGATCAAAACCGGCAGCAAGAGGCGCAGCATGGAAAGGTTCGCCTGAATCTCCTCTATATTTTTCTGATAGGTCTCATCGTGGATTAAAACACCAAAAGTAAGACCATCCATTTGATTGCTGAGATCCGGGCGAACAAACCACTCGTAAATATACGATTTGCTTTCTTCCAGCTTTTGATTGTTTCGGATATCGAAAGAACAGCTGTCCGTCAGAAAAGCAACGGAAACGCCTTCACTCCATGACATGAAATAGGGACAATATATTTCATTGCTCGGGCCGTTTGCGACAGTCCCTATGATTCGCAATCGTGCGGATTCGCCCATATCGGCGGCAACGGTAATGTATTCGCCATCTGTGACCATGTCAGATGAAATCAGGCATACTTGTTCTTGCCCGCGCAGAACTCCTTCCTCCCAGTCTTCAAAAAATTGGACATAGACCCCTTCTGCCTGAGAAAGAGCGGGATCGGAATCGATCGAGAGAATCCTGCTGAGTGTTGCGCCTTCCGGTTTCTCCAATGACATTTTCGCTTTTGCCCGCACGTTTTTTACATAATCGTCCAAATAGCATTCCCGCAACCGTCGTTTCCCCTCCAACATCTCTACAAAAGCCGAAAGCATTTGCAGGTTGCCGGAATCAGTACCTTTTGCATTTGTTACGGTGCAGGAAATCGTGGTATTCTCAATCGTGTTGCATAAAGCATTCTCCTGACGGATAGTTAAATTCTGCAAGATCATTGCAGAAAGAGCCCCTGCGGCGGCAACCGCAATAAGGAGCAGACTTGATGTCCATCGGCGGAGCATGGCAGTCAGCGTTACACTTTCAAGAGCGTGACCGTTTTTTTGAAACATAGACAATTATGCTCCTTTCAAGGCAAGCCTTATTTTGCTTTCATCAGCTTGCGGTTCGCAAAGATCGCCGTGCTGATTATAGTAGAAACCATGAGAAATACAAATGCAGTAACAGCAGAAGCCGCCATCGCCTCCGGTCGGAGCGTAAGAGCACTCGAAAGCAGATTCCGTGTAACAGCATCAAATAGCGCAATTGCAGCACATGTGCCAAACAAGACCGCAAGGGTTTCCAAAGGAATAAGTGCCATGATGATTTCCCGGAACACTGCCTTGGATGACCTGCCCAAGAGGCGAACACCACGGATCGTCAAGTTCATTCTGCGGAAATTCAGAAACAAAAACAGTGCGGAAGTAAGCAGGAATACTCCGATGCCGACTATCATCAGGCGCATGGCATTGGTTTCAAGTGCATCCAGTGATTCCTGCATAGAAGAAAAGTTCTGATCGAAATAGAGAAATTGTCCGGCGAGGTTCTGCTGCTCCATGTACTTTTCAAATTCTTTTGCAGAGCCATTTTTCAGGACAAAAGTGTTCAGTAAAGGATTTGCCCGTGTTTCATAATTCTGCGCATTAGGAACAGATGCTTTGGGAACCAAAATCGTGTCCGCATTAAGCTGATATGCGCCAAATGCGAATCGAGCGCCAGTATAAATGCCAATAACGGTATAATTTTTGCATACACCGATCGCATCATCGGGAGACATATAGTATCGTTGACGATAAGGGCCCGGATCTTCCGCTGCAAGCATAGAATTCGCCGTCGCACCGTTGTTGTATTCCCCAAATCCGGAATCATAGTAATCAAGCTGAATCATATCCCCCAGCCGGAGGCCGTTTTGTTCGGCATAGGCTGCACTGATGACACACACATCATCACCGTTTATGTACTCTTCATCTGTAAAGAAGCGTCCGGATAACAAAGCCTCATCACCAGTATTAAAAGAATACATACTCTCCGCTCGATTGGTCAGTATCACGGCCGCAGACTCATAGTTAAGCTGGCAAAGCGGTACAATATCTTCCCGCCAAGTCGAAGCCGCATCGCTGTTTAGATAATCTGTCACCGATCCTGTATATTCACAGACCCAAGGAAGTTGTCCTACCACAGGGAAATGGTAGTCCAGCCCATTATAACTGCCAAGTTCAAGACTGCTGGGCTCGCCATAGAAATTGCTGTTGATCTCAGGGAACGGAACAATGTAGCGATTCTCATTTTTTACCTGATCATACCCATCGGCAGACCGAACGACACGATAATCTTGGTATTGGCCGAACACAAGATAGATTTTACCTTTTTCAAATGGTACTGCCCCATTTGATTCGCGTACATCGCTGTAGATATGTACTGAATCAGGTTTGGGGAAAGTATTATATGCGTCTGACAGGCAGATGATTTCCTCAACGCTGAATGTTGCATCATACAGAAACATACCTTCCGTTGGCTGCTCCCGGATGCCGCTGCAGCGCAGTGCAAATACGGCGAGAGAATAGCATTCTCCATCGAATGCCGTATTATATTCAGATGGGTCGATGCTGCTGGAAGAGAGGGATCTACTGCCCGCTATATGAGCAGAGAGCAGGCAGCGGCGGTCAACCGTGGTGATTTGGGGAGCTTCCTGCGCTGCTTTGTCTGCAAATACACGATTCTGCAATGCGGTGGCAATCTCCTCTGGTGACAGGTTGCTTAGATCAGGCTCTATCGGGATTGCAATCGTTGTGTAACCATTTGATATCTCATTTTTCTGTGTCTTGGCGCTTTCCCATGCGGAATAACCGGTGCAGGACAGCAGAACAGAGAAACTGAGCAGCAATACCAGCAATGTGGTAAAGAGAGGCCTCCTTGTTGCCTGCTTGAGGAAAATATTCATAGTTCTATCCCCCTTTTCGTAATATCAAATGTTGCCGCACCTGGGGTGGTGCGGCAACATTTTAAGATTGTTGCTTAATGGTCGGGTTGACTATACAAAGCTTACTAAGAGTTTAGATAGGCAACCACTGACAGCCATTTTTGTGATTCTTACCTGCACCGGGACATGCGATCCACTTCGTATACCGATATGCACCGCAATTGGGGCAGTTGTAAACGTGCGTCTGAGTAGTGCCATCACAACTTGCACGACTCAAAGCTTCACCATGATAAGGATAGCTGACGGTAGATGTTTGCGTGACTTTCGCACATTTAGTACATACTCTTGTCACCACAACGGTTTTTTTGCATTGCGAGTCGTTGTACTTAGCCCATGATGTAGACGTAGTAGCAGCTCCCCAAGTGTGACTGCATGCCTGGGGCACCACAGTGTCGGGCTGTGCCGCAAAAGCGGGGATGGCAAGGCACATAACCAGTGCAATGGCCATAACAAGAGAAATAACCTTTTTCATGCGTAGCTCCTCCTATTTAGTATTTGGTGTATTTGCTGATTTCTTTCTGCCCCAACTGCAATCAACATACAGTTAATGTGTTTTTCTTCCACAAGACGATCGGCAATGGCACCACATGTCGATCGTGGGCATTGGACTATAGCAAACGCTGGCCCTGCGTTTGTCAACGAGAAATGACTATGCCACAAGCCCAATAGTTCGGACAGCCTATTTTTCCTACCATACACTATTGAGACGACTGTTTAGTACATCTTACTTTTTGAATCATGAGAATTCAAGGGAAGATGCACGAAACGACAATTTAGGAACCCTTTTGGTTATTCTTTTTCTGTATATTCGCAAATAACCTTTTAATCAGCACAGGTATTTGCAAACAAGCTGGTAAAACTATCCCAAATCCGATTGGAAAGGCAATATAGTCCTGTTTGATAGCCAGAAAAATAATGTACACAATTAGCATTGCTATTACAATAACTCTGGCCCACCTCCCGAATACCCGAATTTCCTTCTCTGATAAGCGTCTGGCTTCAGAATCGATAGGACTAAACGCACAAATAATAACTACTGATAGAAAAACTGCAACCGATAGTCCTGCTGATGAGGTAGCGCTATTGATCAAACTTAATCTCCATACTGTAAATCCCAAAAGGATAGTTGATGTGGCAAAACAAATACCGGGGTTTGAGAGATGATATCCACCGCTAAACTTGCGAATCAGCATAAACGGAAGCATTAATAGGATGCTTTCGCGTAGCGCGTTGAAAATAATCCCCCATACAGTAACTATGAAAAAAGGAAGCAGTCCCCATATGAAACTGTAAGCTGCATAGCGAAACAGCGGAATTTCGAACTCCTCAACATATCCTTCCCTTCTAAGCCAACTTGTGACGCGCTCAGAAAGTCGATTGATCATTTGAGTTTACTGAATTTGCGTAGCTCATCGGGCGCTTGCGGCTGGTGAATCATAAAACAGGAGTTAGTATTTGCACAGACAAACAGAACTGTGCATAGGACAACAGAGAGAAGAGATGCCGCTTTTCCCAGCAGCATGTTGTTTCGAGTAGTTCTTTTCATATAAAACCCTCCAGAAATTTTTTACAGATTACCTGCAAATGTATTGTAGTGTAAATTTGAATTAAATGAAAGACATTATACACGAAACGACAGAATTCACTCAAAAACGTATATACGCTCAATAAATAGGCACAGGATATATAACTAAAACAGAAAAATTCTTTGCTGCATAAATCAAATTTGCATTTTATTTATACAACTACGTCCAATACAGAATAATTCTGGAATAGATTGTTGAGTTTAAGCGATGCTATTGGTAGGATTTATGAGGGCAGGTGATTCTAGTGGAATTGAACTACGTTGAGATAGGAAACCGAATTGCTCAACGACGTATGCACGCTGGCATCAAGCAAACAAATCTGGCTGAAACAGTGGGAATATCTAATAATTACTTATCAAGCATTGAGCGTGGGAAAGAACGACCCAGCCTCGAAATATTGGTCAGCATATGCAACGCTCTGCATGTAACACCTGATTACCTTTTGATGGGAAATATGCACTCAAACAATATTCCACAAAATATAACCGATGGATTGAGACTATGTTCTGAGAATGACCTCGACCTTATATTGGCGATCGTTCAAATCATGGTTAGAAGATCGTCTGACCGATGGAATAGTGACAATTACTTTTAGATATGCTATAATACCCCTACTCTTAAAAAGGTAGGGGTATTATTGTGCGTATTATTTTTTGTGATGATGACCCCATAGTCATCGAGCAGCTCCTGTCATATGTGTCAGAGTTTTTTGCACAGCTGGGAGGAAAGAAAGTGGAATCCGCCTATTACTCCAGCGGAGATGCTCTGTTAAACGCCGAAGCTCGTGCGGATATCGCATTTTTAGATGTTGAAATGCCCGGCGTTAGCGGGATCCATGTTGGTGCAAAGCTGAAAGAATTGAATCCAAATATAAAGATATTCATCGTGACCTCTTATCCGGATTATTTGGACGAAGCCATGAGATTTCAGGTGTTTCGGTATTTGTCAAAACCAATCGATAAAAATCGGTTGTTTCGCAATCTGAAAGATGCAGTTTACCAGTACAATATGGAAAGCCGCGAGTTCCCCATTGTAACGAATGAAGGAGTATTTGTTCGTCGTGCGGAAGAGATCATTTGCGTTGAAGCGACACAGAGAAAAGTTTTAGTTCATACGATAGATGGAGTTCTGCAAAGTACACAGAATATGGAGTATTGGCGGCAAACTCTGACCTTGCCATGCTTTTATATGACGCACCGGAGCTATATCGTCAATCTGCACTTTGTCAATTCTATTCACAAAGATACGATCCTGCTGAAATATCGGGGCAGGGAGATGACCGCTTACTTAACAAGGAGAAGGTATACTGCATTCAAGGACACCTATTTGTGGTATATGGAAAGCGTGAAATGATGGCTGAATATATTTGCTATGGTGTGTTATATATTGCAGAAGCAACCATTGCGTGGCTGTATTTTGACGCTCTGTTTTGTAGAAAATCATCTGGCCTTAAAATCGGCATTACATTTACGGTTGCCTATCTTCTTTTATTTGGCATTACATGGTTTAACAGCGTCGTTTTGAATGGCGCAGCATTTTTCCTTTCTAATTTACTGCTGCTATGGATGAATTACGAATGCAAGCTAAGATCTGCCATATTGCATTCTGCTTTTCTGACCTCGATCATGGCTATTACAGAAATTATCGCAGCATGGATCATCAGCTTGTTTGGTTTCCGTTTTGGTGCCTATGCAGATAGTTTAGCCATCATGATCGTCATGGCTGTGATTAGCAAAATGCTTTATTTTTCGATAACGGTCATTGCTGCAAAGCTTTGGGCTCCGAACAGACAGGCTCAGGAAGAACCTGCGTTTATGGGATTGCTTTGCATATTACCGATCTTTTCTGTCATCGTCTCGGCAGTAGTGGTATATATCGGGATACGCACGGAGATGACGAAGCCGGTAGAACTTCTCATGATAATCATTGTATTGACATTGTTGATCGTCAATCTGATTTTTATGGTCATATACAACCATTTGCAGCGAATGCACGCCGAACAACTGGCTATGAATTTGAGTATTCAAAAAGAAGAAGCAGATGCTGCATATTATCAGGATCTGCAAAAGCAGTCCGAAAACCAACGCATTCTCATACACGATATCAAAAGACATCTAAATACTATTCACGGCTTGGCAAACGACTTCAACGCTCCGGGGATATCCGAGTATATTACAAAACTTGTGGATGATGTACTGCCTGATCAGCAGGTAAAATTATGTTCTGACCCCATACTTAATTTCATGCTGCAGCAATTTCGGGATAAATGTAAAAGCCAAAAAATAACCCTTCAATGTGATATCCGGGATAATTGTCTTTCGTTTATGGATGCCCCAAGTATTACGACCTTTTACGGTAACCTGCTGACGAATGCGTTCGAGGCGGCGGGATCCTCTACAGAACGGACGATAGAGCTATCTGTAAAGAAAAATGAGGATCAACAGGTTGTGATCGTTTCAGTTGTCAATTCCTGCGACACACCACCTGTGCCGGATCATGAGGGCTTGTTTCGAACGAAAAAGCGCAATCCCGGAATTCATGGTGTGGGGCTGAAGAGCATTGGACGTATAGTAGCCCGATATCATGGCGTTGCAACGATGCGTTTTGACCCCGAAAGTAAGAAATTCTATCATATCGTTCAATTTCCTATGCAAGAAGAACGGAAAAATCGTAGCTGAACACATCTAATGATTTTTCCGCCCATTCGGTATGTAACATGCAAAAGGAGCAAATGGCATCTTTGGTCTATGCCATTTGCTCCTTTTTATAGGCCTAATTAAAAGGCTGGTATTCCATACCCAAGGATCTCATAATGCCCCACGGGATATTGCTTCTGTCGGCAGCTATCGCCGGAATTACCCTCGATGGTGTAGACAATGCCGTTTTCGCATTTCTCCACAATGCCAACATGATCGGACTGGCCATCCTGTGGGCCGGAGCTGCCCTTATTATCCCAATCGAAGAAAATGATCTGACCGGCAGACGGTTCAAAGCTGCCGTCCTGCCATTGGTTACGGTCTTTGAACCACTGGACACCATTGACACAGCCTGCAAATTTCGGGATCACGCCGCTGTCGATATAGCCGCACTCATTCGCACACCAGCTCACAAAGCAGGCGCACCATTCCACACGGGAGTCAAAGCCGTACCACGACCAATAGGGTTGACCGCCCACATTGCCGATTTGCGACAAGGCCACAGTGACGATGGCATCGTCCCCGGAATAGATGCCGTAAAGGACGGCCGACCACATACTGCGGTTTTCCTCGGCAAGTAGTTCCGAGAGCTGCTGTCGCTGGTCAGCGTTGAAATTGAAAAGGTCTGCCATTTCCTCGGCGGTCTTGTGGCTGACCGTGATATAGAGATAGGTGCGTGTGACCGTCGTGGCAGTTTCCACGATGTTCCCGTGGCCGTCGTCGGTTTCGGTGGTGACTTTCTCGGTCTTGCTCTCGGTGCGGGAAGATATTTCGTTCATCTGCCAGAAAATATCGTTGAGAATGGCTTTCTTGGCATCGTCCACCGTGGCAACCTCCTGCGGATCGTCGGGATCGGTGGTGGTTTTTACCGCATACACCGCCAGCACCTCCGGCCATACCGCACGGGAGCCGGACATTTCCAGCTCGTCATAGGTGATGTTTGCCCTTGTGGTGTCGATCTGTGATTGATAGTCGGCATTGATCTCCTGCACGGCCTGTCGCATGGTCTGTCCCGTGCCGCTGTCCTCGCCGGAGAAAAAGATGCCGAAGCAAGAGCCGATGATTAGCCCGATCAGACAGATGACGATAATCACGACAACGGCGATCCAACCGCCCGCAGCGATGGCGGCAATCAGCGCTTTTGTTCCGGCAATGATGGCTTTGACGGCAGCAGCGGTAGCCTTGACCGCCGCCTTGATGCCTGCCGCAGTCGCTTTTGCTGCTGCACGGGCGGTTTGCGCCGCAGTTTTAGCGGCTTTTGCCGTGGCCCGTGCGGTTTTCTGTGCCGTCTTTGCCGCAGCCTGCGTCGTTTTTATGGTCGTCCGGGCGGTCTGCTCGGCGGTCTTGATGGTTTTCTGCGTGGTCTTGGCTGCTGCCTTGCCTGTGGATTTTGCCGTCTGCTTGATGGTCTTGCCGCTGCGGTCTACCGTTTTGATCGTTTTTTGCGTGGTATCGGCAGAGCGGCGCACCCGCCGCATGGTGTCCTGTGCCTGTTTTTTCGGCAAGTCTGCCTTTCTCCGCTGAAAATAGTCCTTTGCCTTGGAGATATTCTCTTTGCTG
>OFOK01001884.1_pt1 | contig 13971 bp, 11 predicted proteins | sample 1542001 | NCBI WGS metagenome assembly OFOK01 (sample SAMN04209242, study PRJEB22552) | human gut metagenome | biome: gut; material: feces | host: Homo sapiens | place: USA: Oklahoma
TAAAGGGAAAGAAGAGTTTGTTAAGATGGTAGAAAGATTGACTTTTTAATACAAAGGAGGATATTAATGAAAAAAGTTTTGCGTGGTTTCTTTATTTCTTACGGTGCTGAGAAGGTCACGCCTGTATAAAGCCAATCCACGCAGATAGACGTCCGCGCCCCTCCTTGGGAGGCAAAGGTGCGTACTTCGCACATGGACCACAGTTTGCTGGCGGGATCCTGCAGCCGGATCCGCATCCAGTGCATTTCCTGGGATTGGGTGAATACAGTATCGTCCAGCACCAGGTTTGCGGAAATAGTGGTGTTGTTATTGGTTTGGATATCTATTGAGCTGTCGTAAATGCTCACGCGCCGTATATCGGCCAGAACGGAGGTTCCGGAGGTCGTAGGCTGAATAGAGAGCCTGAGGCTTGTGGTAGAGGTGGACTGCGCTACAAGCGTCAGACTTCCCAGCGGGATGCGAAGGGTGCTTCCCACTGTGGAGAGATTTGCGTTATACGTCTCTGTGTTGGATTTCAGATTTGGGCTGACGATGCTCTGACCGGCGGTGGTAAAGCTGAGCACATATCTGGTTTTAGTATTTTCCACTTCGGCAATTTTAGGAGTCTCGCCCGCGGCTCCCGCGGCTCCTGTGGCTCCTGTAGCTCCTGTAGCTCCAGCAGCGCCTGTGGGGCCTGTAATGCCTTGCGCCCCCTGAGGGCCTGTGGGCCCGATGGGGACGACGAAGTCCAGAAGGACGCCGGTCTCGGTGGGATTGGCTGTGACGGAGGCGGCGGCTCCGGAGCTCACGGCCCCCACTTCCACCGTGGGGGAAGCGCCCGTGGGACCCTGAGGCCCGGTCTCGCCCTTGTCGCCCTGAGGGCCTGCAGGGCCTTGGATGCCCTGTTCTCCCTGGTCGCCTTTATCCCCCTTATCGCCTTTGACCCCTGCGGGTCCCATAGGGCCTTGTTCTCCCTGGGGCCCCTGACATCCGGCGTCGCCCTGAGGTCCCTGAGGGCCGGTTACGCCCTGAATGCCCTGTTCGCCCTGAGGTCCCTGTTCACCCTGAAGGCCTCTGTCTCCTTTTTCTCCTTTATCCCCTTTCGGGCCGGAAGGACCTGCGGGTCCCGGATCTCCCTTGGGTCCCACTGGCCCCGGGTCGCCTTTCGGACCCATTGGGCCGGGATTTCCTTGGATGCCCTGAGGGCCTATAAAGCCCTGGTCGCCCTTTGGCCCCATATCTCCCCGAACTCCCTGCGGGCCGGGAGGGCCTTGTATGCCGGCTGTTCCTCGGGGACCCGCAGGCCCCGGGCAGCCCTGCTCTCCTTTAGGGCCTTGAGGTCCCTGGGGCCCCCGTTCGCCTCTGAGGCCCTGCGGTCCCTGGGGACCGGGAACCCCTTGCGGGCCCTGAGGCCCGGTAGCGCCCTGGACGAGCACATAATTGTCTCCCGACGAACAGGGACAGCATCTGTTTGTGCCGGAAGTATATCGGTTGTAATATTCCATATCAGACATGGACTCCTTTCTTGCATGCTTGCCTGCAAATTCAGGTAGAAGGCGGCTTCTTTTTCTGTTCTGAGCTTTCTTCTATTTTTTCATTCAGCCTTTGGCTCTGTGTTCCGAAATAGAAGGCGATCACAACGGAAAAAACGGTGAGAAAATCCTGCCCTGATACCCTTCCTGTTGCGGAAAGATATGCGAATACCGCCGTCAGAACGATCGTTACGATGCTTTTCACACATAAAAGATTGCTCAGCCTCTTTAACCATACGGACATATGCCGGTACTCCGCTCCTTTCGGTTTCCATTTATCTTCCTACCAGAATATGTAAACGAGCCGCGGGCTGTTACAGACGGGCTGCAGGTATCTCATGGGCATGGAAGCGCCCCGGATCTGGGCGGACGGAATTGAAAAGCGGAGGAAAGCAGAAACCGGCGGGGTGCAGGACAGCGAAAGAGAAAGGAGGGGACCGATGCACGCCGGTTCCTTCCTTTCTCTTTCACAGGAGTACATATGTTGTTTTTCAGGAGCTCTTCCCGCGGGCGCTTAGAGCATTTGTTTTTTCATCAGTTCCAGAAAGCCTCTCATCTGGGGGGTGACGTATTTGTTCCGGTGGTATACCAGCTGGCTCCACATGGTTATGTCGGGGCATTCCGTATCAAGGATCACAAGCTGTCCGTTTTGTACGTAATCGCGGATCACGTATTCCGGCAGAAAGGAGATGCCCCTGTTCTGCAGCACGAAGCGGGTGATGACGTCGGTATTGCCGATCTCCAGAAAGGGGTGCAGCTCAAAACCGCCGGCGGCCAGAGCCTGCTCCATGGCGTACCGGTAGCTGATCCCTTTTTCCGTCAGGCAGAGGGGTTCCTGCAGCAGCCGTTCTATGGGAATGCGCTTCCGGTTTGCCAGCGGAGAGAGGGGGGAGGCGGTAAAATAGACCTTTTCGGGCCTTTCTGCGGCCTTTATCCACTCGGCGAAATACGCTTTCTGATCCAGAAAATAGATGAGATCCACGTCGTTCTGGCGCAGCATATCGAATAATTCCGGCACGGACGCCGTTGCCACGCTGACCTCCACGCGGGGATTGCGGCTGCTGAATTCCATGAATACAGGGGGCAGAATGCTCATGACAAAGGATTCGCAGGTGCCGATGCGGAGCGCCCCGGAGGTTTCTCCCGGTTCCTCCAGGACGCTTTCCGCCCTGCGTACGGAGTTCAGGATCTCCAGCGCCCGGGGCAAAAACCGCTCCCCCGCCTGCGTCAGCTTTACCTTTTTCCCGATGCGTTCAAACAGCTGCGCGTGAAGCTCCTCCTCCAGCTGTTTGATCTGCATGGTCACGGCAGACTGGGAGTATCCCAGCTGCTGGGCGGATTTTGAGAAATTCTGCACCTCCGCTATACGCACGAAGGCGGTTATGTTCCGCAGTTCCATAGCATCACCATTCAATATTTTTGAATATATCTATAAAATTTATGAATTTTACAAATCAATCGGTTTATGGTAGCATTGCCGTTGTAAAAAGTCAAGCAGGGAGGCGCGGGCATGTATCCGGTGTCAATGGAACAGAGCGAGAAGATCAAAGCCGTTATGAAGGATTTTGTGGAGCGGGCGGTGGAACTGTATAATAATATGCGGGAGAGGCCCGTCTGCCCGCCTGCTGGAGCGGCGGTCCCGGAACGGCTGGAGCAGCGGGGAAGACAGAGGCGCTTGACGGCGGGGGATGTGCCTCTGGAAGGCCGCCCCTTGGAAGAGGTATATGCGGAGATGCTGCAGGACGTGTATTCCGGCGCGCCCCTGGCACAGCATCCGCGCAGTTTCTCCTGCGTCCCTTCCACGGCATCCCTCCTTTCCTGGATGGGAGATGTCATGACCAGCGCCTTCAACCCTCATGCGGGATGCCGGAGCAACGCCCCCACCGCCGGCGCGGTCGAGGAAAAGCTGGTGCGGTGGATGTGCGGCTTGGCAGGATATCCCCAGGGGAGCGGCGGCATATTTGTCTCCGGCGGCTCCATGGCAAATCTCACGGCCCTGACGGCGGCGCGGGACGCATGCCTGCCCTTTGAGGAGCGGGGCCGGGCGGTGGTATATACGACGGACCAGACCCATTCTTCCGTTTCCAAGGGGCTTCATATCATCGGCTTCCATGAAAGGCAGATTTGCACCATGCCTGCGGGGGAGGATTTCCGCATGGATGTTCCGGCTCTGAAAGAGGCTGTGCGGAGGGATAAAGCAGCGGGGAGGAGGCCTTTCGCTGTGGTTGCCTCTGCGGGGACCACCAACACGGGGAGCGTGGATCCCCTGAGGGAGATAGGGCTCCTGTGCCGGGAACACGGCATGTGGATGCATGTGGACGGAGCGTTCGGGGCTTCGGCCCTGCTTTCCCGGCGGCAGAGGGAGGCGCTCTCCGGAATAGAGCTCTCCGACAGCCTGAGCTGGGACGCTCATAAATGGATGCTGCAGACCTATGGGTGCAGTGTTGTATTGGTACGCAGGCGGGCTGATCTGCTCCGAAGTTTTTCGGCCCATCCGGAATATCTGAAGGATGCGCAGTCCGCGGAGGACGGGGCCGAATTCTGGGATCTGGGTCCGGAGCTCACCCGTCCGGCCCGGAGCCTGAAGCTCTGGCTCACGCTGCAGGCTGTGGGGAGCAGAGAAATGGGCCGTGTGATCGACCACGGCTGCGCTTTGGCGGAGCTTGCGGAGAAGGAGCTCCGCAGCCTGCCGGGGTGGGAGATCGTGTCCCCGGCCACGCTTGGGATCGTGAATTTCCGGTATGCGCCTGCGGGGATATGCTCCGAAACCGCGCTGGACCGGCTCCAGAAGGCTCTTTCCGAGGAGATCACCGGCGGCGGGTACGCGCAGATCTTCACCACAGAGCTTCGGGGGAGAAAGGTTCTGCGCATGTGCTCCATCCACCCCGGCACTACGGAAGAGGATATCCGCAGTACGATAGAGAGGATGCATCAGAGCTCCGCAGCCCGCGCCGCGCGCAGGCAAGCGGGAAAAACGGCCTCCTGAGGGCGCGTTCCCAGCGGCAGAGGGACTGCGGAAGAGGAAAGGGGCTTACGGCGGGTAAAGGGCAGTGTGCTGGCAGTGTGCTTTTCAGGGATTTTCCCGTTTTGCTTCAGTATCTTCCCGCTGGGTCCCGTCTGTGCTCCGGGGCTCCGGCCCGCACATGGGCGGCGCCGTATGCAGGAGCCTGTATGCGCTGGGAGACAGTCCCTTGAGCCGCTTGAACAGATTGGAAAAATAATGCTGGTCGCAGAAGCCCAGCTGGTCGGCGATCTCCCGGACGGTAAGGTCTGTGTGCAGAAGCAGACGGCAGGCGGATTCGGTTTTCCGGCGCAGCTGATAGGCGTAAGGGGTCTCCCCGTAGTATTTCTTAAATATGCGGATGGCACAGTCCGGGGAACGGCTGACAAGGCGGCTGATCTCCCCTACAGAGACGGGCTTTCCGGGGTTTTCATCCAGATACGCTTTCAGTTCTTGTATGTCCTGCGGGATGGGAAGGCTGCGGGCGGCATCACGGCGGGCCAGAAGCAGAAGGCGGTGAAAGAAGAGGGAGCATCTTTCGAGGGAAAGGGCCCCCTCTTTTTCTTCGCAGGCCGCGCCGCAGAACGCCTGGAAGCAGGCTTCCGCCTCCGGGGAGCAAAGGCTTGCTTCCTTCGTGCAGCCGTATATGCGAAGCATGTTTTCCACCAATTCTCCTTCCAGTGTGAAAAAGCAAAGGCGGGAAGGGGAGGCGGGGGTGAAAGCGCAGGGGCACCGGGCCGCCGGGATCCAAAAGACCTCCCCTTGTGAAAGAGAAAGCTCTCCGCCCTCTGCGCGGAGCGTACGGACGGTCCCCCCGCCCCGGGCCATATACCCCAGCAGGGCCCCGGACGGCTGCAGGCTGCAGGCTCCGGAGCAGATACCGCCGCCCGTTATGGAAAAGGGTTCCTCGCCCATGGGGAAGGCTTCGGGAAGCTTCTGCAGCGCCTGGATGGCCTGTAACGTGCGGACCGGCGGCGCCGTCTGTGTTTGCGCATCCTGCCGGCCCGGGAGATCCAAGCGGTCCAAGCGGCCCTGGCTTTTCCGGCTGTCCCGCACAGCTTCTATGGATTGCGCCGGCTGCGTGAGCCGTATGGATTGCATCGGTTGCATCAGCTGCATAGGCTGCGTCTTCATCATCGGTATTCCTCACATTTCTGTCGATACATTCTATGGCGTTTGCACGGCGGCAGGGGTATACTGGACGTATCCGGCGGCTGAAAGGATTTCCGCTTTTCCCGCCTTTATTTTTCTATTTTCCGCTTTTCAGTTGCTCCCGTAATTTTTCGGGAGGTATGTAAAATGAAAATTCAACGAATGAAGGTCAACCGGCTCGTTGATCCCCTGGGCTTCGAGCTCAACAGCCTATCCCTTTCATGGACGGTGGAGGGAGCCCCTGGAAAGAAACAGAAATGGGCCAGGGTGCAGGCGTCCGCCGATCCTTCCTTCCGCGCGCTTGTATGGGATTCCGGCGAAGACGCGGCTATCTCTTCAGTGGACTGCCCGCTCCCGCTGAAGCTGCAGCCCCGGACCCGTTACTGGTGGCGCGTGGCTGTCTGCGATGAAACAGGAGCGCAGGCCCTCAGCGAACCCGCCTGGTTCGAGACCTCCAAAATGGAGGAGCCCTGGGCGGGGAAGTGGATTTCCCCTTCTCTGGAAAAGAATGTCCATCCCCTTCTGCGGCGAAGTTTTTTTCTGGAAGAGGAGCCCGTGAGCGCACGCGCGTATGCGGTGGGGCTGGGGCTTTACGAGCTTTCCTTCAACGGGGAAAAGGCGGGGGAGGAATACCTGGCCCCCGGCTGCACAGCCTATGACCGGTGGCTCCAGTATCAGACCTACGATGTGACGGCCCTTCTGCACAAGGGCTGGAATACGGCGGGCGCTATGCTGGGGAACGGATGGGCCAAGGGCCGCTTTGGCTTCGGCGGCGCGCCCGCGGATTTTGACACTGGGGAGGAGGGGGCCCCTAAAGAGGCGTTTGCGGAGGAATTCCTTTTCCGCATGGAGCTTCGGATCCTCTTACCGGGAGGGCGGGAGGCCGTGTTGGGAACGGATTCCGGCTGGCAGTGCGCGCCGTCGCCCGTGACCTTCAGCAATATCTACGACGGGGAGCGCTATGAGCAGCCTAAGGAGATCATCGGGTGGGATACCCCCGCCGGAGACGGATACCCCTGGCTTCCCGTGCGGGAGGCCGTTCCCGGCCTTCCCCTGGCGGAACCCTCTCCCCGTCTGAGCCTGCCGGTGGTGAAGCAAAGGGAGCTCCGCCCTGCCCTGCTGCATACGAAAAGGGACGAATGGGTCCTGGATATGGGGCAGGTGATCACCGGCTGGTTTGAAATGCGGGCGGCTCTGCCCAGGGGGACGAAGCTTCGCCTGCAGTTCGGAGAACTCCTGCAGGACGGCTGCTTTTACCGGGACAATATGCGTTCCGCCCTATGCGAATACAGGTTTGTTTCAGACGGCCGCCCAGCCCTTGTGCGCCCCCATTTCACCTTTTACGGCTACCGGTATATCAAGGTCAGCGGCTGGCCGGGCGGAAGGCCGGATGAAAAAGCCTTCACGGGCTGCAGCCTTTATTCCGATCTGGAGGAGACGGGCCGCCTGGAAACGGGAAACGAAAAGGTCAACCGCCTGATACAGAACGCCTTGTGGAGCCAGAGGGACAATTTTGTGGACGTGCCCACCGACTGCCCTCAGCGGGACGAACGCATGGGATGGACGGGAGACGCCCAGGCGTTCAGCTCCACCGCCTGCTTTGTTATGGACTGCGCGGCCTTCTACGACAAATACTGCCGGGATATGTGGATGGAGCAGAGGCTCAGGGGAGGCTGCCCCGCCCATGTGGCCCCCGTGGTCGCCCGGCCCGGCTCGGACTGCAACATCGTCCGGGAGCAGGGGGCCTGCGGCTGGGCGGACGCCGCCGCCGTCGTCCCGTGGAACAGCTATGTGTACAACGGCGGCAGGGAAAAGCTCAGGGAGCATTTTGAGGCGATGAAGGCATGGGTGGACTGGGTCCGCGGAGAGGACGCCGCCACGGGGAACACCCGGCTTTGGCTGGCGGAAAAGTTCCACTACGGCGACTGGCTGGCGCTGGACGGCCCACGCTATGGAATGGATCCCGAAACGGTGTGGGGCGGGACGGACGTCACCTTCCTCTGCTCCGTCTATTATTACCGCTGCGCGGGGATCGTCTCCAAGGCGGCGGGAGCTTTGGGGCTGGAGCGGGAAAGAGAGGAATACGCCCGGCTTGCGGAGGAGATCCGGGCCGCCGTCCGCCGGGAATATTTTACCCCTTCGGGCCGGTGCGACGCCGCCACCCAGACGGGCCTGGCCCTGGCTCTGATGTACGGCCTGGCGCCGGAGGAGCACAGGGAGAAGAATTTCAGGGCCCTGCTGGAACTGCTGGAGGGCGCTCAAATGCATTTGAAGACCGGGTTCCTGGGCACCCCCGTGCTCTGCAGGGCCCTTTCCAAATGCGGCGGCGCCCGAAGCGCTTATACACTGCTCCTTCAGGAGGATCTGCCAAGCTGGCTGTATGAGGTGGATATGGGGGCCACCACTATATGGGAGCGGTGGAACGCCGTCCTTCCGGACGGAACCGTCAGCGGCACGGGCATGAATTCCATGAACCACTACGCTTACGGCTCCATCGTGGAGTGGATGTACCGCAACATGTGCGGCATCCAGCCTCTGGAGAGCGCCCCCGGCTTCAAACGGATCCGCCTGGCTCCCGAGCCGGACCCGCGCCTGGGCAGCGCCGCCGCCTGCGTCCAGTCGCCTGCAGGCGCTTATGAAAGCGCCTGGCGGTACTCCCAGGGCGGCATCGAATACCGGTTCGCTGTCCCCTTTGACGGCGGGGCCGAGCTCGTCCTCTCTGAAGCGCGGCTTGAAGACCTTGCGGTCAACGGGGTTCCGGCGGAGGAGGCCGGGATCGGGGCCCTGCAGGAGGGCGGCCGTGTGAAGGCGTTTCTTCCCGCCGGCGTTTACCATATCCATTGTTCCCTTTGATCTTCGCCTGCAGAGGCCGGGCCGCTTTCCAGAGGCGGTTCCGGCCTCTGCTTTTCGGCGCTTCCCCCGGGAGACGCAGGTGAAAAAAGCAGCCGGGGAGAGCAGGGGCCCCAAGGCTCCGCCGGTCCTCACCGGGCGGCGTGGTTCCGGCTATTCCGCTCCATGGGAAGAGCTCTGGTACTGCTTGGGGCTCACCCCAAAAATCCGTTTGAAAGCCCGGCTGAAATGCGGGCAGTTTTCATATCCCACGGCGGCGGCCACATCGCCGATCTTTTCCCCCGCGCACAGGAGCTCGCGGGCCTTTTCCATGCGCTTCCGGATGATATAATCCTGCAGGGAAACGCCGGTTTCCTCCTTGAAGAGCCTGGAAAGATAGACCGCGTTATAATGGCACTGGGAGGCGATGCTCCCCACCGAAAGCCTGCCGGAGAGCTGTTCCTGCACGAGCCGCCGGATCCCGGAGACCAGCCGGATCTCCTGCAGCTGCCGGTTCTGTTCCAGAAAATCCATATAGCCGGCGGCGGCAGTGCGGCAGTTTTTGCAGAAATCCCGGTAGGAGCCGCCGGGGCCCGCATGCTCCAGAAAGCCCATGCAGGCTTCGCCCCAATCCTTGACCGCTATCTGCCGCTGAAGGGAATCGGAGATCAGGCTCCCGGCGACGGTGTGATAAATCTGCAGAAGATGTTCATAGGCGCACCCCAGCTGCTGGGCTTCCTCCAGGACAGCGTCCAGCCGGTCCAGGACATCCTCGCGCCTTCCCGCCGCCACCAGCGACAGGAAGGAGGGGTGCAGATGAAGCGTTTTCAGGTCGGAGGGCTTCTGGGCGTCCTGCAGGACGCCTGGGCTGCTTATGACGCCGTCGGAGTCGGAAAGATGCCTCTGCGCTCTGCGGATCAGCGCTCTGTAGCAGCCGCCCAGATCTTCCAGCTTTGCGGGGAAGTCCCAGAAAATGGAGATCCGGCAGTTCAGCGCGCTTTTCAGGGCATAGAGGAACGCTTCCAGCCTTTCCACCGTCTGGCTGAAAAACTGCCGGAGCCTCTCGGGGTCGTCGTCCAGAAACAAAAAGGAGCTTTTTTCCTTGAGGCTCAGAAAATCCAGCATGCGGGCATGCTTGCCCAATATATCCCGGCAGAGTTCTGTGGCAGCCACGTGGACGGCCTCCCTGCGCTGCTCCCCCCGGGAGGCGTCTTCCCCTTCTTCCGCGGAAACGACCACAAAAAAGCCGTGATCCCCCTGATGGAAGAGGAAGACGGCATCCTGCATGTGAACGCCTTCTCGGGCGCGACCCCCGCCACCGCCATCGAAAAGCAGGCGTATCTGGATAAGCTGAAGCTGGAGACCTTTACCAAGATCATCATGGGGACCCAGCCGGCGGATTCCTTCGACCAGTTTGTGGAGGACTGGTATGCAAACGGCGGCGAACAGATCACCCGGGAAGTAAACGAGTGGTACGAAAGCAATAAGAAATAAATCCGGAGAAAAGGGGCGGGGGCCTTTCCGCGGAGGGAAGCCGCCGCCCCTTTCAGCCAGGCGTAAGGAGTGGAAAAGATGGAAAAAGCGGCGGCCTGTCCCGCCCGCGGGTCGGGCTTCAAGGGCTATTTCAAACGGAAATGGAGGCTTTATGCGCTGCTGGTGCTGCCGGCGGTCATGATCTTTATCTTTCAGTATATCCCCCTCTATGGCCTTGTCATAGCGTTTCAGGATTATAACCCCGCGTTGGGGATGTTCGGGGGCAGCGAATGGGTAGGGCTTAAATGGTTTGAGACGGCCTGGAATATGCCGGATTTTCCCAATATTCTGCGGAATACCCTGGTGATCGCCGTGGGAAAAATCGTTCTGGTGCAGCTGTTTGCCATCGTGTTTGCGATTCTGCTCAACGAGATCCGCAGCCCTCTCTATAAAAGGACCATACAGACCATTACATATTTTCCGCATTTTCTCTCCTGGGTCATTATAGGCGGGATTTTCATCGATATGCTTTCCATGGAGGGGCTTATCAACCAGTTCCTGGGATGGTTCGGCGTTTCCCCTATCTTTTTTCTGGGGAGCAATCAATGGTTCCAGCCCACTATGATCCTTCTGGAGGTGTGGAAGGAATTCGGCTGGGGGGATATCATTTATCTGGCGGGCATGACGAACATCAGCCCCGAGCTGTATGAGGCGGCCTCGATGGATGGGGCCGGCCGCCTGCGCCGCATCTGGCATATCACGCTGCCGGGCATCAGCGCTGTCATTGTGATGATGTGCGTACTGAACATCGGGAATATTCTCAACGCCGGCTTCGATCAGATTCTGGTTATGTACAACGCCGCCGTTTATGAAACGGGCGATGTTCTCGACACCTTTATCTACCGCCAGGGGCTTCTGGACGCGCAGTATTCCCTTTCCACGGCCATCGGCCTGTTCAAATCCGTAATCGGGCTGGGGCTGACGCTGACCGCCAATTATCTGGCCTGCCGGTTTACCGATTACCGTGTGTTCTGAAAAGGGGGGGATTGATATGCGTTCCAAAATTGCTTCGGGCAAAGGGGACAAGGCTTTTCAGGCTCTGAACTATGTCCTCCTGACGGCGGTTTCCCTGACCTGCCTGCTTCCCATGCTCCATGTGCTGGCGCTCTCTTTCAGCGATACGGCCGCCGCGGCCAGCAATTCCGTTCAGTTCTGGCCGAAGGGCTTCAATACCATGGCGTATCAGACCATGTTCAGCAATCCGGTGTTTTTCAACTCTTTTTTTGTATCCGTTTACCGGACGGTCGTGGGCACGGCCATCAATCTGGTGCTGACCATCATGGCCGCCTATCCTCTTTCCAAGGAAAATAAAGAGCTGCGGGGGCGGAAATGGATCAGCTTGTTCTTTATCATCCCCATGATGGTGAACGGCGGTCTGATCCCCGGATACCTGCTCATCAACGACCTGCATCTGATGGACACTCTTTGGGCTCTGATCCTGCCCGGCTGCGTGCCCATTGCGAACGTCGTTTTGATGATGAACTTTTTCAGGGGGATCAACAAAAGCCTTTTTGAATCCGCCGAAATAGACGGAGCCAACGATTTTACCATTCTTGTCCGGATCGCTCTGCCTCTGGCTACGGCTTCTATCGCTACCATCACCCTTTTTCAGATCGTGGGACACTGGAACGAATGGTTCAGCGCTACTATTTTCGTCAACGACAGGAACAAATGGCCGCTGCAGACCCTCCTGCGCCAAATGCTCACCACCATCGACTACAGCACCTTCAGCGCGGAGAGCCTCTCCCAGCTGCGGCAGCTTTCAGACCGTTCCTTCCGCGGCGCTATGATCATCTTCGCAACGATCCCCATCCTGTGCATTTATCCCTTTATGCAGAAATATTTCGTCACGGGCATCACCATCGGTTCCGTCAAAGAGTGAGCGCGCCCGCGCCGCGTCTTACCCGGGAGATGGGCAAGACGCGGCTCCCGTCTCTTCTCATTCTCCTGTATAAATATGTATACGGTCATACTGTGCAGATGTCCAGCCGAGACGCTGCGATGCTGCGACGCTGCGCAAAAAGACGGCGGGCGCCTGCGCTCCGCCGTCTTTTCATGCCTGTTCGCTGGTTTCTCCTTTCTGGTTTTCTGCTTTTTCGCGTTTCCTCTTTTCTGTTTCTTGTTTCCCGTTTCGCCCGTCTCATATATCGGTTTCCGTTTTGGGACTTCTGCTTTCCGCTCTATGTCTTTCATCTTTCAGTTTCCGTATTTGCTCCGTTTCCCAGGCTGTCCGCGTGTCTTCCGTTTTTGCCTTCCGCCCCTGTATTTCCTGACGTTTGCTTTCATTTTCATACAGATGCATGTTCATCTGTATGCCTCCGTATCTGTCCTGCAGGACGAGGGAGTCCTGCCTGCTGTATTTTACTATGCGCGGCGCATGCCGAAACCATCTGAGGGGACAGGGCTGAATAGAAAGAGGCCCGGCAGACGAAGGGCCGGGCAGCGGGAAGCAGGGCCGAGCGGCACAGAAAAAAGCCCCGGCACGGGCGCGTTCCGGCTGTGAGAACGGAACGGGGCCTGTATCCGGGGCTTTGGTCGCTTTGATCGGATGGGAACTATATGGGCTGCCGGCGCGGAACAAGGCATTTCCCGGCCCTGCGGGATATCCCAGGCACTGAGGAGAGCCTCGCGGCTTTGAAACGGCCTGCAGCCCTCCAGCCCTGCATCCCTGCATCCATGCAGTCCGCGCCGCCCTGCGGTTCTGCAGCCTGGACGCGTATCTGCGCCTTACAGCGCCGCTTCGGCCCCCATCTGGGCTTTGACGCAGAGCTCCGCCGCCTTGAAGGCGTGCTCTTGGGTCATAGCAGTTTCTGTGCGGTTGAGGCAATCCAGAATCAATTGGCCGAAGAAGGGGTAACCAACTTTCCCAGCTACATCGAAGGAAAATTCCCCTTCCCCGTTGGACATGAACACCGTGCCGCCGTGGGGGGCTACGGCCAGGTTCACGTATTTGCGAAGCTCGATGAAGCCCTCTGTGCCCAGGATGAACATGCGCCCGTCGCCCCAGTTGTAGAGGCCGTCTGGGGTGAACCAGTCCACCCGGAAGTAGCCGGAAGCGCCGTTATCCGCCTGGAGCATGCAGTCGCCGAAATCGTCCAGCTCCGGGTATTGGGGGTGGTTGTAGTTGGCGACCCGGCTTCTGAGAACAGCGGCATCCTTTGCCCCGGTGTAAAAGAGGAACTGTTCGATCTGATGGCTGCCGATATCGCAGAGGATGCCGCCGTATTTTTCCTTTTGAAAGAACCACTTGGGCCGGGTGGGGGCGCTGAGCCTGTGGGGGCCCATGCCGATGGTCTGGATCACGCGCCCGATGGCTCCCTTTTCGATAAGCTGCCCGGCGAAAACGGCGTCCTCCACGTGGAGCCGCTCGCTGTAATAGACCATGTATTTTCTCCCGGTCTCCTTTACCTTGGCCCTGGCCTGCCGCAGCTGTTCCAGAGTGGTCAGAGGGGCCTTGTCGGTGAAATAATCCTTCCCCGCGTCCATGACCCGCAGGCCCAGGGCGCAGCGCTCCGAGGTCACGCAGGCTCCGGCCACCAGCTTTATTTCCGGGTCGCACAGCACCTCGTCCTCACTGCGGGCAGCCTTCGCCTGCGGGTACATTTTCACATACAGGGCCGTTTTTTCCGGATCCGGGTCGTAGATATATTTCAATGTTCCGCCCGCCTCCAGAAGGCCGTTTATCATGCCTCCTATATGGCCGTGATCCAGCCCTACGGCCGCAAAAACGAATTCCCCGGGCTTTACCACGGGGGCCGGCTTTCCCTTGGGCGCGTAATTGCTTCCTTCGATCCTTTCCGCCATAGCGTACGCTTCCTTTCCGCATGCTCTGCTGTCTTTCTGATTTTCTGACTTTCTGACTTTCGGTCTTTCTGTCTTACTGTTTGGACATTCTGCTGTATTGCTGCATTTCAGCATTGCTGTATAGCTGTATAGCCGTATAGC
>OFOK01001889.1_pt1 | contig 13953 bp, 8 predicted proteins | sample 1542001 | NCBI WGS metagenome assembly OFOK01 (sample SAMN04209242, study PRJEB22552) | human gut metagenome | biome: gut; material: feces | host: Homo sapiens | place: USA: Oklahoma
ACGCGGTCGCCAATCCCGGCGTTACCGATGTGAAAATCACACAACAGACAGGGACGTGCACGGGAGTCGTAGTAGATGCTACAGGTGAAACCGTTATCGGTGCGTCTGTAGTAGTGAAAGGTACGACCAATGGTACTATTACCGGTATTGATGGTGACTTTTCCTTGTCAGGTGTTAAACAAGGAGATGTTATCCAAGTTTCCTTTGTGGGATATCTTACCCAAGAGATTAAATTTAAAGGAGAATCTTTAAAAATTATTCTTCAAGAAGATTCACAAACTCTTCAAGAAGTGGTTGTAGTAGGTTATGGTGGTGTTCAGAAAGCCAAAACAATGACTGCATCTGCCGCTACCGTAAAGATGTCCGAATTGGCAAAGTTACCGGTTGCTTCTATGTCCGAAGGGTTGGGAGGACGTGTTACCGGTGTGGTAACTCAACAGGCTTCCGGTGCGCCGGGTGAAAACGCCAGAATTTGGATTCGAGGCGGTGAAAATATCTTGTATGTCATTGACGATGTCGTGATGGATTCGGGGCAAGGTAATGAGTTTTTCAACCGCTTGCGTCCGGATGATATCGCTTCCATGTCAATCTTGAAAGACGCTGCTGCAACTGCCGTATATGGTCCGCGTGCCGCTAATGGTGTAGTAGTGATTGCTACCAAGCGTGGACAGGAAGGCGCGCCTACCATTACTTTAAACCAAAAAGTGTCTATCATGACTCCTGCTTATCGTCCCAAAGGATTGAGTAGTTACGAGTACGCATTGGCACGTAATGAAGCGGAATTGGCAAGTTTCCAAGAGAGTCCGACTTTTAATGATACAGAACTTTCTAAATATTATATGGGCGATCTGTGGCAGAAAGGATACGGATTTGAAGAAATCCGTAACCTGGTGAACGAAAGATATAATTTAGGGTATTCTTTGCAAGACATCAACGATTTGTTCGATCCGTTAAAGACACAAGGTAAAAATATCCAGGACTACTATTCTTCTTACGACCCATGGGATATGTTTGATCATACACAGCCAATGTATCAAACTAATGTCAGCCTGCGTGGTGGTGGCGAACGTATCAAATATTATTCAAGTTTGGGATATATGAAGCAAAATGGTGTCAGTGATAAATATTCATACGAACAGGTGAACATGATTTTGAACACAGACGCCATGTTGTTGAGCGACAAGAGTTTGAAATTTACTTTCAACTTGAACGGTAATACTTCTAACAACAATAAACCTGCCGATGGTGAAGGTGTGTTCAACAATGCCATGTATGGTGACTGGATGCCTAAGAGGCCGGCTGCCTGGAGTACCGGACTGCCAAGAAAGGGATCTGTGGAGGCGCAGTTGAACAACGGTTTCAACAATACAGAATCTTATCGCTTCCAGATGAATGCAGCTTTGAAATGGAGTGTGCCTTGGGTGGAAGGCTTGTCTGCACAGGCTAGCTTGAACTTCACTACTTCTTATTATCATCAGCGTCATTTTAACCATGATCAGGAAGGCGTTTATGACAATCCGTATGCTACTGCCGTTTCTTCCTATAATCCTGAAAACGCCAACTTATATGAAAAATGGAATAAGTATAAGTTGTTGACCGGCATTTTCCAGATTGATTATACCCGTTCTTTCGGAAAGCATAATCTATCTGCTATGGTGAACTATCAAAGTCAGGTAAGAAAGAGCAATTGGACGGATGCAAAGAAAAAAGGATATCCTACCACTTTGGCTCCGCAGCTTGATCTAGGCGGTACATTAGTTTCTGCCGGTGGCTCTGCTGAAGAATGGGGTTCTGCTTCTTACATCGGGCGTTTTACTTACGACTATGACAATAAGTACCTGTTCCAATACAGTGCTAACTACAATGGTTCTTTGAGTTATAGCCCGGATAAACGTTGGGGATATTTTCAGGCTTTCTCATTGGGTTGGGTGATGTCCGATGAAGTTTGGTTCAAGAATTTGGTGAATCCGAACATTGTTAATATGATAAAATTACGTGGCGGATTTGGATTGGTAGGTAATGAAGTGGGAAGTCCATTTTCTTTCCTTACCCAATATGCGCAGAGTTCAAACCGCATATTGTTTGGAGAAAATATGGCTTCTAATGTAGGATGGTACGAGTCTGATGTAGCAAACAATTTACAATGGTCCAGCAGTAAGCAGTATGGTATTGGTCTGGATTTCGGCTTTTTGAAAGACCGCTTGACAGGATCATTCGATACGTTTTTATATTTGAACAAAGGAGATGTGATGGACATGACTGATGATATGATTCGGGTAGATATTTTAGGTATGCCGAACACTCCGAAAATTAATGCTCCGTACACTACTTCACGAAAAGGAGGTTTCGAAGTTTCGTTGAACTGGCAAGACAAGATTGGCAAAGTCGGTTATCGTGTAGGGGTAAACTATTCTTATTGGGATGAACGGGTGACTCGCCATAGCAGCTCTGATTCGGACTGGTGGACTCCGACATTCGACAATATCGGCAAACGTCCTTATGTAACAAACGGAGAATCTATAACATATCCTTATGGGTTGAAGACCAATGGATTACACGGGTCATGGCAAAATATGTATAATTCCTTATTACACGCTAACAATAATATGACTTTGGGAACTCCGGCTTTGGTGGACTTAAATGGTGATGGTCGTGTAAATGATTACTATGTGTTCAATGCGGAAGGGTCTACTCCACATACTCAATTTGGTGTAACTTTAGGAGCCGACTGGAACGGATTCGATCTGGAACTGTTCTTCCAAGGAGCAACCGGTGCAAGGGGAGCTATGCCTTCTCCGCTCCGCAGCCAACAAAGCTATATGTGGAATTACGGACAATACGCGTTCCAGAATGCATATACACCGAGCAACCCTGATGTAGACGCCGCTCTTCCAACTCCGGTTCCTGAAGGCAATGGATTTGGATATAGTTACATTGACATCTGGTCTTTTGATGCCTCTTACCTGAAACTGAAAAATATCAGTTTACGTTATGACTTAAAACGTTCGGTTTTGAAAAATCTACCAGTTATTCAAGGATTGGATTTAAGTTTCGTTGTGACTAACGCATTTACTTGGACTAAAAAATCTTATCCACTGAAAGATTTGCAGGATCCCGAATTCATTACTACAGGTGCTTCTATCTATAATAACAATGGTACTTTGGGAAGCTATCCTACCCAGCGTTCTTATACTTTGGGCGTAACAGTAACTTTATAAAACTTGGTTAATATGAAACGTAAAAATAAAACAACTAAATATATTCTGGCCGGGTTATTTCTTTCTTCGATGATGGGAGTAACAACTGCATGTGATCCGTTAGGAATAGAACCTACAACAAAAGTGGATGAAGAACGCTTTTGGGAAAATCCTCAATTGGCTCGTTCTTATGTGAACAATTTCTATTTCATATCCCAATCGGCATCTGGTGACACCTTCCAGTCAGAACAGTGGTCAGATAACTGTCAGGGAAACTATGAACAGGACTGGGATACGTATCGACAGTACAATTTTAACAAACGTACTTATGATGAAAATAATGGTATCACTTGTTTCAGCGCCCCATGGAGTGGAGCTTATAAAAACATTCGTGCTGTAAATCTTGGAATTGAAAAAATTTCTTCCAGCAGCATATTGACAGAAGCTCAGAAGAACCAATTCTTGGGTGAATGTTACTTTTTCCGTGCTTTTATTTATTTTGACATGGAAAAGTTTTGGGGAAGCGTTCCTTATGTAGACAAAGCGTTAACGATTGAAGATGAAACCTATTTGCCTCGTACCAAACGCGAAACTATTTTCGACAATATTCTAGACGATTTGCAGAAATCCGTAGATTATTTTAAAGCTTATGGTGGAACGCATACGCTTGGTATGGTAAATGAAGATGTAGCTAACGCATACATTTCGCGCGTGGCTTTATATGCAGCCAATGCGGCCGATGCTTCAGCCAAAGGTCTATATTCGGATGACGCTGAAGGCTTGTTCAAGTTTGAGAAGAATGCAAATCATTATTATGAATTGGCTTATAATGCAGCTAAAGGATTGATAGGCAAGTACAGTTTGGAACCGAATTATGAGGATCTGTTCACAAAAACAGAGTCACATACAAGCGTTGAGTCAATTTGGCCGGTCATGTTTAAAGAAAACCAACGTAGTGGTTTCAATCCAACTGCAAAGAACGGACCTGACGGGAATTATTATGGAGCAACCGAAGATGCGACTTATTCTTACGGGCGTCGTTCAGGTTTATTTCCTACACAGGATTTGGTAGACTGTTATTTACAGAAAGATGACGCTGATGGCAAATGGAAAAATTGGTGGGAAACTTCACAGGCAAAAGCCATGGGAATCCATAGAAATGCAGAAGGAGAATTAGAAGGAGAATCTGCTAATTATCGCGATATGTTCAAGAATCGCGATAGCCGCTTCTATTCCACAGTTACTTACGATGGAGCATATATGGGACCGGAAGAAGAACGTTATATTATTCAAACTTGGATTGACAATACTACACTAGATGAAAAGACCTTAAAATACAGTGCTTTACATTCTGGGTATAGAGTGATGGAAAATTTAAATTCCGCACCAATCAACAGAGCTTCCGCACAAACAATAACTGGTTATTATTCAAGGAAGTACTCTCAGTTTAATAAAATCAATACGGACGGGACTTTGGATTTTGACACCCAGCGTCAGACTTGCTATTTCAATGTACGGTATGCGGAAGTGTTGCTGAATTGTGCCGAGGCAAGTATTAAACTAGGCAAGACCGATGCGGCGGGCTATATCAATGAAATCCGTAATCGTGCCGGATTGCCTAATTATGACGGCAATGATTTGTGGAATGAAATGAAACTGCAACGTCGTTTGGAATTCGCATTTGAATGTCCGGGCTTCCGTTATTTCGATTTATTGCGTTGGGGGGAAGCAGAAGGCAAAACGACTATTGAAGAGTTGAATACTCCTTCCAGAGGATTATGGATTTTCCGTAAAGGTATGGAAAGCGAAAAGGCTGGTGAGAATGGTTATCCTGTAGAGCCGGGTGGTGAAGGATATTTTACTCCTAAATTCCAGACTTTTGAGATGCCGTATTCTTATTATGAAAGAAAGTTTGATGATGCAAGATACTACTTTGTACCATTTTCACAGTCCATGTTGAGAGACTATACACAATTGCAACAGAATCCGGGATGGAAAAACTTCAACTATAACAATTAAAAAAAGATAGTTATGATGAATAAATTGCTAAATAAAATATGTATAGGTGCAGCTGTGTTGTGCAGTGCATCAGTTATTTCTAGTTGTACTGCCGGATTGACTTATGAAGAGGCACCGGAATCTGTTTATTCAGAAGTAGGGGTAAGCAAAATCGAGTTAAAAGCCCGGGAATTGTTTAATGACAAGATTTATGCAGTTAACTGGAACAAATGGGTGGACAATTATATTGATACTCGTTTGATTGGAAGTTCTGACGTTTTTACGTGGGTTAACAGAACGGGGGCTCCCTATACCATGCCGGATGGGAAAGTTGTGGCTGCCGGAGAATCAATAAAAGTGGAAGGTTCGGAAACAATAGAATCCGATAGCAGTGCGCCTGATGGCAAGGTGTATGTATTAAACGTATATGCCGCTTCGGATGTACAATATTCGACAGCTAACAAGGGGTTCTTGTTTGATGGCAGCAAGTTCTCCGGTGACTTTGAATTGGTGAATCCTGTTGATAACCGTTCACAATATGTAGTTCTTCCTGTTAGAAAGAATGAAATCATAGGTGAACTTTATCTGGTAAGCTATTCTGTCTGTACGGTAGAACCCGTAGGTGACTCTCCTAAATTGGGTATGCCGGGAGATTTTACCAAGCCTCGTCGTTATCTGGTGAAGAATATCGCTCATCGCCCTGCTGGAGTGGAGCAACATCAGCGTATGTATGAAGTACGTGTTACTTTCCTTCCGTAACGCAGGTGAATTCTTTTTTATAATAAATGAAAGGGTGGGCTTCAGGCTCACCCTTTCTTGAGATAAACTATTAACTGAAAATATATGAGACTGATTTTATGTTGGTTAGGGATATGGATATTCTGTGTGGGTCTGTTTGCGCAAAATACTAAGGACAATTCCTCTTATCTGTTTGATGAATTTCAAGATTGCTTGATTGTATATAAAGATGGAAGACAGTTTACGGCTCCGGTCAATTATGATCTGATAAAGAAACATTATGTCTTTAAAGATCCGGAACAACAAGAAAAGGAGTTTTCTGATCCGGAATTGATAGCGGTGCTTCGCATAGGCAACAGAAGTTTCTTGATAGGAAAGCAAGAAGCGGTAGAGGTAATCCAAGCTCAGCCCAAATTCAATGTAATCTATACAGGTGATACACGAAGAGCCCCCAAAAAGATTTCGTATGGAGGAACTACACAAACGGCTTCCGTGGATAACTATTCAGGATTAACAGGTACAGGGTTATCCGGTGGCATACAGGACGCCCAACGTATCGTTACCGGAATTAATAAAACCTACGAAGTTAGTGTAGGTAAAAAAACGAAACGCTTTTATAACAAGAAGAGTTTTTTAAAGCTTTTCCCTAAAAAACAACAAGTCCGATGGAACCGATACATCGAAGAAAATAAGATAGATTTCGGTTCTGTGGATCAGGTGTTCAAGCTCTTTCAAGTTTCTATTTCACACTAAGCATTTTCGCGGTCACAGAAATAGTCGGGTCCTTGGTAACCGGTTATTAAAAATGGATTAGTAGGAATATTCTTTATTGCAGTTTTTATGTTACATAAAACATGTAACGCAAATAACGCAATAAAGTTTGGATTGAGCAAATATGAGAGTTGTATTTTTGTGTTGCCCATTGTACCATGCTCTGACTTGACATGGTCCATGGCTATAATTTAATATGGCAGTTACAAGATATCTAAAGCAGAAGTTATGCAGATAATGATCATGTTTCATGGATAAGGACATGATACCTGGAGCATTATGATCCTTTGAAAAGCATCAGGAACAGAAAGCAGGAAGAGGGTATATAGCCGGAGCCGGCTGTTATACCCTCTTCCTGTAATGAGGTAGATTCCTTATTTCATCTTATACACCAAAGTCCCACCCTTCAAAATATCTTCATGCGAGATATAATTCTTTGTATAGGGTTCACCGTTCAGTGTGATGCTGTCAATGTACTTGTGTTCCTTTGACAATCCTTCGGCAATGATCGTGAAAGTCTTTCCGTCGGCCAGATTCAAAACGATTTCAGGCAGCTGCGGAGCGCCGAAGACATAATTGCCACTTACCGGATCTACCGGATAGAACCCCATAGCCGAGAACATATACCATGCTGACATCTGTCCGCAGTCGTCATTGCCACAGAGTCCGTCGGGTTCGGGACGATATTGCGTATCAAAGATTTCACGGATCAGTTCCTGGGTACGTTCGGGGCGGCCTGCCAACGTATATAAATAAGTAATGTGATGGCTGGGTTCGTTGCCGTGTGCATATTGACCGATCAAGCCGGTAACATCTGCCTGGGTGGTTTCCAGTTTCAAGGTGAACAAAGAATCCAATTTGTTTAAGAATGCCTGTTCTCCGCCGAATAACTCAATAAGCCCCGGCACATCATGTTGCACATGCCAGGTGTACTGCCATGCATTACCTTCGGTATAGTCTCCACCGGTACTTTCCATGTGGGCAACCTGACTAGGGTTGAAGGGAGATTTCCAACTTCCGTCAGCATTACGGGGACGCATGAACTGCGTTTCTTTATCAAACAGGTTCTTATAAAAATCGGCACGTTTGGCAAAATAAGCGGCATCTTCCTCTTTACCCATACGTTGGGCCATATCGGCTGCGGCATAATCGTCATATACCGACTCCAGTGTGGAGGATACTGATTCTGTCTTAATCAAGTCTGTAGGGAAATAACCGTATTTCATATAAGTTTCCCAATCGGATTTCAGTTTATGAGATACGGTCTGGGTATTTTTGATAGCATTGAAGGCACGTTCGGCGTCAAAACCCCGGAAGCCTTTGCGATACGCTTCAGCGATAACTGAAACACCGTGGTTGCCAATCATGGTATATGTTTCTTTTCCCCAAAGTCCCCAGATAGGCAGGAAGCCCTGTACTTCAGCCTGTTCTACCAATGAATTGACGAATCCGTCTACTTTTTCAGGAACCATTAAGGTGTAAAACGGGTGGGCGGCGCGATAAGTGTCCCATAAGGAGAAAGTGGAATAAAAAGCTCCGTTACCGGCTTTAACGATGGAATCGGCTGCATTACGGTACCATCCGTCTACGTCCGAGATTTGGTTGGGCTGTATCAGGGCATGGTAGAAGCTGGTATAGAAGTTGGTCTTCTCGTCATCCGTACCGGTTACTTCAATGCGGCTCAGATAATTGTTCCATTCGTTGTGGGCTGCTTGCTTCACTCCTTCAAAATTCCAGTCGGCTATTTCCGCTTCCATATTCTTCTTGGCTCCATCCACGCCGGTGGTGGACATGGCTACTTTCATCAGCAGTTCCTCTCCCGGCTTCATGTCAAAAGTAGCGATGATGCGTTTCCCTTTTTCAGTTTCGGCCATGGGCAGATACAGGGTATCTATGACGGGACGATTGAACTTCATAACAAAAAAGTAATCCTGGTTCACCCATACGCTGTTGCGTACATGTCCGGTCAAGGTTTGTGCATCTTCCCAATTGGTTTCGCAACTTTGTACTTGCGAATGGTATTGGTTTTCGTTCCACGCAGGTCCGTGCTGAAGGTCAATCAATACAGATGCCGAGTCGGCGTTATGATAGGTATAACGGTGCAGGGCGGCATGGGGAGAGGCGGTCAGTTCGGCCTTCACGCCGGGGTCGGCCAGCTCTACGGTGTAGTATCCGGGAGTCGCTGCTTCCTTGTCTTTGGGGAAGTGGCTGCGATAAGCGTCCCAGGCACGGGCGCGTGTTCCGGTAACCGGCATCACCAGGATGTCTCCCAGGTCCATACACCCTGTTCCATTCAGGTGTGTCTGGGTAAATCCCCATATCAGGGAGTCGGTGTACACATATTCCGAACAATATCTCCAGCCGACAGCTCCGGTTACGGGGCTTGTCTGGATCATGCCGAAAGGACGGCAGGCACCGGGAAAGGTATGTCCGTTGTCTGCTGCTCCGATGAACGTGTTAACATACTGCGTGTAGTCAGTTTCGCCTGTCTTCTGCTGTGTTGTGGAACAGCCGAAGAGCGAGCCTGCCAATACAAATGCGCAAAGGATAGAATTGGTTTTCTTCATAGATTCGCAATTAATAAATATTTTGCGTAAAGATAAAGAGTTTTCTGGAAAAATGGGTCAAGAAATCAAAACAAGAAACGAATTAATAAGAAGTAAATGAATATCTTTGCATCTCTTAAATTAATAAACGACATGAAAAACCTTAGTTTGGGATCTCTCATGAGGATACTCTCTGCATTCATTTTCCTTTTATCGAACCTTCTTTAGATTAATCCGAAATGTTTCAACGCATTGGCTATTCCGTCTTCATCTACGGAGGTGGTCACATAGTCGGCCACAGCTTTTACATGAGGTTCGGCGTTTCCCATAGCTATCCCTGTGGCTACGTGTTTCAGCATGGGGATATCATTGCCGCCGTCACCGAAAGCCATGGTGTCTTTCAGGTTGATGCCGAAATATTCCAGTACCTTGTCTATTCCCGTACTTTTACTGTTGCCCCGTGCAATGATGTCGGCAAACAATGGATACCAGCGCATTGGCTCGCAATGGGTCAGCACTTTGCCGAATATATCTGTTTCTTTTTCCTCTTCGGCCGTAAAGTACCCCATTATTTGCAGGATGTCTTTTCCACGGGCTTCTTCTATGGAGGCGACAGGGGGAACAGGAATTTCAATCAGATCGGAAACAGCCTGTACTCTGTCATTCACTTCAGTGACGAACATTTCATTGCCGTATGCAAAAACGAAAGGTACCGGATATTTCTGTTGAAAAGTGATAAGCCGTTCAATGTCTTCTTGCGGGATGCAACCTTTATAAATGGGCTGGTGGCCGGCGGTAAAACAATAGCTTCCGTTTACGGTGATATACCCGTCAAACTCTAAGTCACCCAGGTTGTTTATTAAACATTGTGGGCGTCCGGTAGCAATAAATATTTTAATGCCTTTATCACGAAGTGTCTTTAATGCTTCTTGGGTCGAAGCAGGAATCTTATGTGTTTCAAAAGAAACCAGTGTACCGTCAATATCGAAAAAAATAGCTTTAACCATACGTTTGCCTATTGAATATTATCGTTATATATTTTCATTTTGCAAAGATGAGAATTAAAATACATGCACACAAATACGATAAAGGTTAATTTTTGGCTTATTTGACTTTACAGATTGATTTTAATATCTATATTTGTGTTTCTAAAATAACAAGAGAAATGGCAGTTCAGTTTACAAGAATAGCAGTAAAGATCGGTAGTAATGTGTTGGCGCGTAAAGACGGTACGCTGGATGTGACGCGTATGTCGGCATTGGTAGACCAGGTGGCGGAATTGCGCAAAGCCGGGGTGGAAGTCATTCTGATTTCATCCGGGGCGGTAGCTTCGGGACGCAGCGAGATCAAGCCTTCCAAGAAATTGGATAGCGTGGAGCAAAGGCAGCTTTTCTCGGCGGTGGGCCAGGCTAAACTGATCAACCGGTACTATGAGCTGTTTCGCGAACACGGTATTCCCGTCGGGCAGGTGCTGACTACGAAAGAAAGTTTCGGCACGCGCCGTCATTACCTGAACCAGCGCAACTGTATGATGGTGATGCTGGAGAACGGTGTCATACCTATCGTAAATGAGAATGATACCATTTCGGTCACCGAACTGATGTTTACAGACAATGACGAGCTTTCGGGAATGATCGCTTCCATGATGGATATGCAGGCGTTAATCATACTGAGCAATATTGACGGCATATACAATGGTTCTCCTTCTACCCCCGGTACGCAGGTGATACGGGAGGTGGAGCAGGGAAAGGATCTTTCGGACTATATACAGACGGAGAAATCGGGATTCGGCCGGGGCGGTATGCTGACCAAGACTACCATTGCCCGTAAAGTGGCCGATGAGGGCATTACCGTCATTATAGCCAACGGCAAGAAAGACCATATTCTGGTCGATTTGCTGCAACATCCGGCAGAGACGGTTTGTACGCGCTTTATTCCGGCAGAAGGCGGAGTATCCAGCGTGAAAAAGTGGATTGCCCATAGCGAAGGCTTTGCCAAAGGCGAGTTGCATTTGAACGAACAGGCCGTGAAAGTGTTGAAAGGACAGAAGGCGGTAAGCCTGCTTCCTGTGGGAGTGGTCCGCATAGAAGGGGAATTTGAAAAAGATGATATAGTGAAAATCATAGACCACCGGGGCAGGCAGATAGGAGTGGGACGCATCGGATTTGATTCGGCAGAAGCGCGTGCATTGCAGGGGAAACATGGACAGAAACCTATGGTACACTATGATTATTTGTATTTGGACTGATGCGGTGTGGTAATGATTTAGATAAAATGAAGTGACTATGGAACAGATAAAAGATATTTTTAAACAGGTGCGGCAGGCAAAAGGATCTCTTGCTTTCTGCAAGGAGGAGATCATCAATGACACCTTGTATGCATTGGCCGACAGGGTGGAGGCTGCTACGGACCGGATTCTGGAAGAGAACGCCAAGGATCTGGCAGCGATGGATCCGTCGAATCCCAAATATGACCGTCTCAAACTGACGGCGGAACGTATTCACGCCATAGCCCAAGGCATACGACAGGTAGCCACGCAGCCTTCTCCATCGGGAAGGATACTGAGCCAGGCCGTGCGTCCCAATGGCATGAAGCTGACCAAGGTAAGTGTGCCTTTCGGGGTGATAGGCATTATTTATGAAGCTCGTCCTAATGTGACTTTGGATGTGTTTGCACTTTGTTTCAAATCCGGCAACGCCTGTATATTAAAGGGGGGGAGCGATGCCGATTTCTCCAACCGTATCCTAGTGGAGATTATCCGGAATACCTTGCTGGATGTAGCCCACTTGTCTCCTTATCTGGTGGCATTGTTGCCGGCAGGACATGATTCGGCCGACGCGCTGCTCCATGCCCGCGGCTATGTGGATCTGATTATCCCCCGCGGCGGCAAGGGGCTGATAGACTATGTGCGGCAGAACGCCACGATTCCCGTTATCGAGACAGGAGCCGGTGTGTGTCACGTTTATTTTGACAAGGAGGGTGATGTGGCGAAAGGAGCCGCCATTATCCGCAACGCCAAGACACGCCGTGTCAGCGTGTGCAATGCCTTGGACTGTCTGATTGTAGATGTGAACCGGCTGACCGACCTTTCCACTCTTTGTAGCGGTTTGCAGCAGGACAACGTGGAAATCTATGCCGATGACTTGTGTTACAATTATCTGAAGACTTCTTACCCTTCCCACTTGCTGAAACATGCTTCTACGGATACTTTCGGAACAGAGTTTCTGGATTACAAAATGGCAGTGACGGCGACTATGACCATACAGGCGGCTGTGGCCCACATTTCTATCTATGGTTCGGGACATAGTGAATGTATTGTGACGGAGAATGACCGGGCGGCCGATTATTTTATGAAGATGGTGGATGCGGCTTGTGTCTATGTGAATGTGCCTACTTCGTTCACCGATGGAGGTGAGTTCGGACTGGGAGCGGAAATAGGTATCAGCACGCAGAAGCTCCACGCCCGTGGTCCGATGGGACTGGAGGAACTGAACACATACAAGTGGATTATTCAGGGGGATGGACAAATAAGACAATAATACTATAAATGAAAAAATTATGAGATACTTTACAAACGTACACGATTTGGGCGACTTGAAGAGTGCCCTTGCCGAAGCTTTCGAAATCAAGAAAGACCGCTACAAATATGAAACCCTGGGAAAGCATAAGACTTGTCTGCTGATTTTCTTCAACAACAGTCTGCGTACCCGTTTGAGCACCCAGAAGGCAGCCCGTAACTTGGGCATGGATGTGATTGTGCTCGATGTGAATCAAGGTGCATGGAAGCTGGAGACTGAGCGCGGTGTCATTATGGATGGCGACAAGAGTGAACATTTACTGGAGGCTATTCCGGTGATGGCTTCTTATTGTGATATCATCGGTGTGCGTTCGTTCGCTCATTTTGAGAACCGCGAGGATGATTATACCGAAAAGATTCTGAATCAGTTCATCAAGTATTCCGGCAAGCCTGTATTCTCCATGGAAGCCGCTACCGGTCATCCGTTGCAGGCTTTCGCCGACCTGATTACCATCGAGGAGTATAAGAAGAAAGACCGTCCCAAGGTGGTCTTGACTTGGGCGCCGCATCCGCGTGCATTGCCTCAGGCCGTTCCCAACTCGTTTGCCGACTGGATGAACGAGGCCGATGTGGATTTTGTCATCACTCATCCCGAAGGCTATGAGCTGGACCCGAAGTTTGTCCGTGGCGCGAAGGTGGAATACAACCAGATGAAAGCCTTTGAAGGGGCTGACTTTATCTATGCCAAGAACTGGGCATGTCCCGGTGTCACCCGTCCTGCCGACTATGGAAAGATCCTGAGCAAGGATATGAACTGGACGGTAGATGCGGCGCACATGGCAGTGACAAACGATGCTTTCTTTATGCATTGTCTGCCGGTGAGAAGAAACATGATTGTGACCGATGAGGTGATTGAAGCGCCTACTTCGTTGGTTATTCCTGAAGCGGCCAACCGGGAAATTTCTGCTACAGTTGTTTTAAAGAGAATGCTGGAAGGGTTGGAATAACCGGCAGTCGGAATGACGTATTCTTCCTTTTCAATTTATCGTTTCACCTTAGTGATGAAACCGTATCACCCATGTGATGAAAATTGATCACCTTAGTGATAAAACTTCATCACTAAGGTGAAATGTAAGCATTCGGCCTCGTGCGTGTTTTTTTCCCCTCTTTTCCTTCCTACCTTTGT
>OFOK01001892.1_pt1 | contig 13943 bp, 13 predicted proteins | sample 1542001 | NCBI WGS metagenome assembly OFOK01 (sample SAMN04209242, study PRJEB22552) | human gut metagenome | biome: gut; material: feces | host: Homo sapiens | place: USA: Oklahoma
CGGGAGGTTACGATGAAGTATTTGTCCATTACGCAAACCGCCGAGAAGTGGGGCATCTCCCAGCGGCGCATACAGACCTTGTGCAACGAAGAACGCATACCGGGTGCGGTGCGCATTGGCTACGCTTGGGCAATTCCCGCTGATGCCGAGAAGCCGACGGATGCAAGAATTAAAAGCGGCAAGTACATCAAAACTGCTGAAAAAACAAAAGAGCCGCAGAAATAATATCAGCGTCCCTAACTCGAAATTACGGTCGTGCGGCTGACCTTGCGAGCGTGAGGACGCACTACCCCCTTGTTACAACACGGCCTAAATTATCTGTATGGCGTACAATCTAAAACGCCGTGGCAATGGCTTTTCATGATACCGAAACGATAACAGAGATCGGAGAACACTACTATGAACAAACAACAGCTTGCGAATAAGATTTGGGAATCCGCAAACAGAATGCGGTCCAAAATCGAAGCAAATGAATACAAAGACTATATCTTAGGATTTATTTTCTATAAATTCCTTTCGGAGAAAGAAGTTAAATATCTGAAAGCTAATGATTGGACTGACGAGTATCTTCCCGAATTAACAGAAGAAGATACTGATACGGTTGAAAGCATTCAGAAGAACTTGGGATATTTTATTTCTTACGACAATCTCTTTTCAACTTGGCTTGCAAAAGGCAGCGATTTCAGTGTTCAAGATGTTCGTGACGCTCTTTCAGCGTTTAGCCGTTTAATAAACCCAACCCACAAGAAAGTGTTTGAGGGCGTTTTTGATACTCTGCAAACTGGTCTTTCAAAATTAGGTGATAGTGCTGCTTCGCAGTCAAAGTCTATTAGCGAACTCATTCAGCTTATAAAAGATATTCCTATGGATGGTAAGCAGGGCTATGATGTTCTTGGATTTATTTATGAATATTTGATTGAAAAGTTTGCGGCGAATGCAGGTAAAAAAGCCGGCGAGTTCTACACTCCGCACGAAGTATCATTGCTTATGTCTGAAATAGTTGCAAATCACTTGAAAAACAGAGAGAAAATTGAAATATTCGACCCTACAAGCGGTTCTGGTTCCTTGTTAATCAACATCGGTAAGAGTGCTTCAAAGTTCATTGAGGGCGAAAACAAAGTTAAATACTACGCTCAGGAATTAAAGCAGAATACATATAACCTTACTCGTATGAACTTGGTAATGCGTGGTATTGAAGCAGATAACATAGTAACAAGAAACGGCGATACTTTGGAGGACGACTGGCCGTATTTCGATGAAAACGACCCGACAGGAACATACAATCCACTCTATGTTGACGCCGTAGTTTCCAATCCTCCATATTCACAGGCTTGGAATCCAGCTGATAAGGATACTGACCCTCGTTATGCCGGTTATGGTCTTGCACCAAAGGGTAAGGCAGACTATGCCTTTTTGCTTCACGACCTTTATCATATTAAGCCTGATGGCATTATGACTATTGTTCTTCCTCACGGTGTTTTGTTCCGTGGCGGCGAAGAAGGCGAAATTCGCAAGAACTTAATTGAAAAAAATAAGATTGATACAATCATAGGATTGCCTGCAAATATTTTTTACGGCACAGGTATTCCGACAATAATTATGGTGTTGAAGCAAAAGAGAACCAATACAGATGTTCTTATAGTAGATGCTTCAAAAGGATATATCAAAGAGGGCAAAAACAATAAGCTGAGAGCTTCAGATATTAAGAAGATTGTAGATGTTGTTACACGGAGAGAAAGCGTGGACAAGTATTCACGAGTTGTCAGCCGTGACGAAATCAGAGAGAACGATTATAACCTTAATATTCCGAGATATGTGGATTCCTCAGAGGCGGCAGAATCTTGGGATATTTTTGCGTCTATGTTCGGCGGTCTACCGGCATCTGAAATTGATGAACTCAAAGAATATTGGACAGCTTTCCCGGCACTTCGCTCTGATTTGTTTGAAAATACATCTTCCGAATATTGCAAATTCGTAGTTAAAGATATAAAAAAGGCAATTAAAGAACACAGTGATATAACAAGTTTTGAAAACGAGTTCAAGTCCGTTTTTGCTGATTTTGATACATATTTGTATGATGAGCTGATTACAAAGATGGAAAGTCTCAGTATCTCTAAAACAGAGGAGCTTTTATCAAAAAATATCTTTGCACGAATGGCTGCCATCCCGTTAGTTGACAGATATGAAGCATACCAGCTTCTTGATGATGACTGGACTAAGATTGCCGTAGATTTGGAAATTATTCAAACAGAGGGCTTTGGAGCAACTAAAATTGTTGACGCTAATATGGTGGTCAAGAAAAAAGGAAATGTTGAGCAGGAAGTACAAGAAGGATGGAAAGGTCGCATTATACCATTTGACCTTATTCAAAGCACTATACTTGCCGATGACAAGCAAGCATTAAGTGAAAAAGAAAATCGACTTTCAGAAATTGCTTCCGAATACGAAGAAATACTTGACACACTTTCCGAGGAAGAAAAAGAGGCTGATTTTGTAAACGAAGATAGCTGGGTCTTTGCAGAAATCAAAAAAGCTATGAAATCCGACGGTGTTGAACCTGAAACAAAGGAAAAACTTAAATCTGTTTCGGAATTGAATACAGAAGAAAAAGCATTGAAAACTGCCATTAAGCGTGATAATGCCTTGCTTGAAGAAAAAACGAAAGATACGATTGAACACTTGTCCGATGAACAAGTTCTTGAACTTCTTAAAGATAAGTGGATAAAGCCGCTTATTGATAATCTTATGCAGTTGCCGGATAGCATTATATCTGATTTGGTTTCAAAGCTTGAAGCACTTGCAAAGAAATATGAAACTACTTTCGCAGATGTCGAAAATCAAATAGAAGAAACAGAAAAATCACTTTCTTCTATGATTGATGACCTTGAAGGTAGTGAATTTGATATGCTCGGTCTTGCTGAACTCAAAAAATTGCTTGGAGGTAGTGCAAAATGACAAAAATAACAGACATTCCGGCAATTCGCTTCAAAGGGTTTAGTGACACTTGGGAACAGCGTAAGCTCGGAGATGTAGGAGAAACATACACAGGATTGTCAGGAAAAACGAAAGCGGATTTTGGTCACGGACAGGCTCGATTTATAACCTATATGAATGTTTTCTCCAATCCGATCAGTAATCCCGAAATGACTGAACCGATAGAAATCGATCCTAAACAAAACGAAGTTGAGGTTGGGGATGTGTTCTTTACCACTTCGTCCGAAACGCCGGAAGAAGTGGGAATGTCCTCGGTTTTGCTTGAAAAGCGGGGAAAAATCTATCTCAACAGCTTTTGTTTTGGCTTTCGTCCTACAGAAAAAATAGATAGCTACTATCTTGCGTATATGCTACGCTCGGAGTCTGCAAGAGAGAAAATTATTTTGTTGGCACAGGGCATCTCTCGATACAACATTTCCAAGAACAAGGTTATGGAAATAGCTGTTTCACTTCCGTCACTCGATGAGCAAAAGCTGGTTGGACAATATTTTCGCCAGCTTGACAACCTTATCACCCTTCATCAGCGTAAGCCGGTTGTTGTCAATTCAAGCTCGACAATGAACGCATTACCAAATCAACATCTTTATTTTCAAGTTCTTGAATAATGTGAAGATAGGTCTTTTGCGTTGTTGTCATACTTGAATGTCCTAATCGTTGAGCCACACTTGCTATTGATACTCCGGCAAATAATAGCAGTGAAGCGTGTGTATGTCTTAGTCCGTGAACAGATATAACCGGTATATCTGCCTTCTTACAGTGTCTTGTAAGAATGTCATTGACAGTAGAGTTATACACCTTTTCCGAAACAAAAATCGGTTCATCTTCAGGTAAGTCTTTAACCAAAGTAGAAAATTGAATAATGAGCTGCCAATCAATCTGTATTTTCCTGACCGACGACTGATTTTTGGTGGGCATAAACCCACCACCGCCTTTATAATCCCAGGTTTTATTGATAGATAAAGACTGCTTTGAAAAATCAAAGTCTTTTGGAGTTATAGCCAACGCTTCAGAAAATCGCATTCCGGTTTTTGCAACCAACAGAATAAACCAATCCCAATTTATCTCTTGACTAAGATTTAAGTCAGATAAAAGTTTGTGCAACTCAAACTGATTAAGATATTTGATTTTTTTGTGTCGAGGCTTTTTACCTTTTATGATAGCTTTTCTTGTAGGGTCTCGTTCTATAAGTCCCTCATCTACCGCATCTAAAATTGCACCTTTAAGTTGATGATGAAAGTCCATTGTGGTCTGTCTTTCGTGTGACTTCGCATAATCGTTCAAGAGTTTTTGATATGTTATCCTTGAAAGTTCGCACACTTTCAAATCCGGTGCTAATTGCTTAATCCAAGCCTGCGTAAGCAGGTATTTATCCATTGTAACCTTCCTTATCGCCCCTTCCTTATAAACCGTAATCCATTGAGCGTAATAATCGTAAAATAAGTCTGTTTTGTTTATATTATTCAGCATAATATCCTCCTGTATAAAAATTAGGCTTACGCTGATGAAGGGTGATAAGGTGGTCAATTGCAAGAAAATACTCTCCAATCTTTTCTTGCTCGGCTTTATGAGGAAGCACAACAGGAAAGTCAACCAATATGTTTTGATTAAGATGTTTGATAGTTCCGCCTGTCGCTTTCTTATCAACATAATCCATCAAAAAAGGAGCTTTCAAATATTGAAACAGGTATCTGTTATCAACTTCGTTTTCGTCCTTTATTTCAACATTAAATACCCCTGCGTTAAGCGTCGCAGGCATTGTTAATCCCTGAATATAAGCCACTTTTCCGAGTGTTCCGTCTTTAGTTATTAAAATACTACCGTTACGGATTTGTATGTGCTTATCTTGCTCATAACGCTCACGCTCGACATAGTGGCAAGTATCAAAATTTACGGCTCCGTCTATAAAGTCCGTACCCGTAATTAGCATATAATCTCCACTATCTAAAAACTCGGAAGTTCTTAAATTCTGCCAACCTATTCTTGCGTGCATTGTAGCAATCTCGCTTAACTTACGCTGTTCCCAAGCGTTTTTGATGTATCTGAACTTTTTTGATTTTTCTTTGCATAAAAATGCAAACTCACGCTGATGAAGGGTGATAAGGTGGTCAAGCTGGCTGAAGTAGCTTGCAATGAGTTGCTGTTCTTTCATTGCTGAAGGGTAACTCACGCTTGTTTTTTGAATGTTGCTGCGACTTAAAGAGAGCACTTTTATGCCCTGCATTAGAGGAAGAAGCTGATAGTGGTAAGCGTTGGAATTGAGGTAGTAACCGAGGTACCCCAATGCCATTCTGTTCCGAGGGCGGCACACCATTGTATGTAACCCCGATACTATGGCACTCCCTTGCAAATTACCTATTTCACAGGCTTTTCCGGTCGTTTCATCTTCTGCGGTATCAGCGATAATAACATCACCATCCTGCAATAAAGCCCCATTGAAATCCTCTCGGCATCTATGCGGGATGCGAGGAATATCATCCTTTTGAACATCCAGCACAGAGCCATACTTTATCAGCACATCACCATAATGAACATTCAGGACAGTTCCTTCATCATAACTCAGTTCGGCACGGGAAAGTGTGTTATTCGGGACAGTGCAATCAAACACTTCACCAAACTTACGCTGTTCCCAAGAAACATAAAATAGGAGCCAAGGGAAAGCCCTTGACTCCTAAAATAATGCTTAATTATTCATCTTCTGTTGGCATTTGAATTTCATAACCACCACTGATAATAAAATCTCGAAGCAATTTGTCAACTTTAACATTAACCTTGGGCGGAATTATTTTAGTCCCTTCGACCTTTTCAAAGTATTCCTTTGCCTTTGCTTTATCGACCGTTTTCTTCAGTTCGTCATATCTGCCAAATTCATTGAGATTGTTTTCATTAAGCTTCAAACTCATAATGTTTCTAAGCAGGTTCTCATCTAACCCAAGAGCAGATGAAACTCTGTGAATTTGGTCGTTTCTCGCTTTTGACAAATACTCGTTAATATAATCTCTCAGTGATTTACCTTCTGAAACCTTAACATCTCCTCTTTGAATATCGTGCAGGAAAATGTTTGCATATTTCTGTTCTTCCTGAGAAAGCGTTGCAAATGTCTTGTGCAGCTCTGTTTCGGCTTGTTCAATAGCTTCCTGAGTTGTTCCCTCAACACTCAACAACTTAATATACTTATCAAATCTTGAGTTCATATAGTCAGAGTCGATTAAGCCCGTATCAATCTCTGTAATATATCCCGCAAGGTCATAAGGAACATCATCGCCTCCGATACCACCACCGCCACCGGTCAACTCTTTATATCTGAGAACTAAAATAAGATAAGTATTCTCATCTATGGCTACATCAACGACTTCGCCGGTTTCTTCATCTACATATGCAGGAACATCCCATTTGAAGCCTTGAATTTTAGCTGCTTCCAAATAGCTATTAAATTCATTGAAATCCTTTGCAAACTTCCTACACACCAAAGTGTCATTAGGCAGCTTTTCAAAGTTTTCAATTCCCGCATTGGTAAACAACTCGGTGATACTTTCAAAAAGTTCGTTCATCTGCTTCAAGTTTTCAACGAGATGTTGAACGAACAATCCGAGTGGTCTGTCGCCTGAATACAATTTTACGGCAGCGTTAATATTATGCTCCATAGTGTGAGGTTTGCGGTAATAGCGAATTGTTCCGAACGGTTTATCCGGGCCGAACAAGCGATTAGTTCGAGAAAACGCCTGAATGATATTCTCGTACTGAAGCACCTTGTCCATATACAAAGTGTTAATCCACTTAGAGTCAAAGCCCGTAAGCATTTGGTCAACGACGATAAGTAAATCAATTTGTTTTGCCGGTTCGGTCGCTACTCGTTCATACGGCTTTTTGTGGGCAAGTCTTGCGGCTATGTCCTTTTTCATTTTTGCAAATGTCGGAATAGCAAAATCCTGACCGTATTTTTCGTTGTAATCGGAAATGATTTCAACAAGTCCGTCCTCTTTGAATTGAACACCGCCGTTATTATCAATACTTGGGTCAAACAAAGCCGTTACTTTCAGTTGCGGATTTAACTCTTTGAACAATCGATAATAATTGATAGCCTCCGGAATACTGCTTGTAGCAAATATTGCGTGGAATTTACTGTTATGGCTCAATGTTACCCAGTTTTCGAGTATATCCTTTACTACTGTCGTAGTGTGTTCCGTTGTTGTATATTGAACATTTGGGATATAATCTTCGATGCCCTTTATATAGTCGCCCTTGGCGTCAAAGTGTCCAACCATTCCAACTTGGTTTACGTCCATATACTTATAAAAGATTTTGCTCTTAACAGGGTCAGAAATTGCTTCTTCCTCTGTTTGTGCCTTTGCCTTTTCCAAGGCAACTACTTTTCGCACATCTTTATCTTTGAAAGTCAAAACCTTGTATGGGTCAAAACCGAGAACATTTTTGTCTCTGATTCCGTCCGCAATGCTGTATCTGTGTAACTCATTACCAAATACAGTGCTTGTAGTATTCTTTTTCTTTTGGTTTTCGTCTTGGATAGGCGTACCGGTAAAGCCAAAGAACATTGCCTTTGGAAATGTGTTTTTAATTGTCAGCAACATATCCCCAAAAGTAGAGCGATGAGCTTCATCTACTATGAACACAATACGCTTTTCGCTGATAAGTTCAATGTCACGAGCGTTCAATCCACCGGCTTCGTCTTTGATATTACTCATTTTCTGAATGGAAGTAACGATAAGTGTGTCTGCCGGATTGCTGCTTTTGAGTTTTGTTATCAACACATTTGTGTTTTCGGTTGCTTGTACGGATTCATTTTCATCGGCAAAGCCACGATACTCTTTCAGTGACTGAGTGCCGAGTTCAATTCTATCCATAAGGAAAATTACTTTGTCGGCGTCTTTTGAGCTTGCGATTAACTGAGCTGACTTAAAACTTGTCATTGTTTTGCCGGAACCGGTTGTGTGCCAAATATATCCGCCGAGCTGATTGTTACCTTCCCATTTTGCTTTTGCAACTTTATCAGAAATAGCACTTGCCGCAAAATACTGATAGCTACGCATTACTTTAAGTACGCCGTCTGAGTCATCAGCAACCGTATAAAAGCCGATAAGCTGATGTGCCATAGGAATAGATAGAAGAGTAGATGCCACCTTGTTCCATTCGTTAATCGGCTCGTTATTAAAATCTGCCCAATGGAAATAATAATCCGGATTAAACTTGCCGTCCGGACCCGGATTTGCAAAATAAACAGCTTCGTTTGGTTCCATTGCAACAAAAATCTGAACCAAAGAAAACAGTCCACTGAATATTCCCTCGTGAGAATACTTTTCTATTTGATTGCAAGCCTGACTAACCGGAATACCGCTCTTTTTGAGTTCAATATGGATAACAGGCATACCGTTAATGAGCAGCATTAAATCTCCACGGCGGTCATTAAGTAATTTCGATTTTGTTGGGAATTTAGGCTGCTGCACAATTTGGTATCTGCTTTGACCGGCGGCAATTTCACGGCGGTCATAAATTTTAAGGCTGACTTCTTTACCAAAATGTAATTTATCATCAGGGTTATCCCTTACGATAGAAACACTTTTTCCGTTAATAAAGCCATTCAACTTTAACGGTGTTCTGAGAGCTTCGATTTGCTCTAAAATCTGCTGCATTTCGCTATCGGTTAGAGGATAATCGTTCAGTCTGTCAATATCTCTGTTGTTTTCAAAGAGTATATTTGCCCAATTTCGCAGCAAATCTTGTTCAGAGTAATTTTTAAGGACTTCTTTTTCCCACCCTTTTTCGGATAGTATTTTTATCAAAGCCGCTTCAAAATCCGACTCTTTATTAAAAATCATTTCGAGTTCCTCCTAACTTCTAAAATTTGCTTTTACATCTCAGACAAACATCTTTTCAAGGCACGCTTTTTTGAGATTTTTCAACTTTTCTAACTCACGCTGATGAAGGGTGATAAGGTTGTCAAGTTTGGCAAAAAACGAGGATAACTGTTCCCGTTCTTCTGCTTGTGTTGGTATCTGAATTACAATGTCTGCCATTACATTATTCATCAGTTTTGGATTGCCAACATAAGACACATATCCCTTTGCTACACTGTTCAAGGCTTCAGCTATCATCTGATTAGCCTTTACTTCATTTGAGAGCAAAACCCCACAAACATTGGTACAATAAAACTTTCCGGCTCTGTAATTAACTGTTCCGGCGTTTGCGCCATCAGTTGTCCAAGTAATTGCATCTTCATAAAGATAGTCTTTGTAGTATCCCATCAACCCTTTATCTTTGGTCTGTGAAGAATAGACCGGATAAGGCTTTTCGTCTGTTTTCGTCGTTTCTGTTTGTGTCGCTGCAAGAACATACCCACGGGTAACTCTAAACAGTTCTGAAACCTTACGCTGTTCCCAAGCTTCAGTAAATCCCTTAAAACGAATTTCGGGTACATTTGAACCGTTTTTGGGAAACATTTTTTCAAGCATAGATTTTTTGACATTGGTCAATTTGTCATACTTACGCTGATGAAGGGTGATAAGGTTGTCGAGGTTACGGAAGAACACTGACAATTTTTCTCGTTCTTCTGCGTGTGTAGGTATCATAATTTCTATGTCAGCCATTACATTATTCATCAATTTCGGATTACCAACATAAGACACATATCCTTTCGCCACATTGTTTAAGGCTTCTGCTATCATTTGATTAGCCGTTACTTCATTTGAGAGCAAAACGCCGCAAACATTGGTACAATAGAACTTCCCAGCTCTATAATTAACTGTTCCTGCGTTAGCACCGTCAGTTGTCCAAGTGATGGCATCCTCATAGAGATAGTCCTTGTAGTATCCCATTAAGCCATTATCTTTGGTCTGTGAAGAATAGACGGGATATGGCATTTCATCCGTTTTTGCAGGCTCTGTCAAAGTGGCTGCAAGTACATAACCACGAGTAACTTTGAACAGCTCTGATACCTTACGCTGTTCCCAAGAATAATGGAAATCGAAGTAATGCAAAGACCGTCAGATCTCATTCGAGAATTGACGGTCTTTACATTTTTCTGTTATATCTGAGAAAGTCGTTTCTATGTTCCTGTTTCCTAAAATTGTAGCCTTGTGAATTGAGAGTATCAACTTTCAAAGCGACAAGATTTATGTCGGAGTGCATACAGCGAGCAATTTGCTGAATATCATACCCCTGTTTAATATATTCAATAATCGTATCGTCCGGTAAAGAAGCCTGAGCTGCAAAGACATTGGCTTCATATTCCATCCGGTTTTCACGCATATCAAAGATATTAAATTCTTTGAATCCTCCGGCTGAAACTGCTTCTTGGCGATGAAGAACATCGTGTCCGATTTCGTGCCATAATACGATTTGTTCAATAACCGGGTGCAAACCGTTCTGAAGAAAGATAAATCGATTCTTCAAGATTACCTTGTATGCTCCACGCTGTTTCGTAAAATCTCGATAGAGAATATGTATCCCAAGCTCATCAGCGACTTTATATGGATTACGAGTGCCACATCGTTTGATGAGCCGGTTCACTATCTTGACAATCTCATCCTGCGTATTATATCCCAAACGGCTCACCTCCCTTGCAGTGCCATTATAACAGATATATTATCCATTTTTATTATAAACCATCTGCTGTCCCATAAAACGGACAACGCACAGCGAGAGGTTACTCGTCTTTGCGATACTTTTTCGGTGTGTATTTCTTGTTGTTTTTCTTAGCAATAAGGTACGCTTCCTGAATGGCATCAACCATTTCACGCATGTCTTCGTCAGCCATTTCTCCGCCGGCAAATAAACCGGTTACTTCTGCTAGAAGTTCTTTTGCCTGCTTAGCACCTCTGTGTCCGTAATTATCTTCAACATCTGCAATAAATGCTTCATCTTCCGATAAAAGATAGTTGATATTTACACCGAGAGCTTCGGCAAGTTTCTTATAGCGTTCTGTTCCTCTTGGACGGGAACTGTCATTCTCATAGGAACTGATAACTCTACGAGTAACGCCGATTTTTTTCGCCAACTCATCCTGATTTAATCCGAGTCTGTTTCGTTCGTTCTTAACTTTTTCGCCGAATGTCATCTTGATTGTTCACTCCTTGTCTTAAATTTATGTAGTTAAACTTCGTCTACACTCTTGACAAGAGAAGTTTAACTGCGTATAATAGCAAGTAAGAAGTTTAACTACTCATAGTTTATATTAAACTTCTCAAAAAGTCAAGGGGGTTACGCAGAATGGCTCGAAATATTTTACATTGCGATATGAACAACTTCTATGCAAGTGTTGAGTGTATGCTTAACCCTGCTCTGAAAGAATATCCGGTTGCTGTATGCGGTTCTGTTGAAGAACGACACGGAATTGTCCTTGCTAAGAATTATAAAGCAAAGGCATTTGATGTGAAAACCGGAGATACCGTCTGGCAGGCACAACAGAAATGTCGGGATTTGGTTATTGTTCCACCGCATTATGAGGAATATATAAAATACTCAAAACTTGCAAGAAGCGTGTACGAACGATATACAGACCAAGTAGAACCTTATGGTATGGATGAGTGCTGGCTGGATATTACCGGAACAGGTAGTCTTTTCGGCTCTCCGGTGGAAGTTGCAAACAAAATCAGAGAAACGATTAAGTTTGAACTCGGACTTACTATCTCCGTTGGTGTTTCATTTAATAAGATATTTGCAAAACTCGGCTCTGATATGAAGAAGCCGGATGCAGTAACGGTTATACCAAAGGATACTTTCAGAGAAAAGATATGGAAACTCCCATCGGCTGATTTGCTCGGTGTAGGCAGAGCGACACAGCGTACATTAGACAGCTATGGGATTCGTACCATCGGGGCTTTGGCACAGACCGACCCTGAGTTCCTGCGAAGCGTATTAGGAAAAAACGGAGTTGCATTATGGAATTACGCAAATGGCAATGACCTTTCCCTTGTTGCCAAGAAAGACTTCGTATCGCCTATCAAGAGCGTAGGACACGGTATAACGACAGTTGCAGACTTAGAGAAACCGGAGCAGGTGTGGCCCGTGTTTCTCGAATTGACCCAAGACATCGGACACAAGCTCCGAGTCCACGGACTGAGTGCCGAAGGAGTTGCCATACACATTAGAGATAACACACTATGTACAAGACAATGGCAGACCAAGATTGACTTGCCTACGCAATCGCCGATGGTTCTTGCCAAGAGAGCATTTCAACTTTTTGAAGCAAGGTATGGTTGGTACAATCCAATCCGTTCCGTAACAATCCAAGCAATCAATCTTATTCCTCAAGACACGCCCCGTCAGATAGGATTATTTATGGATGTGGAAAAGCAGGAAAAGTTGGAACGACTTGAAAAATGTATTGAAACAATCCGCAGACGCTTCGGTAAGGACAGCATAAGGAATGGAGTTCTGTATCAGGACTTGCAGCTACCACCGGAAAAAGTGGAAATCACGATGCCGACGGGAATGGTCGGCTAAGGAGGGCTTAATTGTGATTGATGAAAGTGATGTACAGGCATATGTAAGAATGCCTGATTGTTTAATAAAAGGATGCAGTGATGATATGGCTATCTTCATTGCGGACGGCGGAAACCATTTTACCGATTACGGAATATACGAAGGGATGTTTTTATTCTTTGATTTGAATAAGCCGTTTCTAAAAGGTCGGCTTTCCTGCTACATTAACAAGAATGATGACGAAAAACCGAAATACAAAGTCTCAGATAAAGACATCGACGGATATGAGCATTTGGGAAGATTGGTTGTAACAATGAGAAATTATGAGGTATAAGCAATGGAGTGTGAAAGAAGAAAAGTATATGTCGAAGTAAATGTGACGCATAGACCTGATGGAACGGCTCGTCCGAATTCCATTAAGTTTGAAAATGATGAGATATATGAAGTCGACCGTGTAATGCAGAAGTGCAGAGCCGCCGCTACTAAGGTCGGTGGCACAGGCATTCGCTATACGGTTCAGATTTGCGGACAGTCGGCTTTTCTGTTCGATGAAGAAAACGGAAAGTGGTTTGTCGAAGCAAAATCCTAATGTTAGGAGGGCTAAGTAATTGAAACGCTTATCGAGAAATGATATAGAAACAATTTCAGAGAAATTTGTAAAGGCATATTTTGAACTGCCTGAAATAAAGAAATCACAGGTGTACCGCATTGAGCCGGAGCTAATGCTCGAAAAGGTACTTGGACTGACGATTGAGTATATGCACCTTTCCTATGATGGAAGCATTCTCGGAATGACATCGTTTGGGGAACTCGGAGTGCAGGTATTTGAAAACAACGACGATGAAGCCTTTTTCTTCTTGGATGGCAAAACGGTTCTGGTCGAGTCTGACCTTAACTATGACAACAACCTGAAAGGAAGAAAGAATTTTACACTTATGCACGAAGGCAGTCATCAGATATTCAAGATGTTGTTCCCAAATGATTATGGAATAACGGAAAAATCAGCCGGAGTGCATTATTACAAGGCAACCGCAGACACAGAGAAAAGCAGAATAATTACCGATTGGGAGGAATGGCAGGCAAATACACTTGCGGCTGCAATTCTGCTTCCGAGGTGTCTGATAGAAAAAGGAATGTTTTTGTTTGGGCTTGGGGATAAAATCGAATGCCTAAATAAAATCTATTATCCGGCGGTCTATGAAAGATACGCAGCACTTTCAGATTTTTTAGGATGCTCAAAGAAAGCACTTGCAATACGAATGAAACAGCTTGGACTCTTGCACAAGGATTATCTTGATAATCCGTTTGACTACCTTGCTGTTTATCCGGAGGTGTATAAGATTTGACAAGACTGGAACAGAAAGTAATCGTCAGGTGCAAACGCTGTGAATGGCGTATCTTTGATAAAGTCACGATGACGACAGGAAACATTGAAATTAAATGCCCGAAATGTGGGTATGTAAATGAGATTGACCTTTCACTGCGCAGAGGTAATCTCAAATTCAGAACATTTA
>OFOK01001913.1_pt1 | contig 13790 bp, 15 predicted proteins | sample 1542001 | NCBI WGS metagenome assembly OFOK01 (sample SAMN04209242, study PRJEB22552) | human gut metagenome | biome: gut; material: feces | host: Homo sapiens | place: USA: Oklahoma
AATATAAACTCTTGGTCTTTCTTTTTTTTCGGGACTATTCTTTTTTCACAGCCCCCCATATTCTCCATATTTATATATTCCAAAACATATTTTAATCCCACTAATTCATTGGCATCGTCAATCAAGAACAGGTACTTTCCTGCATTTTCCATATAGGCAGCAACATCTTCTGATATTGACAAATCCATACTCTTAATGCAAAACACCTTATATCCGAATTTATTTCCAAAATCTCTGGCTACCTCTAAAGATAATCTTGTCTTTCCTACACCTGCTTTTCCCACCACCACAACTACTTTTTTCTGCAGTAAAAATGACATCATCTCTTCATATTCATCTTTTCTAAATTGAAATGTAGTTGATAATGGCGCCATCATCTCATTTGAATCATACTTATTAATAAAATCTCTTTGTTCAAGTATTTGATTTGTATCAATAGACATACCCAGATGATCTTTAGCCAATATTTTGTATTTTCGATATATTTCATCTGCTATTCTATCTATACCATAGATATCAAATAGAATTCCTTTTTGAGAGCATATATCTTTAAGTTCCTTATCTTCTCCCGCCGATAAATTTGATGAAGTATGGCAAAATATTATTTCCTCAATATCTTTTTCTTGAATTCCTGTCTTTTCTGGATCTAGACATTTTTCTATATCATCTTTTGCCTTCTCAAATAAATTGTCTTTTTGCGTAGTATATGCCACAAAAATATATTTGCCATTTTTACTCTTAAAGTACGTATCTGGATTTCCTTTTGTTGTCTTCATTGTTCCAGCTTGCATTCCATATGCATGAATTCCTTCATATCCTTTTCGTGCCAATAACGCATCACACAATTCCTGAAATGCTCCTCCCTCAAGAACATTAATTTTTGCTTTTATGTCAGTTAATCTAGACATGAACACCTCCTTACGAAAACGACTTATGAATTTCCTCATCAAACACGTTTTCTAGCTGTACAACATTTACTTTTCCTGATGTTTTTTCTCATCTCATCATGAATATCTTTAGATATTTCCTCTATTCTTCTATGTATCGAATTTATCTCATCATATTTATTAATAGCTATATATTTTAAAACATCCGCTCCTCTATTAATTGATATTGCATAACCATCTACAGTATTTATAATACTATGAGAATTAACAGTTCCATATACCGCTCAAGTATTCGTCTAATGTTATTATCAAATCATATTCTAATATATTTTCTTTGTAATTCCAATATAAACTAATTGCTCTATATTTAACAATTTCATTTTCTTTTAATCGTTTGACCATATAAACATGCTAAATCTGATAAGAAACAACTCTGCTTTTGCTAATCAATGCTATCTGTATTTCTTAAATCTAATCTCTATTCATTATATCATCTATGCAAAATAACCTAACAAGTAAATATGTATTGTAAAACTATTCTCTTCCCAAGGGAAGTATCATCAAATCGAAAATGCTGATTTTATGCGGCATTCCACCTCATCTGTTTCATCTAATGTTACTCTTTTCATATCGTTTTCAAAAACTTTAGTAGCAAATTAGTTGCAATTATTAAATATTGCATCTACGAAATCCATGGTAGATATAATCTACTTTTACTACTAAAAACGAATAATCAAATGTGGCTTACGGGTGCTTAACTGTGCCTGCTGCCACACTCACTATGAAAGGAGCTTTTCTATGAGCAATCAACATAAACATCCAACTATAAGTTTTAGAATCAGCGATTCTGAACGCAGACAAATCGAAGTCCGCATCCTTGCTAGCGGCATGATGAAGAAGGATTACTTTGTCCGTTCCTGCATATATGACCGAATCTGTGTTGTAGGTAAGAAAGAAACTATCTATCCTCTTGTGCAGACTGTTAATGCTCTGTATCTGCAACTGCTTGACATGCAGAAAGAATTTATTGAATGCTGTGAACCCTCAGCCTTAAACAATCTTCCTACAAGTGATGAAATCAAAGAACTACAGACCAACTATAACAATATGCTTACAGCCATCATTGACATGCTTGATGGTGCTAAATATCTGTGGGAAGGAGAACACCATGAAACGAAATAACCTTTATTACCTGTTTGGCATGTATGAACCTTATATAGATTCTGTTATTGTTAATGCCATCAATGATACATATAGCGGTACGCCTCTTACTATCAGTTGCGAAAAATGTAATTCAGCCGTCTTGCTCGATACACCTGATGATATCGCGTATCTATATCGGCTGGCACAGGAAAATCCTCTGCTGTATGCTGAATTAGCTTGCAAACCTAATGGATTACAGGAATATATGAATGCTATGAATGAATTTAATTAATATTAGTTATTTTATCATTATCACAAGCTGATCTAGTAATGTTTTGCTCGAACTTATAAAAACTTTTCGTCGCTTTTCCAATGAAAAAAGCGACGAATTATTTTAATCTATATAACTTGCCTTTCCACTATCAATGCTTTTCCCAATCTTCTCTATTATCCCTGCCATAAAACAAAGTCTATCATATACTCGTTATCATTAGTAATAATGAAACTGGATATATTTAATCCACAGGCTTAATATATCTTCTTCTTTTAGTTGTTCCAATACAAGCCAATAACTCCTTATTCACTAATTCGTTTAATAATTGTCTTGTTCTTGGACCTTTTAAACCTATCTTTTCTGCCGCCTGTTCCGTACTATATTCAATACCAGCCTCCATAATGGCTAAAATCTGCTGATGTCTTTCTGATAACGCCATTCCTTCCCTGTTTTTTAAATCTGCTGATTTTTCTGCTGAATTATCATCAAATTCCTTTTCCATCTTCATCACAAGTGTCACCTGATCAAGATTTGTATCTTCTATTAATTCTGGTTTTATCCATCCTTCTGACTTCCACACAGCAAGAATTGTCGGGAATCCGACAGAATTTCACAGCACTACTCAGTGCTCCGGAGATGCAAATTCCTGTATCAGGAAAAGAGCCAACTCTTTAAAAAGAAGAGGTACCTACTTAACGGTGCCTCTTGCTTTTCTTATATCTCGTCTTACTTCTTCTCGCAAAAGTGCATATTCAATCATATTATAAATGAAATCTGCAAACATAGCATCGTCAAGATAAAGCAATTCATCAGTATCTACTTTTCCCAATAATATACTATTTTCAAATACAGAAAGTCTATCGCTGACTTGTTTTACTTTTTCAATCACATAGCTACTTTTAAAACTACTAATCTGTCCATTGTGTGTAAATACTATAGTATTCCCATTTTGTTTTGCGAAACGATCCACATTGTACTGCAAAGAATTATGACTTGTTTTGAAACGATCTATGGCAAGAACTAATGATGTATAACTACCTCGTTTTTCATCATTCAAATCTGAAGTCGTACCAAATATGGATATCGAAACAATCTGCGTTTCTCCAAATCTATCCCTTACAAGAAAAGATCTATAAATCCCATTATAGTGACCGCCTCCAGCATTTCCATAGTCCATATACCGTCTGCCTATATCCTTGATCACTTCACAATTTTTACATTTCTTTAATGGAAGCGTATGTTTGTCATCTAGCATCGCTTGGCAGAAATTAACAGCAAATGTTCGTATCCAAGGTGGCGTATCCTGTCCAAAAATCCATGTTCCCATTTCACTATATTCTTCAATCTTTTCTTGGTTTTCTAATTCAGTAATCGAAAATCGTTCAAAATTTTCTTTCAGAACTTCCGGCAGTAAATATTCTTGATTTAACATCTCCCTGTACTGTAAAATTTCATTTAGAACAATATATGAATCTGTTTTTTCATCATATGCTGCCATTTCAATTTCAATTCCATTCGTAACGATAATATAATCACCTCCAACTATATCACAATAGTTGATTGCCTGATCAAACACATTATCCGTCAAAAATACATTTTCCTTTTTACACTCAATTATGGCAACAGGATATAAACAATTGTCTTCCTTGTCTTCTCTGTGAATAACAATATCGGCTCTTCCAGAGGCACCTTGTACATAATATGACATCGGCACTTCCAGAGAAATCATTTCTTTAGGCACCTTGTATTCTGTTTCAAATAGTCTTGCAATTTTTTGCCGGACAGTTTCCTCTGGTTTAATTTCAATTAACTTTTTTCGATAAGTATCAAAATAGCATTTTTTTCCCTCTCGCATATAAATTTTAGGCAGCTCTATTTCTTTCAATCTTTCTTTAATCAGCAAAGTGCAATAAACCTCCAATTATTAGTTTACTATATTTCTGTTTTATCTTCGCATATTTAATAGTATGAGCTTACGCTGTAGGGCTTTAATGCAGACTTCTCAATCGTATCTATCTTCTCCATTCCACTTCAAATGATTATTTAGAAGAGATGGCAAAGACCATCTACGACTATTGGTTTATACAATTTGATTTTCCGGGTGAGAACGGGAAGCCGTATAAATCCTCTGGTGGAAAAATGTCATTTTGTAATGAATTAAATCGAGAAATTCCTCAAAATTGGAACTATACTTCTATTGGAAATATTACGATCTGCCTTGATTCTGAACGAATTCCTCTTTCTAATCAACAGCGAGAAGGAATGAAAGGTTCAATTCCTTATTATGGTGCCACGGGCATAATGGATTATGTGAATCGCCCTATTTTTTCTGGAAATTTTGTTCTTCTCGCTGAAGATGGTTCGGTAATGGATGATAATGGTAATCCAATATTACAAAGAGTATCTGGCGATGTTTGGATCAATAATCATACACATGTTTTACAGCCCGTGAAAGGTTATTCTTGCCGATTGCTATATTTATTACTAAAAGATATTCCTGTTTCAATAATAAAAACCGGTTCAATTCAAATGAAAATTAATCAAGCAAACCTAAACAATTACAATATTTTGAGTATTCCAGATGCAATTCGTACACAATTTATTAATTGTGTTGAACCATTAGATACCAAAATCATGCAAATCCAGCAGGAAAACAACAATCTAATTCAGTTTCGTGATTGGCTTCTACCAATGTTAATGAATGGTCAAGCCACCATTGAAGATTGTTGCGATAAATAATCATTTATCTCTTTATTCTTTTCTATTTTCTGATCGATAGTGGATAATACCGATGCAATTTTATATTGTTCCTCATAACAGGGTAAGTTTATATCTACATCACCTAAAATGTCAGTATTGAGCGAAGCCATTGTGGATCCTACAGCAGAATTGTTAATCTTTGTCTTTACTGCATCTGTCAATAAATAGTATGATATAAAATTTGAGTAAACTGACGCATCTGTCAATCTTACACGTATACAATCCGATCCTTGCATCCACCCATCTTGCTCCTTTGTGATTAAGCAATGTCGGTCTACTGAACCTTTTCTTCCAAAAACAATATCTCCAGTTTTTAATTTATGTTCTGACAATCTTTCCAATGTACTATTTCCAACATAATCTAATCCCTCAGAGATAATATTTCCATAACCTATATTTTTAACATTAATTACAGGTATTCCCTCGGATACATATTCTTTTGCACTGAATTGTGTACCAAACGGACCTGTTTTCAATTCAGAAATTTCTCTCAATTTTAATGTTTTCACAAAATTTCTCCTATCCAATATATTTCCTGTGCGCAATCTTAACATTACTTTGCTTAACCATTGCATATTGCAATGTTGTATCTATGCGTTGGTGACCTAACAGTTTTTGAAGCTGTTCTATTGGCATCCCCTTATCAATTGCAACCGTTGCTAATGTGCGTCGAAACTTATGTGGATGAACCTTCTCAATGTTTAACTTCTTTCCCATTTCACGGAGTCTTAGCTCTATTCCACCTATTTTCATACGATTATATGGAGCTTTAAGTGATACAAATAATGCCTCATTGCCATCCAGCCTGGAATCAAGATAATTTTGCAAATGAATTTTCGTTCTTGCGTCAAAATATACCATTCGTTCCTTATCTCCTTTTCCAAAGACAACACATTCTCTTTCATCAAATGAAATATCATCCTTATTTAACAGCACCAATTCGCCTACACGCATTCCTGTTGATGCCAAAATATCAATCAACGCCAAATCTCTAAGATTATCACAATTATCTCTCATAGATTCCAACTGCTCGTCTGTGTATGTTTCCTTTATTGTACTCGACACCTTAATTCTATGTATTCTCCTCACAGGACTCTTAATAATATAATCTTCATCTTCCAGCCAAGCAAAAAAACTCGAAAATATTCTTCTGATATTATCTATTGTCACTTTGCTCGCCTCTTTTTTACTCTGGTATTCCGCCAAGTAAGATCTGAGATCTTCAGTAACTATAGTACATACTGACTTCCCTACGCTTTCAAGCATTTGCTGTATTGTATTCTTATAATACAGTAATGTTTTTTCTGAGCATCCTTCTATCCTTTTTGCTGATAAAAATAATGCTAAATAGTCTAATTCTTCTTTTTCTATAACAATCTCTTGCCGAGATACAATGGATACATTGTAAAAATGTACTTCCAATGTATCTTTTAATTTCATTAATTGTTCATTATCAAGTGACGGAAGCATTTCTTTCATAATCTCAGATATAAGTTTCTCTTTCATGTGTTTCTCCTTTATCTATGAGAACCACGATGAAGCGGAGTTCTTGTATTTGCTCTCGCCACTTTCAAGAGTAATTTACTATATTATAAATGATTATTTATCATATCAATTCTCGATGGTAGCTTGACCATTCATGAGCATTGGTAGAAGCCATTCACGAAGATTTGTAAGGTTATTGTTTTCTTTTAAATTTGTAATAATAGAATCAATTAATGGAGTTACTTTTTTTGAAAAATTCTTAACAATTTCACTATCATAAGGAATCATTATATTTCCTGCTTCAATGGGGCTAAGATTTTTTTGTGAAGTTCCTGTTGCTAATGATTCAAGAATATATCTCATTTTACTGCTTTTAAGTAAACAATATATGAAAGGTGTCACGATTGGATTTTTTGCTTGCATTAATGATACGCGCTGATTAAGCAGACAGTTTGAATCATACAATATGCCCACACGTCCCACATTACCGGTTAGTGACATTAAAATACTACCTATATCTAGTTTGCAGAAGTCAGGCATGTTTTCAGGTAGAATATTTATATAATTATCCACATCAAGATTGATTCCGGTATCTTGTACATTTTTAATTGTCAGTAATTTATATTTACCATTTTGTACATAATCGTCAGATTGAAATGAAAAACCGGATAATATGTTGCAAATATTTTTTATAGGAACATAATTCCATCCAATTGGCAGTCCGTTTTTTAATGTTCCACCGGAAGATTTATATGGTTTCCCATTCTTATCAGGAAAATCAAACTGTACAAACCAATAGTCGTAGATGGTTTTTGCCATCTGATATAAATAATCATTTATCTTCTCATTGATAAAAATCTTACCATTCAGATCTGTCAATACTTTTGCCACCTTATATTGCTGTTCTAAATCCGGCAAATCAATCAACATTTCCTCTGCTGATTTAACATTGAAATGTTTCTGTATAGCGCCGACTTTATTATTTTCTACTTGTTTTTTACCCCACACATTAATATATGCTGCCAAATAATGTGGATTTACTTTTTTTAAATTTGGTCTTACAATAACCACATCTGCACAATTACAATTTTCGTACTCTTTTGGTACTACGCAACAAGTTCCAGGCATTCCAGTTCTTACTATTATCAAATCGTTCTCGTGAAGAATTGATTTACTCAATGATTCACTAAACTCTTCGGAAATATATTTCAAATCGTCCTCTACTATATGAAATGGTTTTATATTAAGCGAACGAAGAAATTTCACACCCATTTCTTTATATTGTTTTGCCATATTCCCCACATAACCCACAGTTAATTCAGCAATATCTGCCAGACGCACTCTTCTATTACTCATATTTCACCTTCTTCAATTGTTCCATGATCTCCGCTTGCAACGCATTTCCTTCAGCAAACAATTCTGTAAGTTTTTCCGTATATCCATCCATTTTCGCCTTAAATTCCTCCTGAGTCAGTTCCACGTACTCAATCTTTACTTCAAAATATTGCCCAGCACTAAATGAACACTTTTTCTGCTCAATCTTCTCATAATCAACGACTACAGAAAAATCATCTTTTGATTCAAAGTTATTAAAGGTATGGATAATGTCCTCGATTTCTTCAGGTGAAAGCACTGTCCTCTGATTTTTCCCATCAATCTTAACCTTTGTTCCAAGCTTAGATGCATCCATCAAAATTGCCTGTTCGTACTTTTTAGTATTGTCCAAAAAGACAACTGATACGTTTGTTCCAGTTGTTGCGAAGATATTACTTGGCATCGACACAACACCTCGAAGCATTCTTTCCTTTACAATACGTTCCCTTATTTTTTTAGGGATTCCAGTACCTGCTGTTAAAAAACCGGTTGGTACTACAACTGCAGCTTTACCTCCATTCTCTTTCATTGAGAAAATAATATGCTGCAAAAACATTTGATAAATAGCCATGCTATCTTTTTTCTTATTCGGAATATTTGGCACTCCTGCCCAGAATCTTTCCTTATAAATATCACCTGCAAGGGTATCTCTGTTATCAGAAAAATCTACATTAAATGGTGGATTGCTGACAATATAATCAAATTTCATCAATCCATTTTTCTGACGATTCAAATGTTGCGGGGAAAGAAGTGTATCCCCATGTACCACATGTCCAAGTGAATGTACAAGATTATTTAAAATTAGATTCAATCTCAAAAATTCATTAGACTTCTGCGAAATATCTTGTGTATAAATTGTACAATTACTCTCACCGATTTCATGTGCAAGAGCAAGAACCAGCGTTCCAGAACCTGCAGCTGGATCATAAACCGTTACATTCTGTGTTCCTTCCGGAACCATGATTCTTGCAATAATACTTGCGATAGAATGTGGAGTATAATACTCTGCATATTTACCAAAATCTTTATTATAATCTTTGATTAAATATTCAAAAATGGTTGCAAAAAAATCATACTTTTGCGAAAACGCATCTGCAAAGCTAAATGTCACCAATTTATCAATCATTGCTTTACAAAAATCCGATCTGCGATTTGATTCCGTAACATTTTGTGATAAATGTTCATCAAATAATCGAATCTTATCCCCTGATCCAGTACTTACGGAAAAAACATCCAGGTTAGTATTGGAAATATCCCATAAAGTTGAATCAAATAGTTCATTAAATTTGTCATCGTTTTTATGATTGAACAGATATGATATAAAATGTTCCTTTTTAAGTTTTGCTGTTGCTGGTGGCAAAAGCATCATAAGCATTTCATAATCATCTTCTGACATATCGTTTAAAGCCTGTTCCACGTTACCGGAATCTTTTAATGATTCTTCTGCTTGCTGTACCTCATAAAGAAACTTGTCATTTAAAAATTTATACAGAAAAATCTCTGTAATAATCTTATATTCACTGCTTGCATTGCCCAGTCCAAAATTGGCACATACAGTCTTTAAATCATCAATCATCTGTTTTGTATTTGCTATTATCGTTTCAGTAGTCATCAGGATACCCAATCCCTTTCTAATATATATTCTTTTGACAGACAGTTATCTATAAACATAAGCTGCGGTTTATCTAATTTTACCTTTTCTCCCATACACGCTCTCAAGATAATTGGTTGTAAGGATTTTATAAAATACTCCTCATTATCGAGTATGTTTTCATTATGAGCAATCTGGTCATCTGCCTTAGACTTAACTGTCATTAAAATTCTGTGTATTGTTACTGCGTCTGTGATAGGTGGTGGACTATTCATAATTCGCTTATGTGTTCTCATGTACTTAACATCACCTGAATACTTTGCTGCAAGCATTCTGTCTGCAAGATTCCTCTTTTCTGCCTTCTTTTTTAAAGCATTCAGATCCCCCATCATCTGTTTCATTTCATCCGCTGTCAATTCTTCAATGTTTTTCTTCTTGAATACTCGTTTTAATTCATCCAAAAGTGATATATACTCTGGATCTTTTGGATCAAGACATCTATCTACAATTTCTCTTCGTGTTTTCTCCAAAATGTCACGAAATGCATCAGCTATGATTAGTTCTTCTTCCTTTATTTTTCGGAATTGAAAATCAATCTGATCCAATGCCATGTTAAGTATCTGCGACATATCTTCAGATGAATCAATACTGTTTTTTAAGTTTATGATGCTGATTCGGTTATTAACCTCATTTAAGCATTTAATGGCATTCTCAACATCAAAATATGTATACAAGTCCTCATAGCCATACAGTCGAATCAAATTATACATTGCCTTATAATTTTCAAGTGCCTGACGTAAATTCAATAACTGCTTCTTATCATCGATCTCACTAATTTGATTGATAAAACTAACCACATTACTTGTATCATATAAGAAAAGTTGATTCTTTACATCATTCAAGTCTTTTTCAATATCTTCTTTACTTTTAAATATATTGCTATAATTCTGTACTTCATCTCCAAGTTCTGATTGCAATTCATCAAAGTATGCCTTATTGGTCTTATCAAATTCATCTTTAATATTTGCAAAATCAACAACATATCCGTAATGATAACCTTTATACGGACGATTTACTCTTGTCAACGTCTGAAGTAGATTATGAGCTTTTATCATTCTCGCTAAATACTGCTTTTTTAATCGTGGTGCATCAAACCCTGTTAAAAGCATATTGTAAACTACAAGAATATCTATATTCCCTTTTTTAAACTCCTCCTGGTCATTTTTTCTATCTTGTTTTGTACCTTCATCATGAAGCACCAATGCATATGTATAAGCAGAAAAGCGTTTTAACTGTCTATCCACCTCTCTAGCCTGTTCTGAAGAATCACATACAATCATTGCCCCAATAGAAGAGTCTAAAGCAGTCCTTCCCTCTTCAAAATCCTGAATAATATAATCAACCATTTTTTCTACAAATTTAGGATGTGCATATAAATTTTTCTTAGCAATACTTCCTTGTCTTACTATTTGATCCAGCGTAGCATTCAACTGGTTTTTGTAAGTTGTTTCTATCTCTTCACGAATCAACTTCAATGTATATCCATCTGCAATCGACTGATTATAATAGTATTTATGAATATAATTTCCAAATACATCTTTTGTATTGTATCCATCTCCTATGAGCGGTGTTCCTGTAAGTGCTATCTGTACTGCATCACGGTCTGATGCCATCAGGTTGGCTAAAAATGAGCCTGTTGGATTATAACTCCGATGTGCCTCATCTAAAAAGTACACTCTCTGCACATCCACATTATAATCTGATGGCTTTGTTACAGATTCCTTGGAAAATTTTTGAATATTGATGACAGTCATTGTAACTTTGCCACTAGTATTTGATTCTCCTGGATTCGTAATATCTGTAATAAACTCTTCCTTGTCTTTTATCAGTTTTACTTTAAGTCCTCTGGCTTCAAATTCATTTTTTGCCTGCTCAGCTAAATCTAAACGATCTACAATAAAATAGAATTTTGCAATTTTCCCTTCTTCTTTGCTGAAATAATCAGTTAAAAATTGTACATTTGAATAAGCAAGTGCAGTTTTCCCACTCCCCTGCGTATGCCAAATTACACCTTTTCTGACTCCTTCTCTCAACTTATCCCGAATTGCCAACGTTGCAAACAATTGCGGGTATCTCATTATATGCTTCTCTATCTCCGTAATTCCATCTTTGTTAGTTGTTGTTTTATAACAGATACCATACTTCAGTAAAAACAGCAGTCTCTCTTTCGTATATAAAGATGTAATTATTCGATTTGTGGGCGATTTCTCCGATAAAGAAGATACATACTCTGGTGTCCCTTTTATAGCAATCAGATTATTATCGCTTAAAACAAACTCTTCCGTTTCCGTAACAATTGACTGCATATCTGCCTTTAATTCATCTTCTCTTTGCTCACGGAATTTGCTAAAAAACATTCTCTTATAACTACTTGAAGCATAAAAAGCTCCTTGAATCGGTTCGATATCAGAGTCATCATATTCATTATTATTAGAAAATACTGTAAACTGTGTAATTCCTACAAATCGACGATAAATCTTATTGCCAAATCTTCTCTCCATCCGGCTTCTTTCTGTCAATATGCCCTCTCGATTATTCTGTCGTTTAACCTCTATAAATGACAAAGGCATACCATTAATTAATACAACAATATCCGGGCGAAAATTATCATCTCCATTTTCATATGGTAACTCAGTTACAACTGTATAATCATTCTTTGTTCCTGTTATATCAGAAAAATCAATCAACTTAATTCCATCAATACCGGATTGCAATATCTTAAAAAAGGATTTTCCCAAATCATCATTGTCTAATTTAATCTTAAGTTCACCAATTATTTTTTTTGCGTCTTCTAGTGTTAATTCGGTCTGATTGATTCGATTAACTGCTGACAAAAATTGACTATAAAAAATGTTGGTATCACCATCATAGTCAACGTTACGTTCCTTATCTTTAATTGACATATAGGTATATCCAAGTCTTGTAAAGTGTACAAGCGCTGGAATCTTCACTCTGGAATCTTCTGGCCTTCCCATAAGCATTATAACCTCCAATACGTCATCTATTTTTCTTTCGAGGGTCTGTTGGCTTTACCGCATCTTTTGGTATTAGCCAAGTCTTTCCCTTTTTCTCTGCTCCAGGCACTCTTCCCTGGCTACATAAAAGAGAAATTCTTCTAGATGAAATTCCCCATATTTTTGACATTTCAATCGTTGTTATATAATCCATAATTTTCCTCCAAACGATACAACAAGCCTATTATAAGTATATTCTTTTATCGGAATAGTTTCAACCACAATTAAGTTTTCTTCTAGGTTGTTTGTTTTGTTATTATTTTCTAATATTTTCACAAAAAATACCTGGTAAATGATCTTTTAAAAATCATCTACCAGGCTTTATTATTTCTCCTTATCTCACACCCCAATCAGCCCCTCTCTCCGGCTTATCTTTTCCATCTACCGCCTGCTTCTGCTGTGCCGGTTTTCTATCTGCTTTTCCTGCATCCTTAACCACTGCATTCGCTTCGGTACTTGTTACCCGCTCATCTGCTCTTCCTTCATGCCTTTCTGCTATCTGCTGTTCTCGTCTCTCCTTCACACCTTTTTCTTCCAGGTTGCAAAAGCTCTGCAGATATGGAAACACATGGTTCTGCATATCCGTCAGATCTTCCATATATTTCTGAAACTCTTCGCTTCCTTTTCCTTTCTGGTAATTAATCCAATACTCATCTGTAAGCTTCATTTCATTATTATACTTCAACTGACTCACAATACCGCCATGTCCATTTCCAATATCCATTCAATCATTTCTCTGCTCGCATATTCTCCCTGACTTCCATCGCTCCCAAGACAATATATCTTTGATCCGGTGCGGTGATATTCCAGAGCAGCTTCTTTCCTAAGTGGAACCATATTATCTGCTGTATACCCATAATCAAGTAATTCCAACTTTCCAACTGTTGAATCCGGAAGTTCTTGTATCTCCTGTCTGGCATCGTATAATAAATCTTCTACTTTCTCTTCCTGCGATTCACTGATTGCATCTGCCAGATCACGTACCAGTTTTCGCACAGAATCTTCATTCCCAATTAAAAGAGCATAGTCGAAAATATCTTCCTTTATTTCGTCTGAAAATACAACGCCTCTTCGTTCTCTCCGTTCAATCTGCTCCTGAACGTAAGCCGATGTCTGTTTTACTTCAAGAAGTTCACATATATCGGCCGCCTTTAAAAATAATTTGTTCTGCATAATCAGTACCTCCTGTGTTTTGAATATTT
>OFOK01001920.1_pt1 | contig 13769 bp, 12 predicted proteins | sample 1542001 | NCBI WGS metagenome assembly OFOK01 (sample SAMN04209242, study PRJEB22552) | human gut metagenome | biome: gut; material: feces | host: Homo sapiens | place: USA: Oklahoma
TGTGCCTGAAAACGGTTATGGAAAGGGCGGGAGCGGATATCCTGCCCTCAGTTCCTTGTGTGGCGGATGCCAAGACCGCCGACAGCTGGGCGGCTAAATAATGGTTACAGTTCAACCTTCAGCTGATGCCTGCCCCTCACTCTCCATCCGTTCTCCTTGCCGGCTTGCCACATGCCCCCTGTCCTCCTCCCTTGCCCTGTCCGGCTGTCCCTCCCCCCTGTGCGGAAGCGCCCTGCAAGGTTCCCTGCAGAGGACACTTTCGCTCGGATAACCACGCAGCGGTACTAAGGCTGCAAAGGACGCAGCCTAAGGACCGGCGTGTTTATAACGCCCCTTACAGGATCCTCTGTATAACCGGGGATGCTGCGGGGACAAAGGACGGCCGATCCCGGTGGCCCGATCCCAACTGGCGAAGCGGGAGCTGCATCGTTACTAGTTAAATAATGTCCATGACATCTTTTACGGACTGTACGCCAATCAGCCGGATCCCTTCCGTTTTCGGCAGCTTGTCCAGGCATACCTTGGGAAGGACACAGGTTCCAAACCCCAGCTTCTTCGCCTCGGACACACGGATGGCCGCCTGGCTTACGGCCCTTACCTCACCGCTTAACCCCACTTCCCCGAAGGCGATCATATGCTCTTCGATAGGCCGGTTCTTAAAGCTGGAAATTACCGCCATGACAATGCCCAAATCTATGGCTGGTTCCTGTACTTTCATTCCTCCGGCAATATTTACATAGGCGTCGCAGCCCGATATCTGCAGCCCCAGACGCTTCTCCAGGACCGCCATTAAAAGATTGACCCTGTTAAAATCGGTTCCTGCCGCCTGTCTTCTCGGAAACCCGAAATTGCTCTGACAGACCAGTGCCTGGATCTCCACCAGTATCGGCCTTGTCCCTTCCATGGAGCAGGAAACCACGGAGCCGCTGGCCCCTTCCGGCTTCCCGTTAAGCATGAACTCAGACGGGTTTTTCACCTCACAAAGGCCTTCCTGGCGCATCTCGAAGACCCCGATTTCGTTGGTCGAGCCAAACCGGTTTTTCACTCCCCGCAGAATACGGTAGGAGGCATGTCTGTCCCCTTCAAAATACAGAACCGTGTCCACCATATGTTCCAATACCCTGGGGCCGGCAACCGTACCCTCCTTGGTAACATGTCCCACAATAAATATGGATATCCCGTAGCCCTTCGCCAGCTTCAGAAAAACTCCTGTGGATTCCCTCACCTGGGAAACGCTGCCCGGAGCCGCGGAAACCTCCTCCTGGTACATGGTCTGTATGGAGTCAATAATTACGATTTCCGGCTTTTCCCGGGTAATCGCCCCTTCGATTTCCCCCAGATTGGTTTCGCATAAGAGCTGCAGGGTATCGCGGAACTGTCCGATACGCTGGGCCCTCATTTTGATCTGCTGCAGGGATTCCTCCCCGGAAATATAGAGAACCTTTTTCCCCGATTCCGCAAGAAGCCTGCACATCTGCAGCAGAAGGGTGGATTTGCCGATGCCCGGATCTCCTCCCACAAGCACCAGAGAACCGGGCACCACTCCGCCGCCCAGCACCCGATCCAGTTCTCCGATTCCCGTAAGAATGCGCTCTTCCTTATCCATGGAAATTTCCGACAGGATGGAAGGGCGCTTTCCCTGGGAGGAAAGTCCCTGGGAGCGTTCCGCGGCTCCGCCTTTTCCGGAAGACTTTCTGACCGGTTCCTCCACAAAGCTGTTCCATGTATGGCAGCCGGGGCACTGTCCCATCCATTTCGCTGATTCATAACCGCATTCCTGGCAATAGAATATGGTTCCTGATTTTGCTTTTGCCATTTCTCAAAAAGGGGTGCGGCTGATACCGCACCCCTGTCCTCCTGTACTTTTTTCCGTTTAGCAGTGCCTATTTATGGATGTCTACCTTCACTTCTCCCGCTCCTGCAAGTTCCACTGAAAGACTCAGCTTTCCTCCCAGATTTGTGCACATTCTTCCGGCATCCTCTTCGTTAATCCGTACGTCATATTCCGTATCATCCTGAAGTCCGATGGTCAGCTGGGCATCCTCCTGTCCCTCTACCACAAAGCTTACGCCGTCCTCGCTCTCCAGAAAGTTCAGCACGCTGGTTCCCGGTACGGATTCATAAACGAACATACCGTTTTTCTCCAGCTTCGTCATCGTCTGATAGGTTTTCACCTTATACAGATCTCCTTCGTGGGAAAAGTCCTCCAGCTTCGCTTTCTCCGCAAGGGTGTGGTTTCCAAAACTGATGCTGCCGTCTGCCTCTGCACGGATTAACTCTTCTACTACTGCCATTTCTTTTGTCCTCCTTAAATATGGTTCGTCCTTTTGCTTTATCCTCCGTCACCGACGGTATTCCTCTATTTTTTTACCTGAAACGTAATTTTTCCTTCCTTGCAGCCTACGGTTACATTATCTCCCGGCTGAATGCGTCTTGCAAGGATTTCTTCTGCCAAAGCGTCCTCAATCATATTCTGAATCGCTCTCTTCAAAGGGCGGGCCCCCATTTTTAAGTCAGAATGCTTCTCCACAATAAAATTCTTTGCGGCAGGCGTAATGGTCAGATGAATATTCAGCTGCTTGCTGCACCGATCCGTTAAATCTCTGGACAGGAGCGTGATGATCTGTTTCATGTTTTCCTTGGTCAAAGGATGGAACACCATGATTTCATCAATCCGGTTTATGAATTCCGGTTTGAACAGGCGCTTAACCTCTTCCATAACACCGGCCTTCATTTTTTCATAGTCCTTCTTTTCATCCGTATGGGCGGAAAAGCCGAGATTCTTGGGATCTATGATGCGCTGTGCACCGGCATTGGAGGTCATGATAAGCACCGTATTTTTGAAGCTCACCTTCCTGCCCTTGGAATCCGTTATATGGCCGTCGTCCAACACCTGCAGCAGGATATTGAACACATCCGGATGAGCCTTCTCCACTTCGTCAAACAATACGACAGAATAAGGATTCCTGCGCACTTTCTCGGAAAGCTGGCCGCCGTCGTCAAAGCCCACGTACCCCGGAGGGGATCCAATCAGCTTGGAAACGGAATGGCCTTCCATATACTCCGACATATCGATACGTATCAGAGCATTCTCAGAACCAAACATCGCCTCCGCAAGAGCCTTGCTCAGCTCAGTCTTCCCGACACCTGTAGGCCCCAGAAAGAGGAAAGAGCCGATAGGCCGCCTGGGATCCTGAAGGCCGACCCTGCCTCTGCGCATGGCCCGGGCTACGGCGCTCACAGCCTCTTCCTGGCCGATAACCCTCTTATGCAGGATTCCTTCCAGCTTCAGAAGGCGCTCACTTTCTTTTTCCTCCAGCTTGCTCACGGGAATTTTGGTCCACATCGCAACCACGCCTGCGATGTCATTTTCCGTAACCACTTCCTTTTGGGCTGCGTTCTTCTTTTCCAGCCGCATCTTCCTCTGGTTCAGCTTCTTAAGCAGTGCATCCTGTTCCCGCTTCCACTCACCAGCCTGGGCAAAAGCTTCTATCCGGATAGCTCCTTCTATCTTCAGATCCAGTTCCTTCACCTGTTCATTCAGCTTCCGGATATCCTCCGGCGGCTCCATATGCTGCAGCCGCACGGCAGACGCCGCTTCATCAATCAAATCAATGGCTTTATCCGGCAGCCTCCGGTCATTTATATAACGGCTTGACAGCCTTACAGCAGCTTCTATTGCTTCCGGAAGGATTTTTACCTTATGGTGCTCTTCGTATCTGGGCGTCACGCCCTCAAGAATACGGACAGCCTCTTCTTCCGTAGGCTCCTCTACATTCACCGGCTGGAACCTGCGTTCCAGTGCGGCGTCCTTTTCGATATATTTCCGGTACTCGGTGATGGTGGTGGCCCCGATCAGCTGTATTTCCCCTCTTGCCAGAGAAGGCTTCAGGATATTGGAGGCATCAATCGCGCCTTCCGCACCACCCGCACCGATAAGCGTATGAAGCTCATCCAGGAACAGAAGGATATTGCCGTCATCGGTCACTTCCCGGATCACTTTTTTAATGCGCTCTTCAAATTCGCCGCGGTACTTGCTTCCGGCTATCATTCCGGATAAGTCCAGCATCAGAACCCTTTTATTCTTTACCGTATCGGGAACCTCGCCCGCTACGATTCTGGCAGCCAGCCCTTCCACAATGGCGGTCTTGCCTACTCCGGGCTCCCCAACCAGACAGGGGTTATTCTTCGTCCTCCGGCTTAATATCTGGATGACACGGCTGATTTCCTCTTCCCTGCCAATAACCGGATCCAGCTTGCCGTCCCTGGCCAGTGCCGTCATATCGCGGCTGTACTGCTCCAGAGTGGGCGCTCCCCCTTTTTTCTTCTGCTTTTTCATCAGATCCTCTTTATACAGCCCGGGCTCCTGTCCCATGGCCGCCAGAGTATCCATATACAGCTTCTGAGGCTGCAGGCCGCAGGTATTCAGCAATCTGACGGCCACATTCTCCCCTTCCTTTAAAAGGGAAAGAAGGATGTGCTCCGTTCCGGTAAGTGCACTGCGGAATCTTGCTGCCTGTCTGTGGCTTTCCTCAAGAATAGTCATAGCCCGGGGGGAATAACCATCCCGTTCTTTAACCGGTGTTTCTGATACCGGCGCGATCAAATCTTCAATCATTTCACGGATTTCCAATTCATTGGCACCATTCTCTATCAACACTCTGGCTGCCACACCGGTGCCCTCCTCCAGGAGCCCCAAAAGAATATGCTCAGTTCCCACATAATTCTGTTTCAGCTTCCTGGCGGCCTTCTCAGCCAGTATAAGGGCCGTTCTGGCCTTATCCGTATACTGTGACTGCATTATTCCAGTCCTCCATATTCTTCATAAATTTCGTCAATTAAAGCATGCACTTCTTCCCGGGAAATATTCTTGCAGCTCGCCTTCGCCAGCAGGACTCTGAGTTCATCCCGGACATCCAGCATAGCCTGCTTCTTTCCCTCGTCAACAGCGATTACCGCGCCTTTTCTTCTGTCTACCTTCACATAGCCTTCCTGTTTCAGCACGGTATATGCCTTATTCACCGTATGCATATTAATACCAATGGTGTCGGCAAGCTGTCTCACACTGGGAAGTACATCCCCCTCATGAAAACGGTTGGTAGCGATTCCCAGAATGATCTGGTTCCTCAGCTGAATATACAATGCCTCATCACTGCTGAAATCAATCTCTATATACATATCCAATACGCATCGCTCTTCTTTCTGTGTTTCTTTTGTTATATTTATAGTATAACAGTGAGCACATCCTGTCAACCGTTTTCATCGGACGCCGGCGCATGCCGTTCTTCTCTGTTCCAGTCTATTCCATATAAAGATTATGGGAAAAAGCCGCTGCAGTCCATCCCAGCGGCTTTATCTTTTATCTGCGGCTGTTATCAGTCAGCCAGGTTTTTCTTATTTCAAATCCAGAAATTCAAAATCCAGATCGTCATCCTCATCTACATCAAGGAAATCGCGGGGCTTATAATTCTGGGATTTCCTGCTTTTTCCTGAGGAACGGGAGCTTTTTCTGGGCTGCTCATCATAGGACACTTCCCTGGAATACATATCATCCTCATCCTCGTCGTCGTCCATATCCTCGTCGTCTTCGTCCTCATCATCCTCTTCGTAATATCTGCTTCTGCGGGCCGGTTTCTTTTTACTTCTGCTTCCTCTGCCGCCTCTGCTTCTTCTGGGGACATAGTCGTCGTCATCCTCGTCTTCGTCCATATCCTCATCGTCTTCGTCCTCATCATCCATGTCTTCATCATCTTCTTCATCGTCATCGTCGCCATATTCGTCATAGCCGTCCTCATATGCCGCTTTCAGCTTGAAGATCATGACGGTTACCACAATGACCAGGAGACCGATAATAACGGCAAGAATAATAATGATAAGCCGGAGACTGCCTGTCTGTTTTTCCATGGTATCGATATTATTTTCATTCGTCTGGGCCGCACCGAGAAGATCGGAAATTTTATACCTGGTGCCTTTCACATTGTCGTTCAAGTACCAGTCATTATTTCCTGTCCCGTCGTCCGCATAGCTCACATCATAATCATTGGTGGAAGGAGCGGTGTCCGAAGGAGCTTCGGAGGGTGTTTCCTCAGGAGTTTCAGCCGGAGCCTCAGGCTGGGCGGTCTCCGTTACCTCCAGTGTATCTTCACGGACATAACCATTAATCGCTTTTCCATCCTTTTCCCCTGTGATCTGATACCAGACTTTCCCGTCACTTCCTGTCGTCTCCCCGGTAACATCCATGACATCACCTGAGGAAAGACTGCCTACCACGCTGGAGCTGGTTGAGGCTTCAGAACGAACACGCGCACTGGCCGCAATAATCTTGATTTTAGATGCCGTGGATCCGTTTATGCCTTCCTCAGAGTTTTCGTTGATGATGTTGTTTACTTCCTCATCATCTATATTCACTTCCGCTCCGTCAGCTCCCCCTGCATCTCCATTTCCCTCATTACTGCTGCTGCCCTGACTTCCCTGGCTCCCCAGCGTATTCGCCGCATGGCCTGTCAGAGCGGTCTGCCCCGGTAGAGCAGCGCAGAAAATAATCGCTGCCATAACAGCCGTTATCCGAAGCAAAAATCCTGTACTTATTTTTTTTATCCTGTTCATGTTCCTGACCCCTTTACCTTTTGTGGTTTACGCCTCATCTATAGCTTTACCGATATCCGTACGCATATACTTATTGGCAAAGTCTACCCAGCCGGCCGCTTTATAGGCATTGGCCCTGGCCGCTTTCAGATCGTCTCCCGTAGCGGTAATTCCAAGCACCCTGCCGCCGTTCGTCACGATATTTCCCTGACTGTCGAATTTGGTTCCGGCATGGAAGCAATAATACCCGTCGGCATCTTTGAATTTTTCAAGTCCGCTGATTTTCAGGCCTTTTTCATACTTCACAGGATACCCCCGGGAAGCGAGTACCACACATACCGCAGCATTATCTTCAAACTGCAGATCTATTTTATCCAGCGTGCCGTCTATACACGCTTCCATCACATCCACAATATCATTTTTCATGCGTGGAAGCACAACCTGCGCCTCAGGATCTCCAAATCTGGCATTATATTCCAGAACTTTGGGACCTTTCTGTGTCAGCATCAGGCCGAAGAAAATAATTCCCTTGAATTCCCTTCCTTCTTTTGCCATGGCATCCACTGTGGGCTGATAAATATATTGTTTACAGAAATCATCCACTTCTTTCGTATAAAAAGGGGATGGGGAAAAAGTTCCCATTCCGCCGGTATTCAATCCCTTGTCTCCGTCACAGGCACGCTTGTGATCCTGGGCGGAGGTCATAATCCGGATGGTTTTTCCGTCTACAAACGAAAGCACGGACACTTCCCTTCCGGTCATAAATTCTTCCACCACCATACGGTTTCCGGCAGCGCCGAACTGTTTGTCCAGCATAATGCTTTTTACACCCTCAAGCGCCTCTTCCTTCGTATTGCAGATGAGGACGCCTTTGCCTAAAGCCAGGCCGTCCGCTTTGAGAACAACAGGATAATCCGCTGTTTCCAGATAAGCCTCCGCCTTTTTGGCATCATCAAATGTTTCATAGGCTGCCGTGGGAATGTTATATTTTTTCATTAAATCCTTGGAAAAAGCCTTGCTGCCTTCCAGAATGGCAGCATTCTTCCGGGGGCCGAATACGCGCAGACCCGCCGCCTCCAGCACATCCACAAGTCCTGCCGCCAGAGGATCGTCCGGTCCCACAATGACCAGATCCACTTCTTTTTCTTTGGCAAAAGAGGCAATTCTATCAAACTCATCCACTCCAATGGGCACACATTCCGCCACCTCGGCAATCCCTGCGTTCCCCGGAGCACAATATATTTTATCTGCTTTCGGGCTTTCAGCCACGGCCACAGCAATCGCATGCTCACGGCCGCCTCCGCCTACAATCAGAATTTTCATTTGTATCTCACCTTTCCGTCTGTTACGCTTACTTTCCCGTTGGCAATCAAATCAATAGCCCTGGGAAGGATCTGCCACTCCGCTTCTTCCATCACACGCAGCTGAAGGCTTTCCGGCGTATCATCCTCCAGCACCTCCACGCTTTTCTGCAGAAGAATCGGCCCTGTGTCCGTCCCTTCGTCCACAAAATGCACAGTGGCTCCTGTCACCTTAACACCCCGGGCCAGCGCCGCTTCATGAACCTTAAGCCCATAAAACCCTACGCCGCAGAAGGAAGGGATTAAGGAAGGATGGATATTGATGATACGGTTCCTGTAATTTTCTATCATGGCAGCCGGTATGGTCACCAGAAAACCGGCCAGCACAATCAGATCCGGACTATAGGAGTCCACCTTATCAAGAAATGCCTGATTGAACACCGCCCTGTCCGGAAAATCCCTGGGTGAAAGGCAGACGGCATCAATACCGCTCTGCCTGGCCCTGGTTAACGCGTAAGCGTTTTTATTATTGCTGATGACTCCCACTATCTCCGTATTGGTTATTCTGCCGTCTCTGATAGCATCCATAACAGCCTGCAGATTGGTTCCTCCGCCGGATACACAAACCAGAATTCTCAGCATAATTCAACTCCCTTTTCCCCGGCCTTCACTTCACCGATGATATAAGGAATTTCCCCTGCTTCACGAATGGCTGCCACAGCACTTTCCGCCTGTGCGGGATCCACCGCCAGAATCATACCGATTCCCATATTATATGTATTATACATCATCTGCTCATCAATATTACCCTTGCTGGCAAGAAGCCTGAAAATGGCAGGAACTTCATAGCTGTCCTTCTTTACGAAAGCGCGCACGCCTTCAGGAAGCATACGGGGAATATTTTCATAAAATCCGCCGCCGGTGATATGGCTGCAGGCCTTAATGGCAACTCCTGCATCCTTTACTGCCTTCAATGCTTTCACATAGATTTTGGTAGGGGCAATCAACGCCTCTCCCAACGTTTTCCCCAGCTCCTCATAATAGGTATCCAGGGATTCCTTAGTCATTTCAAAAACTTTTCTTACCAGTGAAAAACCATTGCTGTGAACTCCGGAGCTTGCCATTCCGATAAGCACATCTCCCGGCTTCAGATTTTCTCCGGTAATCAGCTTCTTCTCATCAACGATGCCCACGGCGAAACCGGCCAGATCATATTCATCTTCCGGATAAAAGCCGGGCATTTCCGCAGTCTCGCCGCCAATCAGGGCAGCACCCGCCTGCTTACAGCCATCTGCCACACCTTTTACGATAGTGGCAATTTTTTCAGGATAGTTCTTTCCGCATGCAATGTAGTCCAGGAAAAACAGCGGTTCCCCGCCTGCGCAGGCAATATCATTCACACACATAGCCACACAGTCGATTCCCACCGTATCATGCTTATCAAGCAGAAACGCAAGCTTCAGCTTCGTTCCCACGCCGTCCGTTCCGGAAACCAGAGTAGGCTTTTCCATCCCTTGGAAGCTTTCCAGGGAAAAAGCCCCTGAAAATCCGCCAAGACCGCCCAGCACCTCAGGGCGCATGGTTTCCTTCACATATTTTTTCATAAGTTCTACCGATTTATACCCTGCTTCAATATCTACACCAGCGTTCTTATAATCCATCATGTCCTCCGTTTATACGAAGCCCGTCAGGTATCGCCATCCGGGTTCCCGCATTGTTTTTATCTGCTTATTTGCTGTAATTCTTATAGCCCACTTCCTGAAGGTGTGCATCCTTCTTCTGAACGCTTTCCTTAAGGCCCTGGGAATAATTTTTCAATTTCTCAAGAAGCACGGCATCCGATGTAGCAAGAATCTTTGCTGCAAGAAGACCTGCGTTCGCTCCTCCGTTAATCGCCACCGTAGCCACCGGAATTCCGCTGGGCATCTGAACGATGGAATAAAGAGAATCCCTTCCGCCGAGAGAAGTCGTATGCATAGGAATACCAATAACCGGCATAGGGAAAATTGCAGCACACATACCCGGAAGATGCGCAGCCATACCCGCACCCGCTATAATTACCTTGAACCCTTTTTCTTCAGCGCTCTTTGCATATTCAAAAAACACATCCGGTTCCCTGTGTGCGGAAATAATCTTCATCTCATAAGAAATCCCCAGCTCCTCCAGAATATCAGCCGCCTTTGCCATTACAGGCATATCCGAATCACTTCCCATTACAATACCAACCTGTGCCATTGGTTCTCCTCCTTCATCCTCTTGGACCTGATCCCGATCCCCTGCCGAAGGCTCCACACGCCCGTCCACTCGGCAAAAGACCCGCAAAATCAAGCCGGTAATATTTCAACCTACAGTGTACTAAACTTTTTCCCGATATGCAACATCAACCACCCCGAATTAATAAAAAATTCAACTTTTACTCCCAAAGGGATATTTTTTTTGGAGGGAATGGATTATAATGTTGTTACCAACGAGCAGCAACCTCGTGAAGAGGAAAACCAGAATGGGAAACAACCGGCACGCCCCACCGCCGGCTGCTTCCCAGGCTGATTTTCCTCTTCACGAGGCTTGGGGCGACTGCCCCAAGCCCGGAAGCCCCCGGGCTTCCGGGTCTGCGGACTACCGCCTTAAATCCCCTATGCCCTTACGCCCTTAACTCACCACCAACCCAATCCACCACCACCAGGGAGATGACCAACATCATGTGCGAAATACAATACGACATCACCTACGACGACCTCAACCCCACGTTCCTTTTCACCTGCCAGCTGTCCCGAAAGGAACCCGAACTCCCCCATAGCCACGACTTCATAGAAATCGCCCTGATACTCTCCGGGGAGGGCCACTTTATGCTGGACGGAAAATGGTATCCCGTCAAAAAAGGCGATGTACTCCTCATCAACCCGGGCATCCAGCACCACTGCACCTACATAAATCCGGATGCCCCCCTGGAAGAATCCTACGTAGCCTTTACCGACATCCACATACGGGACATGGAACGCAACCAGATCCTCTTCCCCGGCCACGAATGCCTCATCCGCCCCGGTGAAAAGACCTTTGTCACCCTATCCCGCCTCTGCTCCCTCATCAAAACAGAGAGCACCAGCTGCCAGCCCGGGCGCTACTTCATGCTCAAAGCCTACGTCACCCAGATGATCCTCCTCCTCTACCGCGAGCAGGTCGCTGCACCCGTAAGCATAGAGGACGGCTACGAATTTGAATCCACCAATAAAAAATACGTCGTGGAACAAATCATCGACTACCTGGACTGCCACTACAACGAAAAAATATCCCTTGATCAGATAGCCCGCAACATGTACCTGAGCCCCTTTTACATATCCAAAATATTTAAAAGCGAAACCGGTGACACCCCTATCAACCACCTCATAAAGGTAAGAATGGAAAAGGCAAAGCTTCTGCTGGACAAACAAAAGGATGCCAGCATTCAGGACATTGCCTTGTGCGTGGGGTATGACGACGCATACCACTTCAGCAAACTGTTTAAAAAACACTTTGGGGAGTCTCCCTCTAAATATAGGAAGAAACAGATTTAAACAGCAAACCTCAGGCCAGGATTTTCATAAGACCTGGCCTTATAAAATTTACATATTTCCCATAATTGTTTCGGAAATTTATCAGTAAATAATAGCCTTATAACATTTACACTCCTCCCAATAGCTGATATAATAAAAAGGCACCGGCTGCCGGAACTATGTGTAAGCTCCTGCCTGCCATATTACAGTTGTATCAATCAGCATTTCTTTTCGTATAATATTTCAATCTTTCTGTCCGAATCGGACAATTATTCAATGCAAGTTTTCAGGAAACAATTCTACGAATCAAAACATAAAAGAACCTTAAAATATAATCGTTTTAAAATGTAAGATGCGGTTGTCCGGTGTCGATTTTTCAGTTATAATTATATGAAAGACAGGATTTTGCACATGGCTTACGGAACAGGAGGCTGTGTGAGAAAACGCACGAAAAAGATTAACAAAATGCTGGAAGAAAAGAATCCGGCAACTAAAAACTCCATTCATCATGAAGATTTGGCGCTGAAAACAGCGGCTCAATACTTCGGTGAAGAGCTGATGCCCCTGCTTGGAATTCAGGGTGTGGTCAACTACATCGCTCCTACGGAGACTGTAATACTGGAAGCGCGGCAAATGTATCAGGATTTTAACTATGTACGGAAGGATGGTTCCTGGATCCATCTGGAATTTGAAAGCGATTCCATTACCAAGGAAGATCTGAAACGATTCCGGGAATATGAGGCAGCTACCAGCCGGATACATCATGTGGAAGTGATCACCTATGTAATCTGTTCCTCTAAAGTAAAGCATCCGAGAACCGTGTTAAAAGAGGGAATCAATGTTTATCTGGTAAAAGTGGTACGGCTGAAAGGAAAAGATTCGGACCAGCTTTTCAAACGTCTGAAAGAAAATGCTGAACAAGGGCTGAAACCCTCAAAGGCAGATCTTGTTTCCCTGCTGCTCACACCGCTGATGTCAGGCCGCCTGAGGATCGAAGAGCGGATAATAAAAAGTATGAATATTCTTCAAAATTCCAGAGAACTAATAACCGAAGTGGAACTGGAAAAAATGCAGGCGGTTTTGTATACCCTGGCAGATAAATTTTTGAATGAGACGGAATTAAGCAGAGTAAAGGAGATGATAGCAATGACGAAATTAGGAGAAATGCTGGTAGAGGACGGAATCGAAAAAGGGATTGTCGAAACCTGCCGAGAACTGGGTGTCAGCTTTGATGAGACTATAAAAAAGATAAAACAACGATTCGGTATCAGTGAAAAGGAAGCCCGGGAAATTGTCAATAAATACTGGCTTTAACAAAGTATTGGTGGCAGCTCCCATACCAATACGCAGCAGATTTTTCTTTTCCTGTCCCCCCACTATACAGATATACCATGACCCACAGAAAAGTCCATGAAGGAAACAAAGTTCACCCCGATGGCTCTATCCGGCTTCTGCTCATCGGGGTGATTGTCCTAATCCGCAAAACTCTATGATTATCTGTCTGAATACTAAGTATATTATCTGTAAAGTTTTTAATAAATATATGTTCTTTACATTTCTGCGTCTAATAACTTCCTATATACCCATCCTATCATAACGTTCTGTCATTTCATAATATCTATCCCATCCATCCGGCTGATTTACACTTTGAAACACTGTGGGTTTCAGGCCCGCTTCCAACATTTTTTCTATAATACAAGCAGATAAGCACCACATAATATAAGCAGCGGAAATACCGGAAGAGGGTGCAAATCTGCCATCTATTCCATCTATGGAAAGCATGGCGTCTCCGGGGCCGGAACAATTATCAATTACCATATCTGCTATTTCATATAGACGCTTTCCGCAGCTGTGATCAGAACTGACAGATGATGAATAGGCCATAGAAGTTACCGCTATAACGGTAAGACCCAGCTTATGCGCTTCCAGAGCCATATCAACCACCGGAACCGTTTTTCCGGAAACAGATCCTATAATCAGAACATCCCCCGGCGCTGCCTTTGATGCACGTAACGCATAGCCTGCAAGGCCTTCTCTGTTATCCGTAATACCCTTACGCTCGATTGCTCTTGCAGTACTGATAACCTCAAAGGTATATCTAAGTCTTCGCAGAAGCGCCAGTCCACCCGCCCGATCCACCAGCTCACTGTCAATGATATGGCCGGTATCGTATATATGAATCCCACCTCCTTTTTTAACAGCTGCAACAATCAAATCCGCCGCCTTTTCAACCTGACTCCATTGCGTTTCTCTGACTCGATCCATTACTTCTTTTATTGCATGGTCATATTTTTCAATTAACATTTATTTCCTCCTAGTATAATAATGGTGTAGTCAAGAACGACTACTAAGT
>OFOK01001925.1_pt1 | contig 13727 bp, 14 predicted proteins | sample 1542001 | NCBI WGS metagenome assembly OFOK01 (sample SAMN04209242, study PRJEB22552) | human gut metagenome | biome: gut; material: feces | host: Homo sapiens | place: USA: Oklahoma
ATTGTCCCAGTCGCAAATATGCACTTCGTCCGGTTTGATATTGGTCTGTCACATCTTCTCCGAAACGGTCAACCATTGTTTTCATCAGGCTGTTATCACTCCGTAAATCTTCAAGAAGTTTCTCGCCTGAGAACATAGAGAACACTTCTTTTGTAAAATTCTCTTCTCAAAGGGCAAGTTGGCAAACCGGAAGTTAACTAATGGATGCCATTTTATCAGTCGGCCATGATTTCCTGAGAGCCACATAGGAGATTATAAAGTTTGCAAGCCAGCCAGCCGGTACAGCAAGCCAGACAAAGGCAATGCCGAAACGTGGTGCACAGATTAGGGCAACGGACAGACGAATCGCAAGGTTCACTATGTTTGCAACGAGGAACGGACGCATAATTCCGAGACCGCGAAGAACTCCATCGGTTGCCATCTTGATACCCATGAAGATGAAAAAGTAACCAATCCACCTCATATAATCACCAGACACCTGATAGGCAAACGCCGTTCCGTCTTTTCCTAAGAACAGCGAGGAGATCTGCGTGTGTAGCGTTTCAATGACGAGAAAGGCAAGAACGGCAAAGCACACGTCCAACACCAGCGCAGCATGGTAGCCTTTTTTGATACGATCAATTTTCTTTGCGCCAAGATTCTGGGAAACATACGGCGAAACCGCATTGCCGATGGATACAAAGATCAATGAAAAAACATTTTCCACCCTCATCGTTGCTGTGTACCCGGCGAGTGCCTGTGTACCGAAAGGATTTACCACTGCCTGCACAATCATCATACCGATGGACACTGTGGACTGCTGTAAAACCGACGGCACCGCAATGCAAAGCATGGAATACAGCTCCTGCCGTTCAAACCTGTTAAAGGGGCTTTTATATTGCTGCATCCGTGCAAAGAAAATCAAAAACGAAAACACTGCGGAAATTCCTTGTGCAATCAGGGTTGCAATAGCCGCGCCGAACACACCGAGACCTAGCCCGGCTACCATCCAAAGATCCATTAAAATATTCAGGATGGACGAAAAAATCAGCAGTCCCAGCGGAATTTTGGATTCGCCGATTGAGGTGAACATGGTAGAAAGAATGTTATACATAAACAGAAACGGAAAGCCCACAAAATAGACCCGCAGATACAGTACTGCATCGTCCAGTACGTCGGCAGGGGTTTGCAGTCCACTCATCATCGAGCCGGCGAAGAAAAAGCCAAAAACACCAAGGACTATACTTAGAAGCAAAAAGCTAATCAAGGAGGTTGACACGATTGTTTTCATTTTGCCATACTTCCTGGCTCCGAAATAACGGCTCACAAGCACACCGGCTCCGACACCGGCTCCCAGTGCCACACAAATGAACACATTGGTCAATGCTGCACATGCACCGACAGCTGCAAGTGCGGAAGGACCAACAAACTGGCCGACAATAATAGAGTCGGCCATATTGTATATTTGCTGAAAAAAACTTCCAAGAATCATTGGCATTGCAAAAACCGTCAACGCTTTGAGGGGCGTATCGGTTATCAAATACTCATCTTTCGACATTATCATATTCCTCCATGGTATCCCATTCACTTACCTTCTCAAATTCCGATTTATCAATCTTTAATATCACATATTATACATCATAAATATGAAAATTTCTACCCTCCGTCTATTGACCTCAAATTTAAAATAGGCGGCTTTTTTTATTTTCAAAAAAAGTTGAAAAATTTTTGCTCAGAGGGGGTGCAAAATGCCTCTCCCAGTTCAAACAAGTGAAGGGGTTATTTGTTCCGGATACTAATAACAACTTCAAACTGACATTACGGAGGATTTACATATGGAAGAAAAAATAATTCGTCGTGGTGATTTGTTTTACTACGATTTTGGTAACAATACCGGTTCTGTACAACACGGAGAACGCCCGGTGTTGGTGCTGCAAGCGAATGATTATAACCGCAATGCACCAACAGTTATTATTGCCGCTGTAACCAGTGTGGTTAAGAAAAGGTATTTGCCGTCGCATATAGTTTTAGGTGAAAGATTTGGACTGAAAAAGCCCTCAATGGTTCTTTTGGAGCAAGTACGGACAATCAATAAATTCGAACTACAGGAATACATTGGGTCGGTAGATGATGAAAGAATTATTCGGCAGATAAATACAGCGATAAAAAAGACATTGGGCTTATGGTTTTATAAGCCGGTAAAAGAAGAAAACATTCGTTGTTTGTGCCATAAATGCCTGAATGACTATATTGAAAATCCCGACTTTATAGTAAGAAGGCTTGACCCATTCGCAAGAGTTAAAGACAACTGCGACAGATGCAATAATCTCGGTTGGGATTATGTTGTAACCGAAAGAAACATTAAAAAGTAAATTGATTTGTCAATGATACGATAAACAGGTTTCGGCTCAAATCGCATAATTGTCCGTTTTCGGAATTCGCTATAAAATGTGAGCGTACAAGAAAAGGAGGTTGATTTGAGTCGATACCGGAAAGGATAAGTAATGGATAACACAAGAAGAATGCTCGGTGCAAAAGAAGTTTCTGAACGCCTTGCAATATCAAATTCTTATGCATATAAGGTTATCGACCAACTCAATAGAGAGTTAGAGAAAGCAGGTTATTTGACCATACACGGAAAAGTTGACTCTCTGTATCTTGAAAAAAGATATTTTCCTTGTGAAGGCAGTATAAAAAGTGATTAGAAAGGAGAATATAAATGCCACAGTATAAGTACCCCGTAAAAGGCGGAGCCAAGTGGATGACAAAGTTCAACTACACAGACCCTAAAAGTGGTTTAATGAAAACTGCGTATAAGCGAGGTTTCGACAGTAAGCGTGAAGCAAAGAAATATGAGGATGATTTTATAGATAGCCTCATTGCTCCAGAAGAAGATGAAGTTGAAGTTATAAGAACTTACGGAGATGTCTTTCAGGAATATTTGATGTCGCACAAAAGAGCAGATATAAAAGAGTCGTCGTTGGAAACGAAATTCAACATTTTTAATAAGCACATTTTCCCGACTTTTGAGGAAGTACCTATTGATTCGATAACCGATGATGACATAGCTAACTGGCAAAAGAAGATGAAACTATGTATTCAACCTAATGGAAAACATTTTTCAGAAGCGTATTTAAGGACTATTCAAAGTCAGTTCAACTCAATTATAAACTATGCCTTCAGCAAAGGATATTTGAAATCCAATCCTCTTGCAGATATAAAGAATATGGGTATTAAGGATAAACGAGTTGAATTTTGGACGCCCGAAGAATACGAAAGATTTGCTTACTATGCGATGGAATATCCGCAATACTATTATGTTTACGAGGTGCTTTACTGGTGTGGTTTACGATTGGGTGAAATGCTTGCTTTAACACTTAATGATATTGATTTGGAAAATGGAATTATATCCGTAACCAAAACATACAACCATCTCAATGGTGAAGATATAATCAGCACACCTAAAACACCAAGTTCTGTTAGAAAAGTCAGTATGCCTGCTTTTCTCTGTGATGAACTCAAAGAGTACATAGGTTTGCAATACGAGCCTACAAAAGAGCAAAGAATATTCCAAATATCAAAATCGAAGTTGGCAAACAATTTTCACTTGCTTTCAGATGAAGCAGGACTAAAACGAATAACAATACACGGCTTGCGTCACTCGCACGTTTCACTTCTTATAAGCAAGAAGTATGACATATTTGAGGTGTCAAAACGAATAGGTCATAAGTCAGTTAAGACAACACAAGATATTTACGGTCATCTATTTGATGATGTACAAAAGAGCATTGCCAATGATTTGGACAAGCTCAGGAGAGGAGCATAATATGTCAGCAAAAAACAACGACAATCACAACCGCTTTCGTTCCCAGACGATAGCATTTAGGGTATCACCCGAAGAAGATAAGCAGATAAACATTGCTGTTTCTTTATCCGGAATGACAAAGCAGGACTATATTACATACAAGCTGCTTGACAGAACAATAAATGTCAAAGCAAGTTGTAAAGTTCACAGAGCTGTGTATGACCGGCTAACCGAAGTCCTTGAACAACTAAAAAGGCTCAATGACGGCAGAGAAATAGACGATGAGTTAATGGATAATATTTCGCTTATCACTCGACTGGTTGATGGGCTGTACATAACAGCCTGAATTGCAAAAGCTCGGCTTAATTGCCGGGCTTTTCTCTTGGGTAAAACAAGGTGCAAGCCACTGGGAATTATTCTTTTGCTATAATTGCAACATATTTTGCAACACGAATGATGATAAAGAGAATAAGACAAAGAAAAACACCTCTAAAACAGCACTAAAATGTCTTGAAATAGAGGTGAAATAGGACAAATGATAATCTCGGAAAAGAGTGGGAATAATTTCACACCCGTGAAAAAGCCTTATTTTACGGGGCTTTTGCCGATTGTATGTGCTTTTTGGCAACAAAATGGCAACATTATTTGAATTATTTTAAAAGTAAAGAGCTATCAGATTTTTTGAAAGTCTGATAGCTCTTTTTGTTATGTCTAATTTAATCGTTTATTATCTGTGCTTGTTATTGTTAGAATTATTTCAAGATATTTTTTAAATTATCTTTAGTTGTCCAAGGCTTTTTTCTATGTATCATACTGTGACAATTTGAGCATAGCATAACAATATCTTCAATTTTTGTTTTTTCGTTTTGTTTCATTTTGGCGATCGGCTTTATGTGGTGCGCTTCAATAAATCCGATTCCTAAATCTCCATATTTATCAGAAAAATCAAATCCACACGCTTCACAGAACAGTTTATTGTTATGCTCCATTTTGAATTTTTGCTTTGCTAGAGTTATCAAATACTGATTCCGTTCTCTAATTAAGTGTTGCTTAAGCATTTCTTTCCCTTCGCAAAACTCGTCATCATCAGTTGTTAAATCGAAAATCGCTTTATTCTGTTTTATAAGTCCATAATGACCTTTATTCTTACCTTCAACCATATAGAATAGTGAAGTGCCGTCAAATTTTTCACTTTCTGAACTACCTTTTTCTAAAGTGTCTCGAATAGAAGCCCTATAGTTTTCGGTAACTGGTCTCGTGTGAATTTTTAAAAATTTCTCGTAAATATCTTTTAAATATGCGTGACCACCTAGATTTTCTAATACGAACACGCATTCTTCTTTCCAAGTATTCATAATAACATTTCCTTATTATCTAATAAATAGTTTGTATTAATACTCATCATATCATTCTTTTATAATTTAGTCGTTTTTCAGTTTGTCTTTGAAAGCTTCAAGAATTGCTTCGCTTATTTTTTGTGACGGCACTTTTATAAAACCGGAAGCTTCATCATACTTTGGATAATTGTAGCGCCACTTATCGTATTCGTCACGATTTATGTCGCCGTTGTGATATTTCTCGGATTGTTCAGCCCACGCATTAAGCATTTCCGAAAACTCAGCAGCGTCCGTCCCCATTCATGCGGCGACTTTCAGAACCCCTAAATGCTGACTATGTTATCAACATTTATAAAACAAAAGCAGTCGCCAGCGAATATATCGACTGCTTTAATCAAGCGATAATTGTATATTGAACTTTGTATAATGCACCTCTGTTTTGGGCTACACGATTGTCATGTTGAAGCCTTCCAAATATAATACCTGGATGAATACCTATCTGTTTTGCAAAACTTATTATTGCAGAATCAGAGAAATTTCTGTTATTAATGAAAGCTTGATACAATTTTTCCGGTATTAGAGTTTCTTGAGCAAACTTATCTGATTCTGCTTCAAGTTGTTCATTTGAATATGCTGTATTGATTTCTTGTCCGCTAACGAATATTTGTTTGTGCTTTTGCTGTAGAACGTGCTTTATCTCATGAAATAAAGAAAACCAAAAAGTATCCGCTGATTTTCTTCTATCGTTCAAGGCCAAGATCACTTTGTCTTTATTAATCCATTTTACGGCACCATTAACACCAGAATTTTTTAAGTATGGCAATAATACAAAAGTTACTCCACATTTTGAAAAGATTTCTTTTAATCTTGGTAAAAACACTTGTGGAGATTGAAGTGTCATTGATCTTATTTCTGGGAGATAAGATTTGAGCTTTTTGGCATCAAAATTTGCGACCTGCATATTTTTGCCAATATTAATCGCAGTTTGTAACCAAGCTTTGGAATTAATGATGTTTTTATCATTAAATGATTGGGTTGCAGTTCTATAATTTACAAGAAAATCTGGAGTTAAAAGAATATCCAAACTTGATATTTGAAGAAAACGTCTTAAATTGGTAATCTTGTCTTCAATTTTTCTTGCTTCAGTAACTAGGCCCAAATCCACAAAATATTTATAATCTATCATGTATGCAATACTTTTTTGCTGATCTAATTGTCTTGCTTCGTTTATTTCAATTAGTTTTTTTTCATATGCTGTTTGAAGATTCAGCCACAACTCGACACTTGTACCAAGCATATTTGACAATTTATGTGCAATATCATTAGACAAATTAATTTCACCGTTCACTAATTTACTAATGGTCTTTGCGGTAGTTCCAAGTCTAATTGCAATTTCTTCTTGAGTAATTTCAAGTTCTTCAATTGTTTCTTGAATATAATAACCGGGATGAAAGGCCATTATTTCTTTATATTCAACATTGTGTGTCATAATGATTACTAACCTCCTTGATTAAAATGATTTTTATGTTCATAATATAGGGCGTTACATCTCCTTTCTTTATAAGTTTATTATTAGAATCTTGTGGGATAATATGAATTCTATATCCTGTTCGACCTACATATATTGCCCACTGATCTTTGTATTCATCGTCTAAGTCGTGAAAGTGAAATGACGGATAGTTTTTTATATCTAAAAGAGAATCTGCATTCTCGATAAAGTTTATTATTGCTGATAGCTTTTTATACACTATTAAATCCATTGCTTTCAAAGCATATTTTTTATCTTTACACAATTTTTTCGCGTGTGTACTGTCATAAATAATGGTCAAGGAGAACCTCCTTTCAAATAAAATTACCTTTTTGGTAATTTTATTTTAACATAATTCGTTAAAAAAGTAAAGAGGTATTTACTAAATAATATATTAGATGTTGTTAATAAAATTGTCAACCATAAGAGAAACGAAAGAGTAAATAATGTCCCAGCAGTTATGTATAATGTGCAACATACTATATTTATTTCAATTGTTTAGTTCCTTTTTCATGTTTTTTGATACAATACATTTACAAACAGGTTGTGAAATATTATGGCTGTTATCAATATTGATAACAAAATGATAACAGTATATCGGCAACGCTGGATAATATGGATACATCAAATAATCAGGAACAAAAGAAGATAAAATTTATAAACAAAAAAGTTTATAATCACATCTTTGTTGCAGAGTGGGAATAACTCTGCTGACTCGATAAACGCCCTATTTATAAGGCATTCGAGAACTTTGCAACCCCAAATGGCAACATTTTGGCAACAATAAAATATTCACAAAAGATTAAGAGCTATCAGACATTATGAACAAGTCCGATAGCTCTTATTATATTTAATATATAATTAAATTAGAAAACGCCAATTAAAAAATAATCTTTCTAACTTTAAATTGCGATTTCAATAATAAATTCCAACTAAAAAACGCATTAAGAACAAGCAATACTTATATCAAGTTTATCTAAAACATTTATAAAAAACTTAATAATCAATTATTTGTTTGTTTTTTTGGAAGTATTACAAGCATTACGGTTCCATTTTTGTCGCTCTTTTCAGCTTTTACCGTACCGTTGTGCAAAAGTACAATTTCCCATACAAGTGATAGTCCAAGACCTACACCGCCGTATGCTCTGCTACGAGATTTATCAACACGGAAAAATGGTTGAAAGATACTTTCTCTGTACTGCTCGGGTATACCATAACCGTTATCTTTAACTCGTATATAAAGCTGATTATTCTTTTCGTCAACAGTTATAATGACAGAAGCGTTTTCTCTATTGTAGCGTATTGCGTTTTCAGTTAAATTGAATAATAAACGATAAATTAAGGTGTCACTGCCTATCATCCTACCATTGCCGTTGTATTCAAGGCGAATATTCTTTTTTTCTGCAAGGGGAGCAAGGTCGGTAAATATTTCTTCAATCATAGGGGCAATTTCTATTGTATCTTTGCACTCAACTGTACGAAGCTCACTCATTTCAAGCAGAGTTTTTGTCATTTGTGACATTCTTTCGTTTTGCTCTTGTAGCAGTGCAAGAAATTCTGCTGTATCGTTGCTCATATTTGGGTGCTCAACAGAAAAAAGTTCAATTTGTGCTTGAGTTAAGGCAAGTGGTGTTCTTAACTCGTGCGCTGCATTTCCTGTGAATTGCCGTTGAGCAGTAAAACCGTTGTCGAGTCGGTCAAGCATATTGTTAAAGGATTGACAAAACTGTTTGAATTCAGGCAAAACATCGGCGCTTATTTTCATATCTGCCAAATTGTTGGGCTGTACATTCTCTACTTGAGAGGCAAAACTTTTTAGCGACTTTAAAGCACGACCACTGACAAAATATGCAAGTATACCACCAAGTACGCTTACGGCAATTGTTATGTACCAATTAGTCGTATTGAATGAAGCTTGTGCACCACTGATAATAATGGTAAGCTCACGGTCGAGATTTTCATTTTCCGGATTAAATGAACTCGGTTTGCCTTTATCAATTTCACTATATGCTGATATTCCGCTGCCTATTGAATCCATATATCGTTTGCCTGAAAAACCGATTAAACAATTCATCAGCACACAAGTTATGCAAATTAAAACGGTGGTCATTAAGGTTATTCGCCATTGTAAAGAAAGTTTTTTCATTTTTTCTCCTCCATTACATAACCCTCGCTTATACGGTTGTGGATAGGGTCATAGCCTAATGCATTACGAAGCTTTTTTCTTAATGATGAAATGTGCACTCTTATTGAGTTGCTGAAATTGTCAACACTGCTGTCCCATACGTGTTCAATCAACTCCTCTTGACTGACAGGTCTGCCTTGATTTAACATTAGATATTCAAGTATTCCTGTTTCCTTGCGAGTTAAAGATAGTTCTTCATCCTTTACATCTGCTTTGCGTGTTTTTGTGTTAAATGAAAGATTTGAACATTTTAAAACAATATCGTTTTGAGTGAACTTCCTAAGGGTAAGGTTTCGTATTCTTGCCGAAAGCTCATCTAAGTGAAATGGTTTTGTTAAATAATCATTTGCCCCTTCATCTAATCCTAAAACCTTGTCTGCAACCTCACAACGGGCCGATAAAATTAAAACCTTTGTGTCAATGTCTGTTTGCCTCAGAGTTTTCAATACTGTCATTCCGTCAACATTAGGTAGGTTTAAATCGAGCACAACAAGGTCGAAACTTTCAACACTAAGCATATCTAATGCCTTTTGACCGTCATAGCAATAATCAACACTGTAAGCAAGACGTTTAAGACTTCTTACGATTGTGTCACAAAGAGCAACCTCGTCTTCAACAACTAAAATATGCATAAATATCTCCTGTCACTTGGAAAAATATCTGTATTATAGATTATAACATAAAAAAATAAAATCTTTGTTAAATTTCTTTCTTAACAAGGATTTTATATCGTTCGTGATATAATAAGGCCAAAAATGAAGGGAGTGGTTAAATTGTTCAAAGTAAAAAAAGCAATATCTCAAATCGGTTTTCTTGCTGCCGGAGTGGTTATGCTGTGCTATGGAGCAATGCGTGGTGAGGCAGACACTGTGCTTAGTAAAGCCATAAGATTATGCTTGGAGTGTATTGGAATTGGATAAAAGAAAAAAGAATGTTTCAAAGCTTGTAAGCCGTTTTCGTACTTGTATTCAGGCAGGTGCAACGCTTTTGACAAATATTCATTTACCTAATTTTTTTAAAGGCGGAATATATCAGGGCAATGGCAAGGCTGTGTGCGTACCGGGGCTAAATTGCTACTCTTGTCCTGCTGCGTCGGGTGCGTGTCCAATCGGCTCGTTTCAGGCTGTTGTAGGCTCATCAAAATTTAAGTTTTCCTATTATGTAACAGGATTTTTAATTTTGCTTGGCGTGTTGCTTGGTCGATTTATTTGTGGCTTTTTGTGTCCGTTTGGTTGGATTCAAGATTTGCTTCATAAAATACCGTGTAAAAAGCTTTCAACAAAAAAACTAAAGCCTTTAACATATTTAAAATATGTCATCTTGCTGTTGACGGTTGTATTACTGCCTGTACTTGTGGTTAATGATGTTGGAATGGGCGACCCGTTCTTTTGCAAATATATATGCCCACAGGGTGTGCTTGAGGGTGCAATTCCATTGTCTGCTATTGATGAGGGTATACGCTCGGCTTTAGGAAATAAATTTATTCAAAAGCTTATTATTTTGATTATTGTAGTTGTACTGAGTGTGGTTTTCTATCGTCCGTTTTGCAAGTGGATTTGTCCACTCGGTGCTTTTTATGCATTGATGAACAAGGTGTCGTTGCTTGGCATAAAGGTTGATGAGCATAAATGCGTGTCTTGTGGCAAATGCGCAAGAGCGTGTAAAATGGATGTTGATGTAATAAAAACACCAAACAGCACTGAGTGTATTCGTTGTGGTAAGTGTATAACTGCTTGTCCTACGGATGCACTAAGCTTTCACTACGGATTTGGTATGCCTGAAAAAAATCTTTGCAACACTGTAAAAGAAAATAACAAAACAGATATGAAAACAAATAACAAAAAAGATATAACAACGGAGGAATAATAATTATGAAAAAATCAAAAATATTAACTATACTTATGGTTTTAGTGCTTATGGTTAGCCTTGTTGCTTGTTCAACAACTAAAAATAACGACAAATCTAAGTCAAATAATACGGCTGATATTTCATCTTTAATGAAAAGTGAACCAAGCGATTTAGAGGACGCAACTGCACTTTATCAAAAGCTTATGCAAAAAGAAAATGAAATTTTATCAAGTAATTCACAGCTTTGGGAAAAAGTGTTTATGTCAGCAAATAAGGACAGTTCTAAGATTGAAGACGGAACAAATTATGGCGACTTTTTGCTCAATACTATTGAAAACGGTAAAGATAACTTTACTGCAGATGAGTTGAAAATTCTTAAAGACGGTGCAAATCAAATTAAAGAAATTGAGGGTAAACTCACAATTTTAGAACAAAAATATCCGGGCTGTGGCAGTAAGCCGAGCGAGGGTGAAAGTGTTGACGCTGAAAGTGCAGGTATGGTAAGTAACAATAGCAAACTTACTAAGTTCCCAAGCTTTAAGGGTAAGGACCTTGACGGAAATGATGTTAACAGTGATGACATCTTCTCATCTAACAAAGTAACGGTTATAAATTTTTGGTTTACTACTTGTAATCCTTGTGTAGGCGAACTTGGCGATTTGGAAAAGCTTAATAAAGAACTTGCACAAAAAGGTGGTACCGTTATAGGTATTAACTCATTTACTCTTGGCGGTGACAAGACTGCTATATCTGAGGCTAAGGATGTTTTGACCAAAAAAGGTATTACCTACAAAAATGTTTGGTTTGATTCAAACAGTGAGGCCGGTAAATTTGCTTCAGGTCTTTATTCATATCCAACAACGTATGTAGTTGATAAAAACGGAAATATTGTGGGTCAACCAATTGTTGGTGCAATAACTTCATCATCACAAGCAAAGCAACTTAATAAACTTATTGATCAAGCAATTGAAAACAGTAAAAAATAAAGATTTTAAATATCTGGGTTCGGGGGTGCAGACATATTCTTGGACTGTTTAAACAGCGAATCCAAGACGATGTCTGTACTCTACCGGGCTCATAAATCCCAGAGATTGTTTCATACTTTGGTGTTATACCGGATGATATAATTATTAATTTCATCTATAAAAGTCTGCGCAAAAATTCTTCTTGACAAAAGAGTTGTAAACAAAGTTGATCACTTCTTCCACTTGCCTGCGCCTTATTCTTTAATCGGGAGTAAATGGCGCCCGATGACTTGCAGGTAAAAACGATAATGCATTTAAGGCTTCCGCTTTTGCGGGAGCCTTTTTTGTGTGGATTTATTGCCGGTGGTTGTTTTTTGTGGCGAAAAACAGAAAAAATTTTCCAAATCCCTTGACGAAAAAGGGGAAAATGGGTAGAATGAAACCGATTAGAAAGTTTTTTAGAGAGAGAAGAGGTATGGTTATGGATCGGCGGATTTTGGCTGTGTTGGCGGCGCTTTTGGCGCTTTTGTGGGCAGCGGAGCCGGCCTATGCAGCTTCGCCGGCGGTGGACAGCGCCTACCTGACCCGGGAGTCTTGGCAGAATGTGCCGATTACAGAATTCCGGGCGGATGGTGCTATGGGCTATTACCAAATCTATGCCGACACGGACAATCATTGTCTGTATTTTGCGGTGAGTATGCAAGATCAGCAGGTGGAACCGGGGGCGAATACCGCCGCCGTTGCGCTGAATTTGCAGGTGTCCTCTGCCAAATTCTCCACGAGAAAATTTACATTTACAACCGGCGCAAACAAGGCGCTGCAAAGCTACGACGGCATTGCCAGCGGCTGCAATATGCAGGTGGAAATACTGGAAAACAGCGGCGGTTACGGCATCGCAGACGGCAATGCCTACTTTGCCATTGCGCTGGATAAAAGCCTGTGCGGGCCGTTGACGGTGCGGCTGGATTACAACTGCGGCGAGCGGGGCATTTGCCTTTTGAAGCACGCTGCTTTCGACTACACTTTGCCGGAAAAGACGACCGCAAGTCGCAATGCGCGGGCCGGGACAAAGCAATCAACCCGGCAAACCACAACGAAAAAGAAAAAAGAGACCACCACCAAATTCACCTACACCGGCACAGTGCCCCATACGGCCAAAAGCGCACGGAAAAGCAGCGCCCAAACGGTGAGTAAGTTTGCGTACACCGGCGGGGCAAGCACCGGTGATACGGAGGAAGAACTGCCAGTACAAACCGGCGGCACAGCCGTGCTCACCGACGGTACATACACCGCAGCGGTGACGCCTACGCGCCGTTCTACCGTAGCGAATATTTTAATTTATCTTGCCATTGCCTTAGCCACGGCAGCCGTGATTGCATTGGTTGCAGGGGTCATCAAATCCCGCAAAGCCAAGCGGGAAGAAGCCCGGGAAAAACAGAGACAAGAGGAAGAACAGGAAATCGAGGATTACGACGAATAGCAAAGCAGAAAGCCACCGATGATCGGTGGCTTTTTGTTTTGAGAGTATGTATCAATCCCTCCGTCAATGCCTGGCGGCATCGCCACCTCCCTTTACAAGGGAGGCAAATCGGTTGAAATTGTAGAGCACGATACCCACAGTATGCCCCACAAGGTTTTGGTATCCGGATTTTACAAATCAAAATGCGCCTTGATCTGCGCGGCAGCAGCGGCGGCAGACAGGTGGGTATTGTCGATCTTCATATAATTGGCAAAAGGCAGCTCGCCGGGGCGGCTGACCATTCGATGGTTGCGGTCGTCCCGGAGCAGCAGCCGGTTGGAGAGGGCGATATTTCGCTTAGACGGTTTGTGCCGCAGCGCCGAATAAAAGTACCAACTTCATACATTTCCTGCAAAAAAAGAACCCGCTGATGACAGTTCATCAACGGGTTTGTCGGCTTAAGACGATTTGAATCCGGGTCACAGAGAGGACAGGGCGCCGAGAGCGGCGGTGCCGACGAAGGCATAAAACAGCGACAATGCCACTACGGAGATGACCCACACAATAATGTTGGCCCAAATAAAGTTCTTTTTGTTCTTATTGGTGTTGGGGCTGCACAGC
>OFOK01001938.1_pt1 | contig 13636 bp, 13 predicted proteins | sample 1542001 | NCBI WGS metagenome assembly OFOK01 (sample SAMN04209242, study PRJEB22552) | human gut metagenome | biome: gut; material: feces | host: Homo sapiens | place: USA: Oklahoma
GTCAAGTAGACAATTAAAAAAATAAAATTTATTTCTGCCACTAGATGAAAAACTGGTGGCAGTTTTTATGCTGCCAATATATATTGTTCATGTTTTTCCATTGGGGTTAAAACTCCAAGATTCCTTTGTAATCGTCTATTGTTGTAATATTCCATGTAGCTTTCAATCATGCCCACAAGTGCTGTACGACTCGTAAATCTTTTCCCATAATAACGTTCTCTTTTTATAATCCCCCAGAATCCTTCCATCGGACCATTATCAATACATTTTGCAACCCTGGACATGCTTTGCGTCATTCCGGCAGCTTTCAGTTTATTATGGAAGCTTCGATTTGTATATTGAAATCCTCTGTCACTATGACACAGCGGGTGTGCCTCTGGATTACTGGCAATGGCATTGTCGAAAGTATCAAAGACCAATGCGTTATTATTGTTATCTCGAATTACATAGGACACAATCCGTCTATCATACAAATCTAGTATTGCACTAAGATACACCTTATGTTTTTCCAAACCGATGTAATATTTAAATTCCGTCACATCTGTAAGCCATTTCTGATTAGGTGCATCTGCAAAAAACTCTCGGTTTAATACATTTTCCGCTATGTATTGTGGATTTGCGGATTGACGTGTGCATCCATTGTTAGCATATTTAATTGTGGATTTAATATTTTTCTTTCTGCAAATACGAAGAACCCGTTTGTCATTTACCTTTATTCCATAATAGCGTTCCAGATCATCTCGTATTCTTCGATAGCCTTTGTCAGGAGAATCCGTGTGTATCTTTTCGATTGCATCTGAAATACGCAAGTTTTTAATTTCATTAGCTGGAATCTTTCTATGAAGCCATTTATAATAAGCAGATCTGCTTACATTTCCAAGTTTGCAAAGTGCACTGATTGGGTAACCGTATGTTTCGTTTTCCTCTTTAATTGCCTGATAAATCTGCCCTTGCCTCAACAGGCTTAACCTCGCCTCCTCTCTATTTCGTCGAGTTTTTTTAGGAATGATGTCTCCATTTCAGCTTTTTTCCGCTTGGCTTTTTCCATCTTCAATTCTGCTTGAAGTTTTTCAATTTCTGAAAGAGAATTCTCTGATTTCCTTTTGCCACGATTGTCTTGTAGTGCATTAATTCCACCGTTTTCATATTTAACCGTATAGTTTCGTGCCTGCTGATAAGAAACTTTAAATTTTTCAGATGTTTCAGTGTAATTATGATCATGGCTAATGCAATATGCCGCAATTTCTACCCGTTCATTAAATGCCGTTTTTCTTCCTTTGGTCATGATGTCTGTATCTCCCATTCTGGAAGCTTTTAGCTCCTCATGACCATTATACTTCTTAATCCAGCTTTTGAGTTGACTGGTCGAAAGAATTTTGAACTTTTGACAAATTTCCATATGAGAACCTTCGCCGGCTAAATATGCTGCGACTGCTTGCTCTTTTTCTGCTTTGGAATAATGTTTGTTATGATTGGTTTTAAACGCATCTATTCCCATCGCTTCGTAGTTTTTTACCCATTGTTTGAATGATTGAAAGGCTATACCTAAACGTTGTGCAATCGTCTTCATACTGCCTTTTCCATCTAAATATTCTTGAACTGCACTTATCTTTTCTTCAGCACTGTATCTTGCTTTTCTTCCCAATAAAAATACCCCCTTTCAGGTAATAAGTTTTATATTATTTTACTTGTCTACCTAAAAGGGAGCATATCAGAGGATGGTGGGAAGATAGTTACTGGTATTATAAAAATACAGACGAAACGGAAGTTCGTGTTACTCAGGAAACAAATACCATTTACACAAGAGCAAAAGATTCAACCACAAATAATAAGAATGCAGCTCTAAAAGCAGCCGCAAAAGCTTTTGTTGAAAATGTAAATACAAAAAATCCAGACAGCCGTATAGGAATTGTAACGTTTGCTAGTGGATCAACTATTAACAACTCCATTGGTAAAACAATGTTGCGAGTAGGTGATTCAAAAGCCACAATAGATAAATGGATTGATGACTTAGGAGCAGATGGTGCAACAAATACAGCAGCAGGTTTTAAATCAGCAAAAGAAATTTTTGATAATTCAAGCAACTGGGAGGGTGTTCGTCAAGATCAAAATCGGAAAAAACTGATTGTATTTCTGACAGACGGTGTACCAACTACATATAGTGATTTTAATGAAACTGTTGCAACTTCAACAGTTAATACAGCTACTACATTAAAAGGAGCATCATACAATGCAGAAATCTATTCCCTTGGAATATTTGATGCTGCAAAATACACCGGCTCTTTAGGTAATAATGCAAACATTAAAAAGGTTTCTAAATTCATGAAAGATGTTGCGTCAGATGATTCAAAATATATGACAGCTGACAGTGTGCAAAGTTTGTATGATATCTTTAATAGTATCACTAATAATATGCCTACTTCTGTTACCGCAACTATCACTGATGTAATTGACAGTCGATTTGAACTTACTACTGATGAGAAAGATCGTTTGAACAGCAGAGGTGCAACTGTTACCGAAAATGATGGAACCACAACCGTAACATGGACAAATACAACCGTAAATAGCAAAACCGGAAATACACCAGGATGGCATGAAACCATTGAAATCAAAGCAAAAGATGATTTCATCGGTGGAAATATGATTCCGACAAATGGTCCTACTTCAGGAATTACGGTAGGTGACAATACAAAGTATTTCCCACAGCCATCTGTAAATGTTAAGCTGTTAACACCAAGTATTGGTAATAAGGAAATTACTTATTACAAAGGTGATACGATTGAGTCCAGTAAATTCTCCGGTGAACTGTTAGGAACCTATAAAATGACAGAATTGGATGGAGAAACAGCAGTAGGTATTCCTCAGTTGACAACAGATCAGCTTGCTGAATTAAAGAAGGGCGGAACAGTAGAAGTTCCATATAGCTATACCAACCCAAGTGCAGATGTTGTAGGTAAATTTGTATACGCGTATAGGAATACGAAGTATGAAGCAGAAGGTACAAAAGTTAATTCTTTAGAAAATCATACCGCAACAAAAGCAGGGCAGGATGTAGAAGAATATGAATTAACAGTTACATTTGTACCAAAAACAGTTGAGGAACGAAAAGATTTACTAAAAGATACTGCAGTTCTTGAACCAGATGCCGATACAAGGATTAGCGGAACGGTTGTTACAAATGCATCCGTAACAGGTACATACAAAGTACATGTTCTTGCTCTTTGGGCGATTGTAAAGCAGAGTACAAGTGCAGATTCGGCAGGAAATCGTCCAATGCTGAGTGGTGCAAAATTTGAACTGTTGAAAGATTCTAAAGTTTGCTACACAGGAGAATCAAATTCATATGGCTTCGTAGAATGGTATAAAGATGGAAAGAAAGTCTCATTAAGCGAGATAGAAAAAACCACTTATACACTTCGAGAAACATCAGCACCAGCAGGATATGCAAAGAGCGAAGTTCAGTGGACAATACAGATAACTGATACTTCAGTAACAATTAAAGATGCAAATGAAAATAATATAACACCTACTCCATTAACAAATACTGGAAAGACATATGATGCATACACATATGAAAACACTCCAGTTTACGCCCTCCCATCAACCGGAGGTTCCGGAATTTACCTGTATATGATTGGCGGCATGTTACTTATGTTCGCAGCCGTATGGATCTTATATAAAAACAAATGCAAGGAGGTGCTGGGAAAATAATTGTAAGGATTAATTTTTCAGTGGCTTCTTGCCACACAAAAACGTTATTATCCCATATGAGGGGACAATAAAAAATGGGCAACGCCCTTAAATGAAAAGGAGACAAAAATATGAAGAAGATGAGAAAAATCTTTGCAGTGTTATTAACACTGGCAATGGTGCTCGGAATGAGTATGACATCGTTTGCAGCAAAAGATGGCGCAACGCTTGAAGTAAAAGGTCTTGCAACATATGCAGCACAGAATGTAAAAATCTATGAAATCTACAGATTAGATGCCAATGATAATGGCTGGGAAGCAGCAGCTTGGACAGATGGCACAGGTGTGACACCGGAAACATTAAATGATGCTGCTGTGATTAAAAAATTAAAAGATGCAACTAAGGATCCAGCTAAGAATGCAACATTTACTGAAAAAAATTCCACAGAGATTTCTACTGGAAAATTCAATAGCAGTGTTAAATTTGAAAACTTACAGGCAGGTGCTTATTTAGTAATTGTTACAGATCCTACTAATAAAACAGAATACAGCACAATGGTAGCAAAAACATATCAGTATGATGCAAATAACAATCTGATTGCACCATTAGATGCATCCGTAGTTGCAAAAGCAGAAGGATATCATACCGGCAAAGAGGCAGATAAAACAAACGTTGAAGTTGGAGATTTAGTTACATATAAAGTAAAAACAACAGTTCCTTATCAGGAAGTAAAACCGAATGGTGACAAACTTGTAAATGAATTTAAAGTATTTGATACATTAACAGGTGCTGAATTCTACCTTACCGGAGCTGCTGTAAAAGGAACAGCAGCAGTTAATAAAATTACTGTAAATGGAGCAACAGTTGCTGGATTAAAAAAACTGCCTGAAACTTTAAATGGACAGAATGAGTTTGAACTTGATTTAATGAATCTTGTAGATGCAAATAACACATATGCAGGTCAGGAAGTAGTTATTACATATACAGCTAAAGTATTGGCAGCTAATGAGGTTACCAATGGTGCTACTTCTACACACGATCCGGATGGTACAATCACAAAAACATATTCAGGTAATGCAACTATTACAAAATATGATCTTGAAAAGAAGAACAAACTGGAAGGTGCTCAGTTCGTTGTTTACAGAAAAAATGCAGATAACAAGAAAGAGTACGCTGTAATCGGAGCTGATGGATGGATTACAGGTCAGTGGATTGAAGAAACAGAAGATGGTAAAGTTCCGAACGGATTAGGTCAGACACTTACTACATCTAATGTGACAGGAGATACTTACGGAACTGTTACAGTAAAAGGTCTTAAAGTTGGTGATTATTTCTTCCAGGAGGTAGTTGCTCCGGATGGATATAGCATTAGTACTAATGATACAGCGTTCAAAATGATTGAAACTAAAAATGCTAAGAACGTAGTTACTGGTGTAGTAGCAGAAAACCCTCAGAATATTTTTATGGTGGACACTCAGATTTCTCAGCTTCCATCAACAGGTGGTATCGGTACAACAATCTTCACAATCGCTGGATGCCTCATCATGATCGCAGCAGCTGGTCTGTTCTTCGCAAGCCGCAAAAAAACAAACAAATAATCTTTCATGATTATTTATAACCAGATATGGAATCCGGGGCACTTGCCCCGGATTCATAAAAAATAATACAACAGCAAGGAGAGTTCGGATGAAAAGCAAAACAAGCAAATTAATGATTGGAATCATATTTTTAGCCGGTTTGTCCTTACTGCTGTATCCCTTCGTAGCTAATCAGTGGAATAACTACAGACAGAAACAATTGATCAGCAGTTATGAGCAGACAGTATCTCAAAAAGAAGCATCCAACGGAATCGACTATGATGCAGAGCTTAAGAAAGCAGAAGCCTACAACGAAGCCTTACTTCCAAGTATTCTTCCTGACTCTTTCGCCATTGCAGATGCCAGTGAGGAAGACCAGACCTACATGAACACACTGAACATTGCCGGTGATGAGATGATGGGAATTGTAGAGATCCCAAAGATCGATATCAAGCTTCCAATCTACCACACCACAAAAGAAGATGTTCTGAAGCAGGCCGCAGGTCATCTGGAAGGAAGCTCCCTTCCGATTGGTGGCAAAAGTACCCATTCCGTTATCTCCGCACACCGCGGACTTCCCAGTGCATCTCTTTTTACAGATCTGGATCAGCTGAAAAAAGGGGATCATTTTCTGATCCATGTATTAAACGAAACCTTATGTTATGAAGTAGATAAGATTTCCGTAGTAAAACCGGAAGAAACCTCTGCTCTTGCAGTAGAAGAAGGAGAGGATCTTGTAACACTTTTAACTTGTACTCCATACGGAGTCAATACCGAACGACTTCTGGTCCGTGGTCACCGCGTACCTTATGTGGAACAGGAAGTTGCCGACGAGAAGACACCACTTAGTGGCATCAGTCTTCACACAAATTATCTTCTTTGGGTAATTGTTGGTCTTGCAGTTACCGCATTCTTCATTCTTGTGTTATACTTAAAGGAGAAGAAGTTAAAACAGAAAGCTCTCGAAGCCGAAGAAAAGACCTCTTAAAAAAAGAATGGGAACGAGAAAGGAACATTTGCCTATGAAAAGAAAAATCTCAACCTTCCTTTTCGGTCTGTTATTCTTGATAGGATTTGGGATTCTGATCTACCCGACGGTATCCAACCAGTGGAACACCTACAGACAGAATCAGCTGATCAGCAGCTATGACAATACAATACAGGACATGGAATCAGAGGACTTCACATCCGAGTGGGAGAAAGCAAAAGCTTTCAATGATACCATTCAGCAGAACAACCTCTACGGAGATGTATTTGGTGAAGATGAAAATGACATCAAAGACACCGAATACTGGAAGATCCTGAACGTTGCAGATGACGGAGTAATGGGATATCTTTCCATTCCGAAGATCAACATCAAGCTTGCCATTTACCATGGTACCGGTGACAAGGATCTGCAGACCGGTGTCGGACATCTGAACGGCACAAAGCTTCCGATCGGAGGGGAGAGTACCCACAGTGTTCTCGCAGCTCACCGTGGACTTCCAAGCGCAAAGCTTTTTACCGATATCGATCAGCTCAAAGTTGGCGATAAATTTTACATCCATGTACTGGATGAAGTCCTTGCCTACAAGGTAGACCAGATTCTTCCGATGGTAGACAAAGACGATCATGAAACACTGGAGAAAGCACTCCAGATTGAAGAAGGAAAAGATCAGGTAACTTTATTTACCTGTACACCATACGGAGTCAACTCCCATCGTCTTCTCGTAAGAGGAACCAGAGTTCCATATAACGGCGAAGAGGATGCTACCGAATCAGTTACAGATTCTATGGTAAAAGCCATTCAGAATTATTATATGCTCTATTTAATTTTAGGACTTTCAATCACGATTCTTGTGATCATTCTCTTAAGATTTCTTTCCAAGAGAAACGCTCACAAAGAATAACCAAGATTTCTTAAGGAGGACATGAGGCGATGATGAATAAACGATTAAAACAGGGAACAACGTTTTTGTTAGCTCTCGCTCTTGCATTTCCGCTTCTCACTCTGCCTGGTGCCAGAGCTGCGAATGCGATTAAGACGGACCGGAAGTGTTCGGTTGCATTTAATGTAAGCGGAGAAGACAATGAACTGACAGCTGATGGCACTAACATTAAAGTGAATCTTTATAAGGTGGCAGATGTAGACGTATCCGGTAACTATACCGCAACCGGAGCTTTCACCGGACTGGATGTATCTTCGGTAAGGGCTGATAATAACGATGCAGCAAGCAAATGGGCTGAGCGTGCAAAGAAAGCAAAAGAAAAGCTGAGTGATTCCGTAAAACCGGTCGATACAGTTACCTTAACAGGTGGTATCGGAAATAAAGATGGTTTTGATACCGGACTTTACCTTGTAGATACACCGGAAGTAGTTACCACGAATTATACCTATACCTTTACACCTTACCTGGTATCACTTCCGACCAATAATTACTACAGCAGCGGTAACGATGACTGGATCTACGATCTGATAGCTACCAATGCAATTGGTCTGAAACCGGAAGAACATGCAAGATATGGTGATCTGGTGATCAACAAGACACTTGCAAATCACAATGCAACAACCGGTAAGAAAGCAACCTTCGTATTCCAGATTGATATTACACCACTTAAGAGTGATAAAACAGAAACCCGCATCGAGTCCCTTGACTTTGAAGCCGCAGGGAACTCTTCCGTAACAATTACAAAGATCCCTGCAGGAGCTGCGGTAACTGTTAAAGAAGTGTACAGCGGTGCAAGCTACAAGCTTACCTCAGCAAATGATCAAAAGGCAAAGATTGTAGCAACTGATAGAGGTGCAAAAGTCGATTCGACATCCGTTTCATTTACCAATGATATCGATAACAATATGAATGGCGGCTACGGTGTAAAAAATAATTTCAAGCTGAACGAAAATGGTCAGTATCAGTACACCGAACCAGCAGAAAAGAACTAGGAAGGGGGAGTCGGAATGAGAAAGTTACATAAAAAACCGCTTATCATGGCAACGGCAGCACTTGCTCTTACCGGAACCCTGGCAGTTGGAAGTGCAATGGCATACTTCACAACTTATACAACAGCCGGTGGCGGTGTGACGATGAATATGGGATTTACCGAAACCATCCCTAACGAAACAGTCGATAAAGATGGCAAGCACGTTACCATTAAAAATACCGGTGATTATGATTGCTTCGTAAGAGTAAAAGCATTTGCCCCAATGGAACTTACCTATACTGCTGATCCGGATAAATGGGAAGCCAAAAATGATGGTTATTGGCACTATAAAGAAGTTCTTCCGGCAAAAAAGTCAACCTCAACGGAACTCAATATCTCTTACAAATTCCCGGAAGGGAAGGATAAACCGGAAGAATTCAATATCGTGGTTATCCAGGAATGCACACCGGTTCTTTACGATGAAAATGGAAACCCATATGCAGACTGGAATCATGTAATTACAACAGAAGACAGTAAAACCACAGAATAGGAGGGAACGAAGATGAAAAAGAAAAAGAAATCATTTCCAAAAAAATCGGCCCTGCTTCTGACAGCATCAGCGCTCCTGTTGATTGGCAGTACTGTCGGCAGTACACGTGCCGCACTCACCTACTACAGTGAGAATTATTCCGCACAGATCGAGATGCAGAATATCGGCGTATCTCTTTTAGAGAATGGCAATGTCGTCAGCAGCCAGGATTTTACATCTAAGAACCAGAAAGAAGTAACAAACGGGGAACTCCTGACAGGCCTTCTCGGAAAAAATGAGAAATTCGCACCCGGAAAGAAATACAAAGAAGAGCTCAGTGTTCAGAACAGCGGTAACATCGACACCTTCGTCCGTGTGATCCTTACCAAGAGCTGGCAGAACAAAGAGGGCAAGAAGAACACCACTCTTTCACCAGATCTGATCGAACTGAATTTCCTTACCGCTAACGGCTGGGTAGTTGCAGATCAGCAGACCACAGACGAAAGAACCGTTCTTTATTACACAAAGGCAGTAAAAGCCGGAGATACCACACCGGCATTATCTGACACACTCCGCATTGATCCAAAGATTGCAACAGATGTAGAAAAAACAGTAAAGGACAACACCATTACTTACACATACAAGTATGGCAACTATACGTTCCACATCGATGCAGAAGTAGATGCAGTACAGACACATAACGCAAAAGACGCCATCAAGAGTGCCTGGGGTGTAGATGTGAATGTATCAGAGGACGAAACCAGTTTAAGCTTACAGTAGGGAGGTACAGAGTATGAAAAAGAAAATTTTGTGCCTCGCCATGACAGTGATAATGGCAGCAGGGGTACACACAACTGCATTTGCAAAAGACTATCAGGGAGCCGATGGATGGCAGGTTCATTTCACCGGCGACAAGATGGAAAGCAATTTTGAAAACAAGACTGTTTCCGATGAGCTGGCAACGATCCAGCCGGGTGACAGCATCGAATTGAAGGTTCAGCTAAAAAACTCCGATAAAGGCGAGACCGATTGGTACATGACCAATGAGATCATCCAGACACTGGAGGAAGCACAGGAATCCGCTGAAGGCGGTGCTTACGAATACAAGCTGACTTATGTTGGAAGTGACAATACCGAAAAGGTACTCTATAACAGTGATACCGTCGGAGGTGAAGGTTCTTCTAAGACCGGTGAAGGTCTGAAGGAGCTTGGAAACTCTACCGAGAAATATTTCTACCTCGGTCGTCTTGCTTCCAATGGTACCGGAACCGTACACCTTACCATCGGTATCGAAGGTGAGACACAGGGCAATGGTTATCAGAACACGCTCGCAAAGCTTCGTATGAACTTTGCAGTGGAAAAGGTAAAAGTAAGCAATACCATTACCAAGACGAAAATCGTCAAGACTACCAACACCGTTAAGACCGGTGATACCGCAAGAGTTCTTCTCTTCTGTGTGCTTGCACTCATCAGTGGACTGATCCTTCTGGCATACGGAATCTACACATATAACAAGAACACAAAGAAACGCAGACGGAAAGGAGAGTAAGCAGATGAAAAGATGGAAAAAATTACTGGTTTCTCTTCTGACTGTATCAATGACGATCGGTGCATCCACGATGAGCGTTATGGCTGCTAACGGGTATACCTATAAGGTAACTTTATCTGCAGGTAATAAAGGAACGATAAACGGCCAGGCTAAGGAGGAGCGGGATTCTCTTGTCGCCGGTTCTACTGTTACTTTTAATCTGAAGGACGTTCAGGTAACCGATGACAAATACTATGTCAAAGGAATCCGTCTCAGCGGACGTGACAATGAAGAAGCTCTTGCTTCTCCTGTATTAGACAATGTAACCGGCGATGCCGACTATGTAGTAGCCTATGGAATCAAAAAGGACATGGTTGCCTACACCGTAAACTATCAGGATGCTTCCGGTAAGGCGCTTGCAGAAAGCCAGACCTTCTACGGAAATGTCGGTGACAAACCAATCGTCGCTTATCAGTATATCGAGAATTATATTCCAGATGCTCTTGCACTTACCAAGACTTTGAGTAATAATGTATCTGAGAATGTATTTACGTTTACCTACAAACCGGGTGCTACAGACCGTGTTGTTACAACAACAACCACCATCACAACGACTGTTCCTGGTACAGCAACTCCTGGCACAGGTACCGGTAATGCCGGTACAGCAGGTGGCACGACAGGCGGCACAACCGGTGGAACTGCCGGAACTACCGGTGGCACTACAACCGGAACTGCCGGAACTACCGGTGGAACTACAACCGGAACTACCGGTGGCACAACAGACGGAACCACAACCGGTACAACCGATGGTACAACGACAGATAACGATTCTCAGGATACGACAGCTAAAGATAAAGATACTGCAACATCTGAGGATGAACAGACACCAAAGTCTCTGGTAGATCTGGATGATGAAGACACTCCAAAAGGAAATATCGATGCGAAAGACAAGACGAGCAAGACTCCGATCGCAGCAGGGATCGGCATTATCGTTGTTGCGGTAGCAGCTCTCGTAGGACTGATCGTATTCTTGAAAAAACGTGCAAAATAAAAAAAGCGCGGCACTAAAGGAGAAGTCTTTTTTGAAGAGAACGAAGAAAAAGAAAAGCCCGGTGGCTGCATTTTGCAGTGCACTGGGCACTGTTTTACTGACAGTACTGATTCTTGCCTGTATTCCGCTGACGCTTCCGAAAGCTTTTGGTTTTCAGATGTACACCGTGATCAGTGGAAGTATGGAACCGGCGATCCCGACGGGAAGCCTGGTCTATGTCCGGTATGAAGAACCAGACACGATTGTCAAAGATGATGTCATTGCTTTTTACAGCAACAATGCAGACGGCTCGATCATCACCCACCGTGTAGTATCCAACAGCCCGGCGATGGGACAGTTTATCACCAAAGGGGATGCCAATGAGGAAAAAGATATGAATCCGATCCCTTACAACAACTACATCGGAAAAGTAAAGCTTTCTGTTCCGGTTGTCGGCGGTATCGCACAGGCTGCAACCGGCACTGCCGGAAAGATTGCCGCTGCATCTATGATCGGTCTTGCTGTGATTCTTGAAATCGTTGCTGCCATGCTTGACAGACGCGATGACGGAGACGAATAAGAGAGAACGTTTTTCATTTTAGCTTGCTAAAGTGTAAAACATTTGCTAAAATAATATCAGATTGTATTGTCAGAAGAAGATGGGGGAATTTCACAATTCTCCCATTTGTCATATATTGAAAAGAATGGAGAGGTGAACAGATTGTTATCCAACCAGATTTTACAGAGAACAATCAATGAAATAGGGGATATCATCGAGTGTAACTGTTCCATCTGGAACACAGACGGAGTGATGCTCGCAGCTGTAGGTAAGGAGAAGCCTGCAGTAAAAAAAGCTGTCTGCTCATTTTTAAAAGAACTGGAGGTTACCGGCGTATCGGAGGAGCACCTGGATGAATGCTATGGTCTGTTCCCGGTTTATGATGATGATGAACTGACTTATATTTTCGTGATCGAGCACAATAATGAGATTGATGTGCATACCAGCGGACGCTTAAGTGTCTGCCAGCTGGAGAGTCTTTTAAGATCCGGAAGCGAACGTCTTGACCGTAACCGTTTTATCCAGAACCTGCTCCTGGATAACCTGCTTCTCGTAGATATCTACAATCAGGCGAAAAAGCTTGGTATTACAGTTGAGCAGCGCAGAGTCGTCTATCTGATCGAACCGAAGAATCCGGATGACACGATCGTCCTGGATATGATCCGTGGGATTTATTCCTCGGGAACCGGTGATTTTGTTACTGCCGTAGATGATGGACATATTATTCTGATCAAGTCCCTTGACAGTACGGATGATTATGATACGATCCGTTCGACTGCCGATATGCTGGTGAATGCGATCAACACCGAAGCTATGGTCAATGTCCGGCTTTCCTTCGGAACCATCATTCCCGAGCTCAAAGAGGTCTCACAGTCTTACAAAGAAGCTGGCATGGCTCTGGATGTGGGACGTATCTTCTATCCGGAACGCAATATTTTATCCTACCGCGAACTCGGTATCGGACGGCTGATCCACCAGCTTCCCGTTTCCTTATGCGAGATGTTCCTGGAAGAAGTATTTGCCGGAAATACCGTTGATCAGTTTGACGAAGAAACCTTATCCACAGTTGATAAATTTTTTGAAAACAGCCTGAATATTTCGGAGACAGCGAGACAGCTTTTCGTCCACCGGAATACGCTCGTCTACCGGCTGGAGAAGATCCAGAAGCAGACCGGGCTGGATGTCAGAGTCTTTGAGGACGCCCTGACATTTAAGATCGCTTTGATGGTCGCAGACCACATGAAATTCATAGAAAACAAAAAATAGGAGGACATGATATGGTGAAATTATACGAAGGCGGTGCCTATCTTTTACACGGTACTGAGGTAATTGCAGATGCACCCGATGCACTTGCTGCTGTAAAAAGCAAGACAGGGATTGAGACAACAAAAGAAGCTGCTGCAAAAGAGACAATGGCTTATGGGATCTTAAATGCGCATAATACTTCCGGTAATATGCAGCAGCTTCAGATCAAATTTGACAAGCTGACTTCTCACGACATTACCTTTGTCGGAATCATCCAGACTGCAAGAGCATCCGGACTGGAGAAATTCCCGATTCCTTATGTTCTGACCAACTGCCATAACTCTCTGTGTGCAGTCGGCGGTACGATCAATGAAGATGACCACATGTTTGGACTGACCTGTGCGAAGAAGTACGGCGGTGTCTATGTTCCGCCTCATCAGGCCGTTATCCACCAGTTTGCCCGTGAAATGCTCGCAGGCGGCGGCAAGATGATCCTTGGTTCTGACAGCCACACCCGTTATGGTGCACTCGGTACCATGGCAATGGGAGAGGGCGGACCGGAGCTTGTAAAACAGCTTCT
>OFOK01001971.1_pt1 | contig 13405 bp, 12 predicted proteins | sample 1542001 | NCBI WGS metagenome assembly OFOK01 (sample SAMN04209242, study PRJEB22552) | human gut metagenome | biome: gut; material: feces | host: Homo sapiens | place: USA: Oklahoma
TCCCGAGTGGCCAAAGGGGGCAGACTGTAAATCTGTTGCGTTTCGCTTCGATGGTCCGAATCCATCCTCCTCCACCAGACTGAGTCTGGACGCAATTCGCGTTCGGACTCTTTTCTTTTTTACCCGGGCAAAGTGCCCGCGCTGGAAGCGGCATCTAAAGCGTCCACCCCTTCCAACGTTGAAAGGAACCTATTTCCCTGTGGGAATAGGTTCCTTTTGGTTTATATCAATTAAACGCCTTTTTATGAAATGCACCTACATTTTAGGATCGACATATCCCGGCTGTTCCTTTCAGAGATGGCCGGAGATACGCTGTATTTCCGATTGTCTTTTTTATTTTTCTGATGTAAGATGTAATATGTAAAAAAGTCAGGATGCTGTGGATAGCCGGGAGAGGAGCGATTGCCATGATAGAACAGGGGTATACTGCGGAGAAGCGTAAAAATAAGATCGGTTCCGTTGCAAAAGAGCTGATAACGCCGGATTTTCAAAACAGCGTCGTCAATATCTCCGCTACGCTGGCGGAGTTTCTCGGCGCGCCCAACCGCAACGCAACTCTTCCGGTCCTTCAGGAGGAACTCGATAAGGGATACCAGAAGGTCGTTTTTCTCTGCTTTGACGGGCTGGGCGTCCATCCGATGGGGAAAAATCTGGATGGAACAGATTTTCTCTTTCAAAACCTCAGGCAAATCCTTCTTTCCACCTTTCCGTCTACCACGACCAACGCCACCCGCTCCCTGCTGACAAACCAGGTTCCTCTTGAGCACGGCTGGTTCGGCTGGAGCATGCATTTCGCCGCGCTCCATCGGAATGTGGATATTTTTATGGGCCGGGATTCCGCCACCCATGAAGCGGTGGACTTCAGCAGCTGCCCGTTGGGAATGGCGGACTATTATTTCGACCAGGCGGACAGCAGCTATGCCATCAACACGGTTTTCCCCCCATATATCCAGGTGAAGCATCCGGAGCGGAACCGGATATTTCAGACCGGCGAGGAATTTTGGTCTGCCATTGAAGAGATCTGCCGGAAACCCGGCAGGCAGTTTGTGTATGCGTATTACCCGGAGCCGGATTCGGTCATGCATAAGCACGGCGTCTCCAGCCCGGAGGCCCGAAGTGTCATCCGGGATATTTCCCGCCGGCTGAAGGAACTTCACGAAGCCATGGGGGACGCTCTGTTTATCGTTTCCGCCGATCACGGCCAGGTCGATGTTACGGGCTATATAGAGCTGTATAAGGACGAGCGGTTGATGGAGCTGCTGGAAATATATCCGTTTATGGAAGCGCGGGCTCCTGCTTTTCTGGTAAAAAAGGGACGGGAACGGGAGTTTGAAAGGTATTTTGAAGACACCTACGGGGAGGATTTTCTTTTGTTCAAATCTGCAGAGCTGGCTGCAAAGGGATATTTCGGCGCCGGAGGAGATAAGGCGGAACTGCTGGGAGATTATATTGCGGCGGGCACGTATACGCACAAACAGGCGCTTCTGACGCCGGATTCCGCCAGGTTCAAGGGGCATCATACATCTCTGACCGAAGAAATGGAAGTACCGCTGATCCTTCTGGGCGGGAGGCCGGGATGATACGGCAGCCTTTTGATAGGCGGCTTATTTGAGCGGCTGTTATGTGTATTGTGTGTATTGCGCGCGTATCGCGTGCAAGTAGGTGTAGCGCGTATAGCGCGTATAGTACGTGGAATGGTGATGATAATGAAAAAGATCTTGCCGCTTGAGACGCCGTTCATAAGCGGATTTCCGGCAACAAGCACGGTTCTGTCTATTTTGCAGCATCATACAGAAAGTATCCCCTGGATATTTAACAATTACATTCAGCTGTTCAGCGCCAGCCCGGAAACCAATATCGATTTTTTTGACGTCAGTATCGATAACTGCCCTTTTCTGAGCGTCAATACCATTGATAAGGGCTTGCTGCAGGAAAATACGGACATATTGGAGTTCATATTGTCGGCCCTTGATCGCGGGTATTATTTGACGTTCATGGTGGACACAAGCAAAATACGTGCGTACAAGCACGGCGTGAAGTTCCACGACCCTCTCTTTTACGGCTACGACAGTGAAGAAAGAAGAGTGTTTTTTTCGGAATATTTGGATCACAGGAGGTATGCAAGGAGTTCCTGCAGCTATGAGGAATTAAGCGAAGCGATTATCCTCGACGATCTCAGCGATGTCGATCAAAGGGAACGGTTTGAACAGGACTACACTTCTATTAAGCTCATTCGATACGACAGCTCCTGGTGCGCATATAAAGTAGAGCTTCGGACCGAGTATACCGAGAGGTTTGCATTCAGCCCAGACCGTGTTTGCCAATCTTTTCTGGACTATCTCAGCGGCTCTGTAACCTCAAATTGGTTCACCAGGATCCCGTATCTTAGCGCCGATGAAAAGAAATGCCGTTATTTCGGCATCGGCTGCTATGATCTGATGGCCCTGCAGCTTGAAAAAAACTGGGAGAGCGGGCGGATGCCCGATGGGATGCGGCAGTCGTACTATGTTATGTATACGCATAAAATGATGCAGCAGCACAGGATCCGGTTTATGCGGCAGAATGGCTGTCTGCGAAATGGGGACAGCCATTTGGAAGCTTGGAATACGTTGGCGGATGCGGTATATCTGCTTTTGCTTTGCGTATTGAAGGAAAATCTGAAGAATACCTTTCAAAACGGAAGAAAAGCGGAATTGCTCCGCCGGATCGATCAGCTGAAGGAGCGGGAAACATATGCTGTAAAACAGTTCCTTGAGGATATGCGGGCGTGCGGAGATTAGGTTTGCGGCCCGGCGGACCTGAAAATGTGCGCATGCTGCGCCGTACCCGGGCTTTGCATCTAGTTCCGCGCCGGCTGTGCGGGTCTTAGAATGCCGGTGTTCCCGGCGCTCGGGGCCGGTCCTGCTTTTGAGGCGGCGGCATCTGTTTACAGAGGACAGGAGATATGGTACTATTAATGTAAAACGTCGATATTTTTGACATATGAGCCGGTATGAAAGCCGCGCGGTTACGGCTGAGGGTGGCTGAAAAGGAGAGGGACGGCGGCCCTTATGGCGGCGGACGGCTCCACAGCTCCCGCCGCGCTTTAGGAAAGGGCATGGGATATGAAACAGTCTGTCATGGATACGGTGCTGAAGATTTTGAACGATACTATGGAACAGGACGGGCTGGCGGGAATCGCTTCCAGTCAGGCGGATGAAGACCTTTCTGCTTTGGGGATGGACTCCATCCGTTTTATCCGTATCATCGTGGCATTGGAAGAGGCGTTTTCGGTTGAAATACCCGACCAGTATCTTCTGATGCCGGAGCTGAACACGGTCTCGAAGATAGCAGATGTGATCTGCACCGAGCTGAGCCGGAAGAACGGAAGGGCTGCGGAGGATGAACGGCATGGATAGGGAAATGCAGGCGGAGCTTAGGGCCGTGTGGCTTTCCAATGTCACGTTCGAGCCGTATATCCAGCCGCTGATGAAACAGTATTTTGGGGAGAAGACCGCGGTCTGTTCGGTTCTCTTCAGCGGATATCTGGAGGACGCGGCCCGGGAAAGACTGAGGGAAGCTGATCTGATCGTGGTCTGGCTGCATTTGGAGACGCTTTCTCCCGGCCTTGTTTACGGCGGGGCCGGTCCCGCAGAGGAACGCAGGGTGGTGCTGGATGGGCTCATCTCCCTGTGCCGGAGGCTGTACCGTGAGCTGGTGGAAATCTGCCGGGGAAAGATCGTATGGTTTTCCTTTGAGGAGTATGCCCCCGGGTTTACCGCCGCGGCGGGGCGTGTATATACCGGCACGGCGGACGCTCTGAACCTTGCGCTGTATGAAGAGCTTGGCGGCGCAGGCGGGCCGGTTTCCTTTATGGATCTCAAGGGCCTGACAGCTCAGGTCGGGATCCCCGCCGCCTACGATGCAAAAGGAAAATACAGGTGGAACGCGCCCTATTCCAGGGCTCTGACGGAAGCCGCTGTGAAAGAGCTTTTGAAGCAGTACCGGATCGAGAAGGGGATCACGAGGAAATGCCTGGTTTTGGACTGCGACAATGTCCTTTGGGGCGGGCTCCTGGCGGAGGACGGTATAGAAAACCTCAGACTCGGGGCCGGCGGCCGGGGGAGGCTTTATCAGGATTTCCAGCGTTTTGTTCTCGCTCTGTACCGCCGGGGCGTGCTTTTGGCCGTTTGCAGCAAAAACGACGAGGCCGATGTGCTGGAGGTATTCCGCGGGCACAGCGAAATGCTCCTGAGGGAGGAACAGATCGCCTGTTTTCAGGTGAATTGGGGAAATAAGCCCGATAATATCCGCAAGATCGCGGAGACTCTGCGCATCGGGCTGGACAGCATCGTGTTTGTGGACGATTCCCCCGCGGAGGTGGAGGCGGCGCGGGCTATGCTGCCGGAAACAACGGCGGTCCTCTTCAGCCGGGATATGGACTATGAGGAATTTGCCTGCTTTAACCTGAGAACCGATGTGAGCGGCGAAAGCGCCGCCCAGGCGGAAAAACGGACCGAGACCTATCGCACCGACAGGCAGAGGGCCGCCCTGCAGGCCGCATATGCGGATCACGAAGACTATCTGCGGGCTTTGGGAAGCCGGATGGATATCCATGAAGCGGAGCCCATGGAGTACAGCCGCCTTTCCGAACTCACTCAGCGCACGAACCGATGCACAAACGGCAGGCGGTATACGGTCTCTCAGCTGCAGGAACGGGCGGCGTCCCCAAAGGTACGGCTGTATTCGGTTTTCCTTTCCGACCGGTTTTCGGATTTGGGGCTTGTGGGGGCCATGGAGGTAGAGGACGGCGTACTGACCCTTTTCAGCCTTTCCTGCAGGGCCCTGGGCAGGGAGATCGAAAGCGGGATGCTGGGATTCATTATGGATCGGTATACGGTCACAGGATTCCTGTGGAGCTCTACGGGAAAAAATAAAGGACTGCGGGAGCTTTTGGCGGAAAAGCTTCCCGGGGCCTCCTGTATGGAGGCATAGGGGGCGTAAGAAAGTAAGAAAGCAGATAGCAATATAGCAAGAGACGTATGAGGCTGCGAGACAAAAGGAAATAAAGGGCCAGAAAACAGAAGAGGCATAAGAAGAACGATAAGCATGAAATGGCGCGGCGGGTATGTATGCGCGTCCCGTTCGGGAGACGGCTTTGGCAGAGCGTTTGCTGTAAATGGCGGCGTTATCCGCATATGTATATCCGTATTGCCGCAAAAATAAAGACATGGTGTGCAGAGGTCCGGCAGAATGCGCAGATTGCGGATTTTGCCGGGCTTTTCAGACATGAAATCTGCATACCGTGTCTTTTATGGTTACGGTCCTTTTTTCTCTCTATATTGAGATCCGCATATTCCCGGCTGGACATCAGACATCAGACGTCGGGCGTCCGGCGTGCGGCAGTATGGGGAGCTCCCGCCGGGCGGATTCTATATGGAATCTTCAATGGCGTTCAGCAGATGGATGGGGTCAAGATTTTCCCGGGTAAAGAGATCGGCCAGGCGGGACACGAAGCCGCGGTCAGCGGAAACATCCGGGATGAAGGCGGGGACTTCGTGAGGGACGGCGGAGCAGTCCACAGCGGCGATCCCAAATGAACGGTAGCGCCCTATATAGGGAGAATACAGCGATTGCTCCACCAGAATGTATACAATCTTCATGATGAGATCGCCTCCCTGTAATCGTTGATATTCAGACCGAAGAAATCGAGCATTCTAAGAAAGGTTGGGAGTCTGGGAGTGGCCTTTCCGTATTCTATATTCTGGTATTCACGCAGGGACAAGTGCAGGGCTTCGGCACATTCGGCCTGGGTCAATTTGAGACGCAGACGGGCATCGCAGATATCCTTTGAAAACATATAGGTAAATCTCATTGTCATTCCCTCCTCAGAAGGAAGAATATACCAATTCAAAACGTATATCGACGAAATTTGTTTCACATTGTGAAATATGACGAAAAATATACGAATGGGGGGAAAAACGGTAAAACAGCCTTATATGGGGAACTGCCGGCATCGGCCTGCCCGTATCTGCAGGGGCTCTCCTCTTTTCCGTATACCGGCATTTTGCCCGGAGCTTCCGGGCGGAAAGGCATACGCAGGCGTACGGGCGGTTCCCTGCTATAATTGATGTTTAGAATTTTCACAAAACATATGCGGCTTGCCATTGAACAATATTTGTCATTTATCATTTATTAAAACATTATGGCAATATTTTAATATAGATCGATTCAGACGTTGTAAAATCGGAAAATACCGCATTTGACAGAGATAAATTCATTTATAAATTACTGAAAATAAAAGGCGAATAAATCGCTGCCCGCAGGCCGGAGCAGCGATTTATTCGTATAGACGACTTATCTGTACTCCATACAATCGCACATAATGGATCTTGCGGCAGCGCGGACGTATGCGGAAAGCTCCCCGGCCTTCAGGGTGGTCACCGCAGGCTTTTTCCAGGTTTTCATTTTCATAGGATCGCCTCCTTTTTTATTGAGTGTATTTACTCAGGATGCCGCGTACGGCATCGAAGTAGCGTTTATTGATGCTGTAAAGCACAGTGCGCCCCTGATTTCGGGTATTCACCATATTGGCCTTGATCATCAGGGAAAGGTGGTAATAGGCGTTGGTCCCCGTAAACCCCAGCTCCTGTTCGATATCCCGGATAGTGATCTCGCCCTTGCGCCGGATGAGCTCCAGGATCTCCACACGGTTCTTTTCCGCCAGGGCGTTCCCGAATGTATCCAGCTCAGGAGCGCTGCTTTGGGAAATCAAAAAATCAAAAGTGACACTATAATCGATACCCAACATGAAGAGAAATTGATTTTTACTAACATATTCTTTTATGCAGCTTTTATTGACCAGGCAGAAGGTCGCATGAACGGTGTCAAAACTATCCAGGTTGCATCTGCTGCCATCGCATTTTTTCAAATTTTCTACTATTTCATCTATATCGAATTGCTGCTGCAGATCTGAAAGCTTCCGGAAGTTTTTTTCATACTGCTGGGAAAGAAGCACGTCCTTTGCCATCAGCTCATAGGAAAGCTTCTGGATGGTGGGGATGGGATCGATAAAAAAGCCGTACAGGCTGCTCTTCACCCGGTCACTGTAGCCGGATTCCTTGATAAGGCGGCTGATGTCTGTGATAGAAGTCTTATTTCCGTCCAGCGTTTTTTCGTCCGTCCCCCTGAAATAAAATCTCAGAAGACGGGAGACGACCTCGTCGTAATCCCGCAGAGCGTCCTGTATGGAGGCGAGGCTGAAGGTGGTCGTAAAGAGCGGCTCAAAGGGATCGAAATAATTGACCGTCATAAAGCATTTTGCGCCGTCCTTGATATAAAAAAAGGGGAGAAGCTCCTCCGGGATGGATTCGTGTTCCATATAGACGCGGTTCAGGTAATCGGTATCCTCTGCTGACTGATCATAATTAATCATATTTGTGAGGAAATAATCCTTGTTGAAATGCAAGACGAACAGAAAAAGCAGGTCGTATACATATCCCGGCTCCGTTATAAATTTGACGTTTTTCATCGCTGAACCCCATTTCTGTATCTTTACGCCACTATGATATCACAGAGAGCCTTGAAAATCAATCTGGTCAGTATATATCATATAAGATATACTGAATATAAAAACCAGCCGTATACCGGGGAATTCGATGGGGTCCTACTTGAATTATACACTATATGGCAGAAATTCCCATAGAATAGGTCAAAATTCCCCTTTTTATAACAGGATAAAAGGGATTGATTTCCAGAGAAAGAAACTTTAAAATGGAATAGTAGTGAAAACTGCTAAACGATGTTTTTTATATACAGGGCGGAAGATTGAAAAAACACGCAGGATCGCCTCGCAGATGCGGGCCTCTGCGGCCTGTATGCGGCAAAACGCGAAAGGGATGGCATATGAAGACGGTGACTATTGCGGGGCCCTGCCGGCCCCCCTGCCAGGTGCAGACAGACTGCGGGCTCCTGCTCCGCTCTCTTCGCCTGCAGTTTGGAAAATATCTGCTGGAGGGCGGGTGCTCTACGGGGCTGCGGATCGGCGCAGTGAAGGACGGCCCCCTCTACCGGGTGAGCTTCAACGGGGAAGAGAAGAAGACGGCCCGGCCCATGCTGGAAATAGACGATATCCTGTTTGCCCACGCCCGCTATGATGAAAGCGTATTCGCGGCCCATGGGGCGGCCCTGGAATGGAAGGGCGGGGCCTATGCCTTCCTTGCGGCGACTGCCGGCGGGAAGACCACTCTGGCGGCGTATCTGATCAGCCGGGGCTTCGGCTATATAACGGACGACTGCGTCCTGATCGAGAGGGAGTCCCGCAGAGTCGTACCATATTGCTTGCCTGTGCATCTGCGGCAGGGAGGGCTTGAAGTCCTGCGGAGCCGCGGCCTCCTGGGGCAGGAGCTTCCCTATATGGAGGAATCCGGGGGCCGGAGGTATGCGTATATGCCGGTAAACTGCGCAGAAGCTCCCCTGCCCCTGAAGAAGGTCTTCTTTATCGCCCGCACGGAGGATGAAAACAGCCTGCTCCCCATGGAGGCAAACGACAAAATAGCGGCTCTGATGAAATCCCCCGTAATGGAATATGCCGTAACCGGGGGATATGTCCGCTTCCTTTCCCGGCTGGCCCGGGAAACGGAATGCCTCCGCCTGCGGTATAAGGACATGGAGTTTGCGGCTGAGGTGATCGAAAATGGATAAGCTCCTTCTGCAAAGGCTCTTGTTTGCGCAGCTGAAATCGGGCAGGCAGGCGGAGATCACCGTGGAGGGCGTGAGCATGGAGCCCTCCCTGCGGGAAGGGGACCGCGTGGCCCTCCGCGCCCAGGAAGAATATGCGGCGGGGGATATCCTGGCATTCGCCTATGGGGAAGAAGGGCTCCTCATACACCGGCTGGTAAAAAGAAGCGGGGGGCGGTATTACTGCAAGGGAGACAACGCCTTCCGGCTGGAGGAGGCCGCAGCGGAGCAGATCGCCGGAAAAGCGGTGTCCCTCAACGGGGGCCCCCTGCCGCCCTGCCCGCCGGGCCTGGCGGAGCTCTCTTACAGGGTGAGCCGGGCCTTTCTGCGCTGCGGCTTCGACGCGGAGAGGACGAAGGAAACCGATATCTACCGGCAATATAAAAATGTATTGGAACGTAAAGGAGAAAGCAGCATGAAATACGTGAAAAACGCAAAAATGGATTTTATCCAGACGGACGAGACCTCCCTGGCGGTATACGACCCGGAAAGCGGCGATACCCATTTCTTTGACGAGACCGGCACGGATATCCTGGGCTTTCTCGCTGAGCCCCGCGGCCTGCAGGAGCTTCTGGAAAAGCTCTGCGGCGTATACGACGCCCGGCCCGAGGATATCCGCAGCGATGTGGAGGAATTTTTACAGGAAGCGGTTTCAAAGGGAGTCGTTGTGGAGGTATGAGGGAATGAAGGTCAAAACCATATATGCTGAGATACTCAATCAGTGCAATCTGAACTGCCGCACCTGCTATAACCGTTCCGGGCTGAACCGGGAAAGGAGGGAGCTTTCCAAAGCCCGGCTGGAAGAGATCCTGCGGACCTTCCTGCCCTATGGGCTGGAACGTTTTCTCCTCTCCGGCGGAGAGCCCACCCTGCACACGGAGTTCGACGGCATTTTGGATCTGGCGGACGCTTACCCCCAGGTTTCCTTCGGCATCGTCACCAACGGCACCAATCCCAGCGAGAAATTGGCCGGGTATGTAAACCAGGGGAAAATATCCCTGCAGATCAGCCTGGACGGCTCCTGTGAAGAAGAAAACGCCAAAACTCGGGGGGCCGGGAATTTTGCGAAAACCATGGCTTTCGCCCGGCGGCTCCGGCAGGCGAAGGATCCTATCCGGCTGAAAATGGTGCTTTCCCAGCAGAACCGGGAGGATCTGGAAGGCTTTTACAGGCTGGCGCGCTCCATAGGATTCAGCCCGGAATTTGCCTTCATCTACCGATCCGGCAACGGCGCGGAAAATTGGGAGGGCAAGGCCCTTTCCGCCCGGCAGAAGCTGGAGGCTCTCCGGCAGATCCGCAGGCTCAACCGGGAATGGGGGGAAGAAGCCTTCCTGCCCCTTTGCACCATGGGATGCCCCTTTATACTGGAGGATTCGGAGCTTTCCCTCTGCGTTAAGGTGGACGGCTCCATTCAGCCCTGCCAGGCCCTTTATGACGAAAGGTTTACCCTGGGGAACGCCCTCAGCTTCGACCCGGAGGCCTTTGCCGCCAACGTGGAGAATCTCCGGGTCCTGGCGAGACGCCGGCTGGAAACAGATTACGGCTGCGGGACCTGCCTTCTGCGGGAGGGCTGCAGGAGGGGCTGCATGGCCGCCGCCGTATGCCTCTGCGGAGACCCTCTGGGGAACGATGGGGACTGCGGATACCGGAAGCTGCAGTTTTTGGGCTTCGATCTTGAGGAAATGCTGAAGGAGCGGAGCACAGGCGGCACAGGCGGCGCAAGCAGTACAGGCGAGCCGGGCGAAGGGTGAACCTGAACCGCCGGCCGGGGCCCGCATGGGAACGCCATGGCCCGGCGGGGATTTCTCCGGCGGCGCGGGAGGCTTCTGTATGGGGTGCGCGGAAAGAAGGGAGCGGGATGCTTGTGGAAGCGGAATACGAGGAGATATTGAGAAAAATCCGGCTTTTGGCGGAGGGGCGCAGACCGTCTCCGGAGACGGCCCGGGCGCTGTATGAGAGAAGATGCTCCGCCCTTCTTTCCCCCGGAGACATACCGGAAGGATGCGGCGGGGAACATAGAGCGGGGGCTGCGCTGAACCAGGTCTGCCTTCGGGAGCGGTATGCGGTCTGCCGGGGAGTGTTTGAGGCGTTGGAGGCCGGGGGGATCCCCTATGCGGTGATAAAGGGAGCCGTTTTATCCAAGGCGGCGTATGGGGATGCCTCTGTGCGCCGTTCAGGGGATATAGATCTTCTGCTCCGGCGGGAGGAGCTGGAGGCGGCCAAGGGCATCCTTTTGGAGCGGGGCTTTCAGCAGGGATACGTGTCGCCGGAGGGCGTAAAGTCCTATTCCAGGCAGTCGGCGGTCTTTCAGACCGCTATGACCCACCAGGCCCCGGCGTTTATCAAGGCCGGGAGGAATCCCCTGTGCCCCTATGTGAACGTAGACGTGAACCTGGATATCTTTTGGGGGGAGAGCGGCAGAAGGGCGGATATGGGATTCGTCCTCTCCCAATGGGAAAGGGAAGAGCTCTTCGGCGCATCCTTCAGACGGCTTTCCCCTCCCATGGAGTTTACAGCCCTCTGTATGCACCACTATAAGGATCTGAATTCCCTTTATTTGCTCTGTGAGAACGGATTCCGGCTGGACGAGCTCTGCGACGTCGCCTGTTACCTGCAGAACAGCCCGCCGGATATGGCGGCGCTGCTGGAGCTGGGAAACCGCCTGGGCGTGCTGGACTATGTGTATTTCTGCGTTTGGTATGCGAACGCGGTTTTCCCTTTTCCACAGGTCGGGGCGTATCTGAAGGAGCTGGAGCGGGCCAAGGACCGCGACCTCACGCCTTTTTACGGCCTGAATGAAAGAGAGCGCCGGGAGTGGCGAGTTCCGCTGGCGGAACGGCTGCTGGCTCCGGATTTCCCGAGGAACTTTTTCGCGGCCCTTTCTGAGGAGGAGCAAAAAAAGGTTCTATATAACGGCAAGTATATGTAGAAAATGTAAGTACATAAAGTATATATTCTGTATATTCAAATATAGCATTATAGGTGGGATGTGCGGGGCCCGGGCGGCTGTCTGCCGGAAGCGGAAATGCGTATGCGCGGCTACGCGGATACGGCGAAGGGAGGAGCCTGCGGACGCAGAGAAGCCCCCGTTCTCTCTCAGCGCTGAGAAAGACGCGCCTGGAGATGACGGGGGCTTTTTGTGTCAGTCTTTTTTCTTTTTTACTACGAACCGGTCAAAGGCCGCCAAAAGGCCCGGCAGCACAAACAGGATCAGCAGTGTGGCGGAAAGGGCCCCGATGGAGATGGTCTGGCATATCTGCCCGATGGTGGGATCCACGGGGCTGAAGCCGATAATGCCCGTCACCAGGATCATGATCAGGCCCGAGGTGAGGATCGTATGGATGGAGCCCTCATAGGAGGCTTCCAGCGCCTCCCGTATGCCCAGGGTCCTGCGCTTTTCCCGGTAGTAGTTGGTGAACAGGATCCCGTAATCCACGGTGGCGCCCATCAGTATGCACTGAACGATCAGAATGGCCAGATAGTACATGCTGTAGCCCAAGATTCCATTGACCGTCATGGTCACATACACGCCGCACTGGACGATCAACACCAGGATCAGGGGCACGGTCAGGGAGCGGAAGGTCAGCGCCACCACCAGGAAGATGGAAAGGGCCGTGAGCAGGGTGATGAGAAGCATTTCCCCGCCGAAGTTCTGTTCCATTTCGTAGTTCATGGGGGAATTCCCGATCAGGTAATAGCTTCCCTGCAGGCGGCTTCGGCACTCTTCATGCAGCTCCCGCAGGAACTCTGTAGTCTCCTCCGATTCGCTGGGCAGGGAGGTGGTCAGCATGAGCAGAGAGTACCGGGGACCCTTGAGTTGCCGGACGCCGTCCTTCAGCTGCGCTTCCATGCTGCTGATCTCCTGCCGGTATTCTTCATCCAGAAAAGCCTCAAAGCGGGGATCCTGCAGAACGTCCTCGGAGAGGAAGCGGAACAGCTCTTCGATGGACAGCTTCCATTCCGGGTCGCTGTCTGCGAGGCTTGCCCGGAGAAGGAACAAAAGCTCCAGCGTATTTGCGTCCAGCCGGTCCGTCATATCGCCCAGGCCGTCCAGACTCTTCAGAAGGGCCGCCATCTCCTCGGGGGAGAAGGCTTTTTCGGAAACCACAGCGCCGGCGAGGGCGCCGGCGCTTTTGATCTGCGCGGCGGAACCGGCGTCCAGGCCGCTCAAACTCCCCGAAAGCGCCTCATTTTCCAGCACGTCCTCCGAAATGAAGGAGATGAACTCCTGCACGGAAATTTTCCAGCTTTCCGTGTTCCCGTGACTGCTTTGATACAGCAGGAAAAGCGGCGTAAGCTGGGAGACATCCATGCCTAAAAGGGCCCCCAGCTGCTCCGGGGAATAGGCCGTGCCCTCCACAGAGCTGTTTATCAGCTTTTGAGCCGTCCCCAGCGCAGAGAGGTTTTCGTTCCCCAGAGCGGAAGAAAACTCCTTTTGATGCTCCGCCAGAAAGTTCACCGCGGTCTGAGGGGAAAGCTTCCAGCTCCCGGCCTTTGCGGAGGATTCCGAATAGGTGAAGAGCATCTTCATAGGGCTTTTCTCCACGCCGAGAAGCTGCGCGAGGCTGGAATAGGTATACGCCGTGCCCTTGACGGAGGATTCCATGACGGTCTGCAGCAAGCGCAGCTGCTTCACCGTGTCTTCGTCAAAATAGGAGCTCATGGAGCCGCCTTCCCCCGCCTGGGA
>OFOK01001984.1_pt1 | contig 13279 bp, 13 predicted proteins | sample 1542001 | NCBI WGS metagenome assembly OFOK01 (sample SAMN04209242, study PRJEB22552) | human gut metagenome | biome: gut; material: feces | host: Homo sapiens | place: USA: Oklahoma
GGGTTGTGGGAATAGGAGCCCCAATCCACCTTCCAATATTCTATACCAGCTTCCCTGCACCAGAGGATCCGGTCAGTCCAATAGGCCTCCATACGGGGGCCTTTTTCGATCTGTTCTGCGGCTTGGGCGGGAATCCAAAGCCCCAGGCCGCGCCAGCCGGATTCTTTTACGAAGGTATTGAGCTTTTTCAGCCGTTGGGCCGGCGTACCGGTAAAGGACGGGAAGCGTTTCTCATCCAGCTCCAGGGTGCCGAAACGATCCCTGTGCATGTCGGGGTGGATCCCATAGGGTACGTCCCATCCGTCGTCCAGCATCAGGTATAGATCCCCGCGGATCTTGGGGAACTGCAGCAGCCAGCGGCGCAGGTTTTTTTCATTCATTTCCTCCCGGGCAAACCGGGAACCTACTCCGCCCAGATAGTTCCGATAGTCGGGATGTTCATCCTCGCGTCCAAAATTTTGTGTGCTCCAGGTGCACCAATAGTTAGGGGTGAGTCCGGGAGCGGAAGGGATCAAATTCATGGCAGGCGCCTCGCTTTCTGAATTTTGTGCCTTCATTGTATGGTCGAAGCCCAGAAAAAACAAGGTTCAGAAAGTTCCGCCGGACATTTTGTGAAAACGTTCTTTTTTTCATACCGCTGAAAACCGCCTGCCTTCCCTATGAAAATGAAGGCATTTTTTTCGGAAGCACTCTTTTTTTCAGGCAGAATGGGAAGGCTTTTCCGGCCCGGAATTTTCTGGTTCTTGTTTTTATTGAGACGGCACAGGTATAATGGCATCGAAAAATAAACACGCCCGGCCTTCAAAAGGCTTCGGCGAATAAGGGAGGAAGCCGTTTTGAAAGTGAAACAAAGGGGCCGGACAAGCCGTTCCAGGCGTATTGAGACGTTTCAGGTATACAGCCTGATGCTTCCGGTGTTCATCTTGATTTTTATCTTCTCTTACATCCCCCTTTACGGTATCGTGATCGCCTTTCAGGATTACGTGCCGGGCGCTCCCTTTTTGGGAGAAGGGGTAAAATGGGTGGGATGGGAACACTTTGTTGATTTTATCCAGGGAGAATACTTCGGGAGGCTGATCCGTAACACCCTGGTGCTCAGCGGGCTGAATCTGCTCTTTGGTTTCACCGCTCCCATTCTCTTTGCCCTTCTTATGGATCAGATCGGGGTCCTGCGTTTTAAGAAGCTGGTGCAGACCGCCAGCTATATGCCTTATTTTATCTCAACGGTGGTGGTGGCCGGTATGGTCATCTCCTTTATCGACACACAGGGCATCGTTACCAATTTCCTCACGCTGTTTGGTCTTGACCGCCAGAATTACCGCATCAATCCTGACGCTTTTCCGGCAATCTATACTATTACCAATGTATGGAAGGGATTTGGTTTCGGCAGCATCCTCTATTTTTCCACCATCTCCTCTATTGATCCGGGTCTTTATGAAAGCGCCAAGCTGGACGGCGCCAACAGGTTCCAGCAGGTGCTGCATATCACTCTGCCGGGTATCAAGCATGTGATCGCTATTAATCTGATCATGGCCATCGGAGGCATCCTGAATACCAACAGCGATTTGATCCTGCTCCTCTATACAGAAGCGACATACAATGTGGCCGATGTGATCGGCACCTATACCTACCGCCTGGGTATTGTGGGCGGGCAGTACAGCTATACTACCGCGGCAGGATTGTTTATGTCTGTGATTGGATTTATCCTGACCTATACGGCCAACAAGGTAAGCAACCGCCTGACAGGCATGGGACTTTGGTGAGGTGAGAAGCATGAAAAAACGAAATCCCAATAAAATCCGGGAAAATGGGCGGATTTCCACCATAGTGCTGTATGTTGTCGCCGTTCTGGTGCTGCTCGTCACCATCTATCCCATGTATTACGTGCTGATCCTTTCCTTGAGCGAGCCCAGCGCCGCGGCTACCATGAAGGTCTATACACTGCCTAAGGGGTTTAGCTTGGCGGCCTATGAGACGCTGGTTACAGACAGCGAGATGTGGAGGGCTTATCTCAACACGATCCTCTATGTGGTGCCCACCACTTTTCTGATGCTGGTTACATGTGTGCTGGCGGCTTTCCCGCTGACCTATAAGAATCTGCGGGGACGGAAATATATCAATATGTACCTGCTGATCCCCATGTATTTTTCCGGCGGCATGATTCCTACTTTTCTGCTGATCACCAAGCTGGGGCTTTACGACAGCCCATGGTCCCAGATTCTGCCTGCGTGCTATTCCATTTGGAATATCATTCTGGTGAAATCCTTTTTCGGCACGATCCCGGAGACGCTGCGGGAGGCGGCCAAGATCGACGGAGCCAATGTATATCAGGTCCTTTTGAAGGTATATCTTCCGCTTTCCTCCCCCATTTTGGCGGTTATATCCGTATATACGATCGTGGGCGTATGGAACAGTTGGTTCAACGCTCTGGTTTATCTGCCTCACACGGAGTGGCAGCCTTTACAGCTGTATCTGCGGCGGGTGCTGGTGGAAAGCACCCAGACCCTCACATCTACGCTGGATCCCGATACGGCCAAGGAGATGGCTCTGCGAAACCTTTCCAATGCCCAGTTGAAATACGGCATGATCATCTTTACCACATTCCCCATGCTGGTAGTGTATCCCTTCTTCCAGAAATATTTTGTCAAGGGCATCATGCTGGGATCTTTGAAAGAGTGACAGCGGTCAAAACAGCCGTATGGGATGAGAATCCCATTATATATAAAAAAATTGGGAGGTAATAGTATGAAAACGACCATGCGAAAATCGGCGGCCCTGCTAATATCTGCGGCCTTGCTGACCGGCGCTTTTGCCGGCTGCTCCAGCAGCGAAACCGCAAGTTCCGGCGCGGCCTCCGGAACGGATTCTGCCGCTGCGGATGAAGTGACCACCCTGAAGATCATGGGCATTGACAAGACCCGCACTGTGGACAGTGGGGAGGTTTCCCTTTCCGACTGGGCGGCAGGAGGCAGTACTATTTGGGATACCTTTGTAGCAGAGCTGAAGGAGCGCGGCATAGCTCTGGAACTGGATTTGATTCCGGAAGACCAGTATCAGACCGTATGCCAGACCCAGCTGACCGCAGGCATCGACGCCGATATCATCAACCTCACCCCCTTGGACGATCAGACGCGTCTGAACCTGATAGGGCAGAATAAGCTTGTTTCCATCAATGAGATCGTTGACAATCACTCTGAGGGCCCCGCCAAGGAATACTACACCAGCGGCAACGGCGCCCAGATGATGCAGAAATTGGCCTTGGAAGACGGGAATACCTATTGGCTGACCGATATCACCATCGCCATGAACGAAGATGATGAAGTAGGGCAGGGAGCGCCTATGGCCTTTATGATCCGCAAGGATTGGCTGGACGCTTTGAATCTGCCCGCCCCAACTACCACGGATGAACTGTATGAGACTATGAAGGCGTTCCAAGAGAACGATGTAAACAAGAGCGGCGAAGCGGATGAGGTCCTCAGCATCTCGCTGAGCGATTTTTCCAGCGGTTTGCCCTGTTTTTACGGCATTGGCCGGACCCTTGCAGGGGAAATGACCTATGTGAACGCTGAGACCGGCACTGTGGAATCTCCCTGGTATCATGAAAACATCATACCATACATTGAATTTGTCAAATCCTTGGTAGAGGCCGGGTTCGTGGATACCAGCGACCAGCTGGATGAAAAGAAGGCGGAAAACAAAATCGCCGGACTGTTCGACTGGGCGGGCGAGACCTGGCAGGAGGTGGGAATTACGGTTCCCGAAGACGCTGAGGCCGCTTATTATATGCCGGTAGTGCTGAAAGCCAGCAACTCCAACGACGGCACGGACCCCTATCTGCCCTGGCAGCAGGGATATCAGCTGGGCGGCAACAAGTATGCTGTCACAAGCGCATGCGAGGATCTGGACGCCGCAGGACGGCTGCTGGACTTCTTGGTCAGCGACGATTACCGTATCCTCACCGAGTTCGGCGTAGAGGACTATTCTTACACGGTCAATGATGACGGTTCGTTGGCTGCCATTCAAAGCTCTGAGCAGTCTGACATCCAAGTGATGTATGACAGCTGCGCGCTGTGGACGAATGCTTCTATCCTTCCCCGTTTTGAGCTGAAGACGGCGCAGGATTGGCAGAACGAGATGCAGGCGAATATGGATGCCGGCAAGAGCATGGGATATCCTGAGACCGGCTTCCAGGAAAAAATGGATTATTGTGTGGAGTATGAAGATTACGAGCATAAATTCCCTCATGAGTCCAATCCGGAGCTGGCACCTGCCACTGCGGATGAACTGGAGATCATCTCTTCTATCACCAACGACCTGACGACCTATTCTGAAGAACTTTTGACCAAGCTGGTCCTTGGTCAGCAGAGTATGGATGACTGGGATACCTATATGGCCGATCTGGAGCGTCTGGGGCTCGATCAGCTTATCGAGGTGAATCAGGCCCGGTATGACCGCGCGCAGGGAAAATAGGCATGGATCAAGACGTTTGGAACACTTCTTTCTGAGTGCTCTTAACAAAGAAAAAAGCGTGGTGGCTGCACCACGCTTTTTTCATGTCTAACTTGCATATAATTGTTTGATTTATTACAATATTGATTGTATAATACAATATATAAACAGCGCTTGTATACATTTTGAGTACCTTGCCTTTACTGCGTATATGTGGGAAGAGGTGGGATGATGGGGGGATCTCATGACAAAATATTTTCAAAAGCCCTTTTTTCGAAAGCTCTTTTTTTCATATACCGCCGTATTGTTAATATGTTCCCTTATTTTTTCCTCCATTTTGTTCCAGCAAATTTATCAGCAGGACCGGAGCGCTCAAGAACAGCAGTGCCGGAGCGACGCCCGTGTTTTATTGCAGACGGTGGACGATAAATTTACAGAGATCGAGAGTATCGGCACACAGCTCATTTCAGCCCGCTGGTTCCAAAAGGTGCGCTCTCAGTCGAAAATCCTCAATTCCTCCATCACCGTGCTGGAGCGTCGGGACATTTGCCAGGAGATGCAGACGTATTACACTATTTTAGAGATAGCCGGCAGCATCGCCCTGCTTCTCCCGGAAAAAGAAGAGGCTGTGGACCGTGTTTCCTTTTGGGAAGAGGAACGGTATTTTTCCTCTATTGGCTTGGATGAAAATGTAATGGATCAAGAAATCAAGGATGCCCTGGCAGAGAGCTATAAAGCCATGCTGCTGATTCCTGGAGAGGGCCGGGATTTTTATGTGTTCAAACAGCTCAATTATGATGCCGATCTGGATTCTGTGCTGTTTTGCCTGATTGACGGCGCATGGTTCCAACAGTTTTTGTCGCGCCGTTTTACGGATTCTCTGGGATCGTTTGAAATCGTTTCCGATGGAGAGGTGATTTTCTCCATGACCCAGGATATAGGGAACGAGAATCAATGGCAGCATTTTGAGATGGAATCGGATTTGTACAGGTGGACGTATTCCATCGCGATCCAGCCGCCCCAGACAGTTTCCGCAGGGCACAGCCTGATGATCGCCTCTCTGCTCCTGCTGGTTCTTCTGGCAGGAGGAGGACTGGCTTTGTTTCTGGCCCGGGTCAGCTATGCGCCGTTGTTTCAGCTTATGCAGCGGTTGAACCTGATCGAAAATCAGGAAAATGGGCAGGAGTTTCAAGCTCTGGAACATGTATTCCAGGATTTAGGCAAGCAAAACCGGGATTTGGAGCAGATCTCCGCCCAGTATTACAATACTATGCGCACCAACCTGATCTCTTCCCTGCTGGCGGGCGCTTTTCCTGAAGAAAGCATTGCCCGGCAGCTGCCGGTATTCGGGCTGGATTTTCGGGAGGAGATGGAGTATCTGGTGGGTGTTTTGGAATATGCGGATACTGCCGGTCCTGAGCAAAAAGCTGTAGATTACATGCAGATCAATGCCTTTTGCCAGGAAAAGCAGATTTCTGTTCAGTGGACGGAATCCGTAGAACAGCAGCTGGTGGGGATCTTTTCCTCAGAAAAGGACAGCGGAGAATTGTTTGAGGGGGCAAACCTGGTCCGGGATTATTGCGTCTCTCATTTCGGCCAGGATGTGGGATTCACCTGCGGCCTGCCTCAGAAAGGGCTCAGCGGTATAGGGAAGTCCTACCAGGAGGCCAGATCACAAACTTGGGAAAGCAAGGCGGAGATTTCCTATTACTATCCCTTGGAGCTGGAGCTTCAGCTGATCAATCAGATGAAGCTGGGGAATCAGACGGAGGCTCGGAAAATCTTGGAAGAGCTTAGGGAGGAAAATTTGGGGCTCTCCCTGAGCGGGGATGACGGCAATCGGGCGGCCGTTTTGGTCTTGGAGACATTGCTTCGGATCGCTTCCGACATGAAATTGGAGATGCCCAATATCCGGGAAGAGTTCAATCAGATCCTCGCCTCCGAGGATTGCGGCTGGGCGTGGGATTATTTGGCCGGTACCGTGGGGCTGATCTGCAGGGAGCTGCAGCGTCAGGACGAGGTTTCCTCCCAGAAGATAGGGCCGCAGCTTATTGCCTATGTCAAAGAACATTACTGCGACTCCAGCCTTTCCCAGCAACAGCTTTCCAGTTTGTTTCATATTTCCCGTTCTATGGTATCCAAAGTATTTAAAAATACAGCCAAGGTCAATTTCATCGATTATCTGCATCTTCTTCGGGTACAAAAAGCTAAGGAATATTTTGATGCCGGAGAAAAAGATGTATTGGCTGTGGCAAAAAAGACCGGGTATGAAAACGAGACCACCTTCAAACGGGCATTCTTACGGATAGAATCCACTACGCCTAGAAAATACGTGCGGCAGGCGGGAAAGCGGTAGGCTGCTTGCCGGGGATTGTTCCGGAGGTTTGGAATTAGCTGAGATCAAAACTAAAAATCTGCAGGGGGACCGCCCGTGTGGCCGGTACAACCATATGTTCCCACGAGTTCTGACAAACAGAGGCAAAAAGAAAAGGCAACCTGAAAGCTGCCTTTTCTTTTTATGTGGACGGCATAGAAATACTGCAATCTGCAAACATACAGTCATATAATACTGGAAAGTGGTCACAACCAGAAAGGAACCGCGGTGTCGAACCGCTCCCGAAAAACTATGGAACATAGAGATTTTTGCTGTCCTCCACACGAACCGAAACATGAAAAACTTCCGAAGCTATATGGCTTCGGGAGTTTTGTTTTCTCTCAAAAAAAAGATACTTGCTATAAGCGCAAGTGGCAAGACAAAAGAAAAAGCCGAGCCTGTAAGGAAGTCTCAAAATGAATCCCCCGGATTTTTCATGCAAGAGTGGAATCTCTGTAACCCGAAAAAGGTTGGTAGCAAGCTGGAGCGTGGCGAGCACGCTTGCAAGCGTGCAGCGAAGGCGCAGCGTGACCTTTTTTGGCAAAGGAGGAGCAAGGAAGCGGACGGATGGCTTGTTTTTCTGTCGCAGACAAAAAATAAGTCGGAGCAAAGCAAACTTTGCTCCGACTTGGGAAGCCTTGACAAAAAAGATACCCAGCATTATATGAGTTGAAATATTCATTTTACCTACAAGAATGAGTTTTAATATCAAGAACTTTTCCAATTTCAGTTGCTATTTTCTTTTCCAAAGCACTATCGGCCTCTGAAATAGGGGTGTAATCGGTTTGAAGATTATACTGATCAATAATACGCTGCATATCCGCTATAAGCATTCTTTTTTCGCTTTTTGATAGGTCATACCGCTTCTTGGCCAAGCACCAATCAAATTGTTTCTCAGCCATAGCCTGTTGCAACATTGTAATTGTGGCAGAAAGATAGCCCTTCTTGTCATTGTTGTAATTATCAACAAGTATCCAAGTTATCCTTTCGAGTACTTGCGTTTGAGCCAATATTTTTGCATAATTCTCTTGTTGCAAGTCCAATAGCTCTTTTAGTGAAATATCAATCCCGAGTATTTTTCGGAGTTCTTGTTTATACATTTCAATATCTATCGTACGGAAGATGTTGGAAGAACACAAATCACGGATTCGAGGTAAGAAGCTATTTGTGCCAAACTCAATTATTTCTTCTACCATGTTTAGTTGTAGATGTCTAATCTGTATTTGAAAATCTATTTCTTCATGTCGGGCTTTTTGAAACATATCATACATATCTTCGAGTATATCGGTTTTCAAACGTTTTTCTCTATTTTTATAGTCTCGCTCGTTAGCTTTACGATTATTAACAACTATTCCTATCGCAGCAACTATAGGGGCAAGGGATGTGACCAAGCCGTTAATTATCATTTTTAAATAAGGAAGTATTACATCCCACATTATTTCCACTCCTGTAGCAATGATTTACTTATTGTGTATTATATCATACATCTGCCATTTGCAACTTAATGATATGATTATATCACAAATTCTCCCATTTTTCAACGAGGAAAGCAGGCAGAGAGACACCGGTAGCACACAAGTTGCCGGTGTCTCTCTATGCCTCCTTCTTAGCGAATGAACAGTGATTTCAAATCCCTGTGCTCCTCATGTTACCATGTCCCTATAAAACACACGAGGAGGGTAACCCCATGAAATTCACCAAAGAAGAGAAGATGGCCTTCGTGAAACGCTACCAGGACGGAGAAACAGTGATTTCAATTTGCAATGAGAACCAAATTCCCCGTAGTACCTTCTATCGCTGGATACAAGACTACCAACAGACGGTAACCGATACAGACAATGTCATCACCCCACAAGAATTCCTATACATGAAAAGAAGGATTAGCAAATTGGAGAATATGATTCAGGTTTTAAAGACGGTCAGTTGTACTGTTTCCTCGCCTTTGCAGGAAAAACTCAAGGCCATGGAGCTGCTTTACGGACAGTTCAGCGTTCACACCCTGTGCGACGCCCTAGAGGTCTCACGCGGTACTTTCTACAACCATATTTTCCGCAATAAGAAAGGCGATACACTTGCGGCAAAGCGGCGGGCGGAGTTGAAAACACAGATTCAAAGCATTTATGATGATAGCGGACAAATCTATAGGGCGGGCAAGATCACCGCTATCCTCCAAAATCAAGGGGTCAAAACCAGTAAAAAATATGTTTCTCAGCTTATGAAGGAGTTAGGAATCAGCAGTGTCAGCACTACTGCAAAGAAAGAATATAAAAAATGGGAGAAAGGACAGAACAGAAATTTCCTGCAGCAGCAGTTCCAAACCGAGCGGCCGAATCAAGTCTGGGTCAGCGATATCACTGTTTTTAAATTTCGTGAAAAGCATTATTATCTCTGCGTCATCATAGACCTGTTTTCACGGAAAGTGATTTCCTATCGAATCTCGCACAAAAGCAGCACCCAACTGCTTACAAAGGCTTTTAAACAGGCCTACGCAGATAGGCAACCAAAGGCAGAGCTCATGTTCCATAGTGATCGTGGAACGCAGTATATGTCCCATGCGTTCGTTCACCTGTTGGAGGACTTTGGAGTAGAACAATCTTTTTCCCGGACAGCGTGCCCCCATGACAATGCAGTCTCCGAAGCGTTTTTCTCTATTTTCAAAAAAGAAGAACTATATCGCAGGCACTATACGTCGGAAGGGGATTTGATGAGGGGAATTGCCCATTTTATCGCCTTTTACAATACCGAACGTCCTCATTCCACCCTGCAATATAAAACTCCGGAACAGGCAGAGCAGGATTACTGGATAAAAGAAAAGGAATCTTCAAGTATATGAGAATTCCGGGTTCGGATTTGGTCTATTTTCATTTTTACATTTTGATTTTTCCATTTTTCTTTTTGGATGTCCCATTGCTACAAAAAAGGGCAACCTCAAAAATGTGGCTTGAATCCGCGGTTTTCGGCATAGAAAAAGAGGCCGAAATTTGGATGTCTCATTTTTGAGTTCCAAATTTCAACCTCTGTCCACATGGTGCCGGTGGCCGGACTCGAACCGGCACGGTATCGCTACCGGTGGATTTTGAGTCCACTACGTCTGCCAATTCCATCACACCGGCGGAACAAATAGTAGTATACAGCAAATCATCAAAAAAAGCAAGAATAAATTACCGAAATCCGCTGTTAAAATAATTCCCCGGGAATACCTGCATATGTATTCCCGGGGTGTAAACTGAAAGCTTTAAGAATGAGCCTCGCCGGGGGCCTCCAGCATAGTGATGCAGTGCCGAGGGCAGGCATCCACGCAATCGCCGCAGCCGATACATTTTTCCGGATCCACGACCGCGTGGAAATCCGAAACATGAATGGCGTCGTGTGCACAGGTGCGTTCGCATTTTTTGCAGCCGATGCAGCCGATCTTACACACCTTCATAGTGTCCGCGCCTTTGTCGCAGTTTGAACAGCGCACTACGGCCTGCTTTCGATAAGGCACCAGGGAAATCAGCCCCTTGGGGCAAGCTGCCACGCACATGGAGCAGGCCCGGCACCGAGAGGGATCCACCCGGGCCATGCCGTTGCATACGTCGATGGCTCCATAGGGGCAGGCTTTGGCGCAGTCCCCAAGTCCCATGCATCCAAACTGGCAGCTTGTGACGCCTCCTGCCAGAAGGGCCGCAGCGGCGCAGCTTTGAATTCCCTGGTATTCCATTTTGTCGCTGGTTACATCATAACTGCCCATGCAGCGGACCAAAGCTGCCTTTTTTTCCAGGGATATGTCCCCGGCGAGCCCCAGAAACGCAGAGATCTCCGCAGCGGTCTCTGCTCCGCCTGGAGCGCACAGGCCGGGTTTTGCCTCTCCCTTGGAGAGAGCGGCGGCATAACCGGCACAGCCGGAATATCCGCAGGCGCCGCAGTTTGCGCCTGGCAGCATTTCGGTGATGGCCTCCGCCTTTTCATCCTTTGGAACCGCCATGACGATGGAAGCGATGGCCAGCCCCAGGCCGGCGATCAGGCCGATACCGGCCACAAGGAGAACGGGAATCCATATTTCGTTCATGAAAATCCCTCCCTTCTCAGCCCAAAAGACCGTCTACAAGCCCCTGGAAGCCCAGGAAGGAGACGGCGACCAGCGATGCCGCGATCAGCGTAATGGGGAGCCCGCGCAGTGTTTTGGGAATGTCGCAGGTTTCCAGCCTTTCGCGTACTCCGGCGAAAAGCACCATGGCTACCAGGAATCCGACGCCGGATCCGAATGCGTTCACCAACGACTGCGCATATCCAAAAGTGGGGTCGGCGGCGCCTTTTTCGATCACCAGCATCGTCACGCCCAAAACAGCGCAGTTTGTGGTGATGAGAGGCAAGTAGATCCCCAGGGCATTATAGAGAGGAGGCATGAATTTCCGGAGCACGATCTCGATCAGCTGCACCAGGGCTGCGATGATCAGGATGAAGACGATGGTCTGCAGGTATGTGAGATCCGCCGGGACAAGGATATAGGTATAAATAGGCCAGGTGACCGCGGTAGATATCACCATGACAGCCGTAACGGCTACGCTCATGCCCACTGCGGTATTGAGCTTTTTGGAGACCCCCAGGAAGGGGCAGATGCCCAGGAATTTATTCAGGATATAGTTTTCCGTCAGAATCGCCGCCAGAAAAATAGCGACAAGGGATTTTACGGTATCTGCGTTCATTTCCCTGCACCCTCCTTTTCCTTCAGCTTAGAGCAGCTTTCCGCCATGGGACAGCCGGCGCAGCCGATCTCTTCAGGAGCCTTGCCGTCTCCGGAGAGCTTATTGGCCAAAGCGATCAGGAGTCCGAACACAAAGAAGCCGCCGGGAGGCAGAATGAAAATGATGATGGGATCCATGAAGCTTGAAAGCACAGGGATATCGAAAATGGTCCCGGCTCCCAGAAGCTCGCGGATGATCCCCATAAGAAGGAGCGTAGCGGTGAAGCCGACGCCCATTCCAAGACCGTCCAGGACGGAGGGGAGAACGCGGTGTTTGTTGGCGAACATTTCCGCCCTTCCCAAAATGATGCAGTTCACAACGATCAGAGGGAGAAAAATACCCAGGGCGCTGTCCAGAGCGGGGGAATAGGCTTTGATGAACATCTGCACGATAGTCACAAATCCGGCGATTATAGTGATATAGGAGGGGATGCGGACCTTATCCGGGATAACGTTCCGCAATAAGGAGATAACCGCATTGGAACATACCAGCACAAAGGTGGTGGCAAGCCCCATGCCGATGGCGTTGCTGGCGGCCGTGCTGACGGCGAGAGTGGCACAGGTGCCCAAAACGAGCCGCAGGACGGGATTTTCCTTAATAATGCCTTTTGTAAATTCATGCCAGAGGCTTTTTTCCTGTTTAGCCATTTATGCTCCCTCCTTTATCTCGTTGTATTGCGCTATGGCTGCGTTTACGGCTTCTGTTACGGCATTGCTGGTGATGGTGGCGCCCGTCATGGCGCTGATTTCACCCTCGCCGGCCCCGCCGTTTTTTATGAGAGTGAAGCCTTCTTCCGGCGCAGCCTGTTTATACTGGTCTTTAAAAGCATCCTTTTGGGCGTTCATGCCAAGGCCCGGGGTCTCATCTATGGAGAGGAACGAGATACCGGTGACGGTTCCCTCAGAGCTGATGCCGGTCATGACCTTGAGTTTCCCGCCGTAACCGCTGGCTTCGGTGGTGAAGATATAGCCCACAACGGAATCGCCGTCTTTTGCCACATAATAGGAACCTTCTTCATCGCCGGCCTCAAAAGCTTTTCCGTCGGGGCACACGGCAGCCCGGGCGCTCTGTTCTGCCAGCAGGCTCTGATTGGCGATCTGGTCCTTTGTCAGGAGGTTGGTGCCCGCCAGAAGAGCGGTGACAGCCGCGCAGATGATGAAAAGAGAAACTGCCGGACGGAAGATTTCTTTTGGATCAAGCTTCATGTTTTTCAGGCTCCTTTCCAAAAGGCTTGGGCTTGGAAGCCCTCTCGATCAGGGGGACCAGGATATTCATAAGCACAATGGAGAAGGAGACGCCCTCCGGCATGGCCCCAAACGCCCGGATCAGAATGGTCAAAAGGCCGCACCCCACAGCATAGATGATCTTTCCTTTTTAGTAGAGAGGAGAAGTGGTGTAGTCGGTAGCCATGAAGATCGCCCCCAAAAGAAGACCGCCGGAAAGCAGATCCAATAGGACGTCTCGGCCCAGAAAAAGGGAAAATACAGCCACCGTGCCCACATAGCAGAGGGGAATAGCGGGGCTGATGACCTTTCTGGCGACCAGATAAACGCCGCCCAGAATAAGGGCCAGAGCGCAGGTCTCTCCCAGGCATCCGCCCCGTGCGCCCAGGAACAGATTGAGATAAGAGGGGATCTGCTCCGTTTTTCCCTCTGCCAGAAGGCCCAGAGGCGTGGCGGAGGTCATGGCGTCGGAAGAGGCCCTGTACCAGAAGGGAATCACCCAGTTG
>OFOK01001987.1_pt1 | contig 13268 bp, 12 predicted proteins | sample 1542001 | NCBI WGS metagenome assembly OFOK01 (sample SAMN04209242, study PRJEB22552) | human gut metagenome | biome: gut; material: feces | host: Homo sapiens | place: USA: Oklahoma
CGGTGGAAGCCATCAGCCCGGAACAGGTCAGCCAGATTTCCGGCTACCTCGACACTTGGGAGAATGTATCCTTTGACGACAAGCGGCGGGTGGTGGACTTGATGATTACCACCATAGCCGCTACAAGCGACAGCTTGAACATCACATGGAAAATCTGACGGGCGGAACCCCTCCCCTCAGATACCTACCCTGTGTAGTCCCTTGTAAACTGTACTTTTGTATGGGATAAACTATTTATGTCATTCAGGCTCATTCTGAATGTCCTCCTTTTGCTTTCTTACTGCAGTTGGCAGACCGCAGTTTTATTATAGCAAAAGGAGTTTTTATTTCTTCTTCATCGCTTAAGCTCTTTTGAACCACACGTCTAACGTGTGGTTTTCCGCGACAAAAAAGGAAAAGCTTTTTCGCTTTTCCTTTTCTATCCGTATTATTCTCACAGCTGTTCCCACCGCAGCTGTGTTTCACGCAGCGTGCAGGGTTTGCGGTCGCTCACAATATCCCGCGGCCCCAGCGTGTCCAGCAGCAGCGGCGAAGCCGGGTCGCACCGAGCCGCGCGGGTGCGGCCATGGTCCGCATAACAGTAAAGGCACCCGCCGGGGCAGGTATCGTAAGCCCCAATGTCCACGCTGGGGGCGCACCCGCAGGCCGGGCGCTGGTTTTTTTCCTTTTCCGGGCGCAGCGGGCAGCGCAGGATCCGCCCCAGCCGCTCCGGGTCGATGCAGCGCCCGTGCCGAATGCCATATTGTGCCAGTTCCAGCTGCTCGGCGCAGCTTTCCAGCGAAAAGCCGTACGCCCCCGCGATCTCGGCCAGGGCCGCCGCCATCGCCTCCTGCCGCGCCGGCAAAAAGGGGTTCAGCCCCAAGCCCGCCATGTGCTTGGCCGTGCCGCGGTAAAAATCCAGAAAACTGATCACGCAGGTGTCGCTGTAGCCCTGCAGCCGCTGTGCCAGTGCTGCAAAGCTGCGCAAGTGGTCGTCAAAGGTGTAGCCCTCGCTCAAAAAAATGGGGTCGTACCGCCACACCACCCGCCCGGGGCCGATCGCCTCCGAGAGCCGTTTAAAGGCGCACTCCGCCGTTTTTTCCTTTGTCTGAACGTGCGGTTCCACATCCGGGCCATAAGCCGTGAGGGTAAACTGGAAGTAATAGGCATACCCATCCAGCTGTGCCAGCCGCCCCAGCATCGGCGCAGGGTTTTTGGTCCAGAACACAATGCCGTCCACATCCTCCGGGCGCAGGCTTACCCTGCTCACGCGCCGGGGGTTCATGGGGTTGCGCACCAGCACCTCCCCCTGCCGCAACCTTTCATACAGCCAATCGGAATAATAGGCCGGCAGGTCGGTGCGGCGGCTCGCGCTGATGATCATTCCAGCTCCGCCCATTTGTGCAGGGCGGCTTCCAGCACCTTGTCCATATCGTAATACCGGTATTCGCCCAGCCGCCCCCCGAACACCACCTTTTCTTCGCCCGCCGCGAGCTCCCGATACCGCTCATACAGGGCAGTGTTGGCCGCGTCGTTCACCGGGTAGTAGGGCTCGTCCCCTTTGGTCCATTCCGCGCTGTACTCGCGGCTGATCACGGTTTTCGCCTGGTTCCCAAACTCAAAATGTTTGTGCTCAATGATGCGGGTATACGGGGTTTCAGCGTCGGTGTAGTTCACCACCGCATTGCCCTGGTAATCCGCAAGGTCCAGCACCTCGGTTTCAAACCGCACGCTGCGGTAGGCCAGCGCTCCCAGCCTGTAACCAAAATACGCGTCGATGGGGCCGGTGTAGATCACCCGGTCCGCCAGGGCGTTCCATGCCTCCCGGTCCGCCAGATAGTCGGTGTCAAAGCGCAGCGCGACGCCCTCCAGCATGCGCTCCACCATTGCGGTGTAGCCCCCACCGGGATGCCCTGATACGCCGCATCGAAATAGTTGTTATCGTAGGTAAAGCGCACCGGCAGCCGCCGGATGATAAAAGCCGGCAGTTCCGAGCAGGGGCGCCCCCATTGCTTTTCGGTGTATCCCTTCACCAGCTTTTCGTAAATGTCGGGTCCCACCAGGTTGATCGCCTGTTGTTCCAGGTTTTCAGGCTCGGGCACAAAGGCGGCGGCCCGCTGCCGCTCCAGCTCTTTTTTCGCTTCGGCCGGGGTCGTCACCCCCCACATGGCATGAAAGGTGTTCATATTAAAAGGCAGGTTATAGATCTCCCCCTTGTAATTTGCCAGCGGGCTGTTGGTGTAACGGTTGAACCGGGCGAACCGGTTCACAAAGCTCCACACCGGCTCACTGTTTGTGTGGAAGATGTGCGCCCCATACCGGTGCACCTGGATCCCCTCCACCTCCTCGGTATAAAGGTTGCCCGCCGTGTGCCCCCGCTTTTCCAGCACCAAGCAGGTGCGGCCTGCATCCAGCGCCATTCGGGCAAAAGCGGAACCATACAGCCCCGCCCCAACAATCAGATAGTCGTAATGCCGCTCCATACAATCCTCCTTCAGTTGAATCCCACAGTTTTCCAACAATCAGTGCCGCCCGGCGCACGGGCAGCTTGTCGGCTGCGCCCTGAACCATCACGGCAGCAAAATCAGCCATAAGCTGTCCCCCCAGGCGCAGCCGGGCTGCGGGTGAAGGGGTAGTTTTCCGTCTTTTCCATTATCCCGCGCAATTGGGCGCGCTGTCAAGCTGTTTTGCCGGATCCCCACTGTTCTGCCCACCGATTCCCCAAAACCCGCCGCCTTCCCCGCCTTGCCGCTCGTTTTTTGGCCGGGCGCCCCGCTGCCTGCACGCTTTTTCCAACGGCTCTGGGGCTTCTCTGCGCCTTCCCTTCAAAGCCGCACACTTGTCTTCATTTTTCCAGTATGCTACAATGTCGGCAAGCGCGGGGCCGTATTCCCCCAATCTATAAAAGCACAGCATTCATTGGCCGCCGGGGCGCAAGCAGAGCCTTTTATCCTGCTCTACACAGTCAGGTGATAAAATGAAAAATCGCGGGGCAAATATGCCTTACAAGCTCTATACGCTGTATTTTCTCTATTTCGCAGGCTATATCTCCTTTTTTTCATTTTACGCCCTGTACCTTACGGAACATGGGCTGAGCAAATCGTTCCTCGGCCTTCTTTCCACCGGAACGGCAGTGGCAAATTTCATTTCCCTTGTGGGCGCCGGCGTGCTGGCCGACCATATGCTTTCTCCCCGGAAAATCATTTTGGCCAGCGGCGCTGCCTCCGCGCTGTGGGGTTTTACTTTGCTCTGGGCCCCCAACGCCCATCCCCTCGCCCTGCTGGCTGTGGTGCCGGTGAGCTTTCTGGACTTTGCCCTTCTGGGCTCGCTCGACGCCTGGATCAATCTTGCCGCCAGGCACAATTCCCAGGTAAAGTACAGTGTGGCGCGGGGGATCGGTGGGCTTTCCGGGGCATGCGCCTCTCTCATCTTGGGTGCAGTGCTCCAGGTCATCGGCAGGGGCAGGATCGTATGGTTCCACTTTGCGTTTTACCTGCTCCTGCTGCTGGTGGCTTTTCAAACAGCCGACGTGCAGCGGCCGCAGCGCAAACAGGGCAAATCCCCAAGCGCAAAGCTTTGGAAAAACCGGCGCTACCTTCTGTTTTTGGCTGCATCCCTGCTGCTGTTTTTGGGCTGGCGCGCCCTGCTCACCTACCTGCCCGCCCTGGTCGTGGATTTTGGCGGCGGCAGTGTGCACCAGGGCCTGATCATGGCGGTAATGAGCTTTGGCTCCATGTTCGTGCTGGGTTTGTATCCCCGCCTGCGCAGGCGGGCCGGTACCGCCGTGCTCCTGGGTGCCGGGGCAGTGTTCATGGCGCTGCGCATGCTGTGCATGGTATTTGTGCACAGCATGGCCCCGCTGATTTTGGTGCAGCTACTGGAGGCTGTGTCCTATGGCCTTTTTCAGCCGGCTGCCATGGAATATATCGGCAGCATCACCCCGGTGGAAACCCGGGCAACCGCCCTGAGCGTCTACACCGCCGTGCAGATGCCGGCCGGCACGATCCTTGCCAACGCGCTGGCGCTCCCTCTTTTGCAGGCTGGCTCCGTCTGCGGCATGTTCGCGGTGTTCAGCGCGTTGGCCCTGCTGGGCGCCTTGCTTTTATTGTTCTCCCTGCGCCATGGGGGCGGGGCGTTGAGAAAGGTGGAAACCAGACCGTGAGCAATTCATTCCAAAAGGTAAAAATGCGGGACGTAGCCCAGCGGGCGGGGGTTTCTCCCGCAGCCGTATCCCGTTATGTCAACGGAACAGGCTATTTGTCCTGCGAAATGCAGTGCAAAATTCAGCATGCGATCGACGAGCTGAACTATCTGCCGGATGAAGATCACCCCAGCCGCTTTCCCCGCTGGAAGGTCTTTGGCATCCTGCTGCCCCCCTTTTCCGGCGCGCATTTCTATTCAGAACTGGGCGCCCAGTTCGAGGTAAATGCCAACCGCGCAGGCTTCCACTCCCTGGCCTTTCACCTGGATTTTGGAACGCACACCATTTTGGACCTGTTAAAAGAGGTGACCAAAGAGCGCCTCGCCGGCATTTTTATGGTCAGCTTCCCCCATATGGAGTTCACCGAAGAGGAAGTCGACTTTATTGCAAACAGCAGCATCCCCATCCTCTATCTGTCTGAATTTATCACCCCCTACCCCACGCTGAACTGCATTCTTTTAAAAAATGCCGAGGCCGCCGCGGAGGCAGTCCGGCATCTTGCGGCAGCCGGGTGCCGCCGTCTTGCCTTTTTGGGTCCGCCCGCCGCCATCAACAAGGCTTCGGCGCAAAGGGGCGCGGGCTTTTTGGCCCAGGCCGCCCGCTTGGGCCTTCCCTACGCCAAGGTGTTCGAGGTCGAGCTCGGCCGCCAGATAGAGCCCGAACTTGGCCGCCGGGCCGCCCAAAACGCTTTTTCCGATGAGCCCAACATCGACGGCCTCCTGTGCTGGTCGGACGTGTTTGCCGCAGGTGCCCTGTGGCACCTGCGGCAAAGCGGCCGGGCCGTGCCCGGCCAGGTCAGAGTGGTCACCTTCAACAACGAATACTCGCCTTACCTGTGCCCCCCTGTCACCGCATTGTACCTGGATCCCGCCGAGGTGACCCAGCGCGCGGTAGAACAGCTTTGCCGCCTGCAGAACCCCGCCGAAAGAATGATCACAAAACAAATCGCCATCCAGCCGGCGCTCATCGTGCGGCCCTCCACCCTGCAAAGCTGGTGAAAAAAGGGCGCTGAAAATTTTCACAAGGATTGTCCACAAATCGCACAAAGCAATTTCAGCCATTTGCGAATAGCAACTCCGCCGCCTCTCCGGTATAATAAAATTGCCAGGCAAAGCATGGGTTGCGCAGCCCTCCAACTAAAACGTTTGTGAGGGGAAAAATGAACAAAAAGAATATCAGCAAACGCGGCGTTGCGCTTTTGGCGGCCGTGTTGGTTTTCGTGGCAAGCCTGATCCTACTGCAGGCCACGCTCACCAGCGGCTTTAAAGTGGAAACGCGCAGTGTAAACCTGTACACCGACGAGGGCGTGAACCTTTCGGCCACCCTGTTCGTGCCGCAAAACGCCACTGCCGCCACCCCCGCCGCAGGCATTGTGGCGGCGCCCGGCGGCAACACGCCGCACACTTTTTATGCCAGCTACTGCATCGAGCTTTCCCGCCGCGGCTACGTGGTGTTGGCCTATGACTATTACGGCACCGGCAGCTCGGATTTTTCAAACGACGGCGGTTCGGGCGCGGTGGCGGCCATGAAATACCTCACCAGCCTCTCTTTTGTGGACGGCGACCGTTTGGGCGCTTCCGGCCACTCCAACGGCGGCGCCCAGGCTGCCGCCGCCATCACCAGTGAATATGCCGCTGGCGCGGCCTGCCGCAGCGTCCTGTTTATCGGCTGCGGCATCGCGGGCGAAGATCTTTCAGTGTACGACGGCGTCAACGTAGGCGCGGTCTGGGGCAAGCTGGACGAAGCCGGCCAGGGCACCTTCTGGGATGTGTATCACCAGGACAAGCTGAATTTCTCCAGCTTTGCCACCATGGTGGGCGAAACAAACGACACCGTGCAAACGGCCCACTGGTACGCCGATCCCACCACCGGCGCCGCCCGCATCGTATACACCCCCAACACCTTCCATTCTCTCTCCAACATCATGCCGGGCAGCGTCACCAACATCCTGACCTATTTCGATACCACGCTGGAAGGCAATGTCTCGGGCCTTTCGCCCGCCTCCCACATCTATCTCTGGCAGGAACTGGCCGTTCTGCTCATGGCGGTGAGCCTTTGCGTCATGATCTTCCCGGCAGGCTCTTTCCTTCTGGAGCTCCCCTTCTTTGCCTCGCTCAAGCGGCCTTTGGCGCCAGCCAAAGCAAAGGCAAACGGGCTATTCTGGTTTTTCCTGCTGGTGCCGGCCGTGCTGCAGGCGCTCATTGTAAAATCCACGATCATACAGGGGCAGGAGATCATGGGCAAATTGCCCAACCTCTTCAAGGTCCAAAGCACCAACGGGTTTGTGTGGTGGTTCTTCCTCTCGGCGCTGATCGCCCTCGCGTTCTTTGCCGTCCGCATGCTGGTGGATAAAACCATCGACCGGGGCGCGGCCCTCTCCCGCATGAAAACCACGCCCGCCGACCTGTTCAAGGCCCTGCTGTTCGGCGCCGCCACCATGGCTGTCCCTTACCTGTTCGCCTTGCTGGGCTCCGGGCTCACCGGCGGCTGGTATGGCCGCATTTTCCAAACCTACATGGCCCCGGTCAGTGCCAACAGGGTCTCCATGATCCCCGTTTACACCGTCCTGTTCGGCGTTCTGTTCGCGGTTTACGCCTGGCTTCAGGCCGACGCTTTCCGGTTTGAAAAGGGCGGCAGCAAAAAGACCTACCTTCTCACCCTTGTGGCCAACGCCCTGCCCGCGCTGCTGTTTGTGGCGTATATCTTCGGGCGGCTGCTCCTCACCCACGTAACGCCGATCGCCGGCCGCGAAATGTCCCGCGCAAACGGCGCCATGATGGGCATGCTGCTGCTTTACTTTGTGATCGCAAAGGTGGTTACCTATTTCTATAAAAAGACCGGCAACATCTACGTATGCGCCATGGTCAACACCCTGTTCGTCGTTTGGCTCTCCATCAACATCCAGCAGCTGATGGTATAGCCGTCTGCCCCTTAAAGCGCTTCACTCTGTAAACACAGGCATGCAGAAAGGCCGTCGATTTTTATCGACGGCCTTTCTGTCGGTGCGGATGAAGGCAACGGAAAGTTTCAGATCCTGGGCAGCCATCCGCTGGTTGGTGTTGATTGTACCGAAATACCTGAACCTCTTTTACATTGTAAGGGCTTTCATCCCACACTGTAACGCCATACCCCGGCGTTTTCAAGCCATATTTGTTTCAGCATTTTGACGAATCGCCTTGAAAAACAGCCAGTTTTAATGTTATAATATTAAAAAAGGAAAGTAATATTAACAAATAGGAGTGAATGATTATGGCATTGATTAAAAATATCATAATTCCGGTAGAACAGCGAAAAAAGACAACGTTAGCAAGCAATTTATATTATGATACCTTAGAAATCCATAATGATAAAGTTGTTGGTTATTTAAATGGAAAACAAACCATGACGTGGTATTTTAAAGATTATAATGGTATAGATACAGTTAAAGCAAACTTGAACTCGCAATTTGCTCAAATTGTATTTTTGACAGGAATTAACTCTAAAAACAGGGTAGTTGGAATTGATATTGGTTCAAGGCAAAATCTAAACGCAATGAATGATACAAACAGGATTTTATTTTGTAGCGGTATGTTTAGTTTTAGTAAAACCAATGATTTTGCAGACACAGTTGCTGCGGAAATCAGGGCAGCTTTTGACGACTACCGAAATAACCCTGAAGTAGAAGAAGTAGTTTCAACAGTATCAGCAGCAGATGAAATCAAGAAATTCAAGGCTTTGCTGGACGATGGAGTCATCACCCAAGATGAGTTCGACATCAAGAAAAAGCAGCTCCTTGGTTTATAATCAAAGGCAGCCCCGCTTTAACGCAGGGCTGCCTTTTTTGCTGCCTCGAATCGCTCCGCCGCCCCCACCCTAATCCGTTGTTTGTGATCCCCACCGCTAATAAGTTTTTGGCAAAAGCATTGACTGTGTGATTTTTAGGCCGCATAATCAGATATAGATCAGAGGTGATCAAAATGAAGGGGCGTGTAAAGACCTTACGGAAGCAATTTGGTTTAACCCGAGCGGATTTCGGAGCCCGCATAGGGGTTAAAGCCAATACCATAACAAATTATGAGACCGGCTTGAGCCCCCCCTCTGATGCGGTCATCCTTTCTATCTGTCGCGAATTTGGTGTGTCGGAAATTTGGCTGCGTGCCGGCTCTGGAGAAATGTTTGAACCCGTGAGCCGCGACGAAAAAACAGCCGCTTTCCTCAGCGCTGCAATGCGCGAAGAAGGCAGCTATAAAAAAAGCGCTTTCTTTCTATGTTATCCAAACTGGATGAAAAAGAATGGGCATTGCTGGAAAAGATGGCTCAGGCAATAACTGATAAAGAAAATCAACAGAATTTATCCCAATAAACTACGCAAAAATTGGCAAACAATCTTCAGCAGGAAAACATCGGAAAATTCCCGGAAATTAAAATCAATGTAGGAGGAATTATCATGAAAAAAGTGCTTTCTCTCTTTGTAGCATTTTGCTGTGCATTTTCGCTTGTGGCCTGTGGAACCTCCGCCGAACCGCAAATCCCCGACCTCACCGGTGGATGGAAGCAGGTGAATACAAATTCGGCAGACAGCTACCAGCAAGCCGTTATACAAGGCGATACCATCGAAATATACTGGGTGTCCAACGGCGGGGACACAAAGTCGTTATATTGGGCAGGAACCTTTGTGGCGCCCACCACACCGGATGAACCCTATCTATGGGATTCTGTGAATGATACCGAGAGAACCCGTTCTGCGCTGCTGGCCTCGGGGGATGAAACCAAGACCTTCACCTATGAAAAGAACCAAATCAGCTACAGTGTATCCGCATTCGGCACTACGACCACGATGAGGCTGGAAAAGCAGCAGGACTATGTGCCAAAACAGGAAACTTCTTCTCAAAGCAAAGTACCGGAACCGGAACCTGACTCTGCAAGTACCGCTGAAAACGCAAACACTGCATCATCTGCTGGGGATGTGCAAGAGGTCTTTGATATCACAATTACTCTTCCGGCAGACATAGTAGCGCGGTTGGGATCCGTTACGCAGGAATCGCTGGATTCCAATCCGGAAGCGTTGGGGGCGCATTCCGCAATACTCAACGCAGATGGAAGCATCACTTTGACGATGAGCAAGGCGCAGCAAGAGGAAAAGTTATCCCAATTGGGCACATCTTATCAGGAGCTCCTGCAAGGGCTTGTAGATGGCGGGGACTATCCGGAGGTGACAAACATTGTGGCGAACGAAAATTTCACAGAATTCACCGTCACCACCACAAACGAGAAACAGTCCGTGACAGAGATCGCGCTTGATCTATCCCTGCGAGCTTACGGCGTAAACTATGGGATATTCGCAGGAACGAATGTCCAAACAAAAGATGTTAAGGTCACTTTTATCAATGCAGTGACCGGAGCGGATGTTTCGTTGAAATAAATATTGGTTTCCTCTGAGCGCCCTGCTCTTAAAACTAAAAATCCCTCGCCGGCTGAAACCGGCGAGGGCGGGAAACTCAGTCGGAATCCGGATGGCATTTTGGGCAGGATCCTAAAGGGCGGATAAGCTTACCAAAACACAAGTTTGTACCTTTGTGTGTACTGAAAGAAAAACCCCTTGCAGACCCGCAGTCTGCAAGGGGTTTCCTGCAAAGGACGGTTAAAATCGATATTTTTGTTTTTGGTGCAGAAGGCACCGCAGCTTATAAAACAGGGCCGGTCTGCTCAATGCCAGCTTCCTGTGCTGGGGCAATATTCAACTCAGGCAGATCGTTCAGATAGCGTTCCACATTCCGGTAATGCACTCCATTTTCCAATGTGACATCCTCTCCGCGGTACAGGACATATCGCCCCCGGATCGGGCCAAACCGCTGTTCGGTCTTATCGCATTTTTCCTGATCGAGCAGATGCCGGTATTGTGCTGGGACCTGTTTGCCACTGTGCTTGATCTCGAAAATCTCGCAGCAGTTTTCCTTCTCATTATAAATCACCATGTCAAACTCGCCGACCGCAAACTGCAGCTTGAACACCCGGTGTTCTCTGTCAGCCGACTTCATGGTTTCCAGCAGGACGATATCCTCGAGCATCCGGCCCCGTACTTCTTCGAGGATCCTGCCCGCAGTCTGGGTCTTCTCCAATTCGCTGAGAGCTGAAAAGGTCTCGTCCTTCATCAGCGAGTGGACAAGGGCCTGTGCCTGGCAGTATCGCATCCCCGGCTGGGTAAATAGGATGTGTTCCACAGATTTTGCTCCTGGGTCAGCGGTTTCAATGGGACAGTTTACGATCAGTTCCAATGCGGAGAGATACTCTTTGATCTCCCGGATATGGGTATCTGTGATACCGATGGACTGTTCCTCTTTGTTGCGGATATCCAGCAGCTCCATCAGGCGCTGGGTGACCGCTTCTGTGTCAATGTTGTCCAGTATCTCGGTACGCTTTTCGGGGTCACGCTCTTTCCGAAGATTCGAGGCGGTCAGCCGTAGATCGTGAGATTGGAAATCATCAGTCAGAACTGAGATCAGGAACCGGTGGTTCATGTCCTCGATGATCCGGTTGATGGCGCTGGTCAGCTCACCGGCCTCATACAGAGAGTACAGGTGGCGGAAATGCCCGCCTGCCTCATAGCAGGCCAAGGAATGCTGAATGTTTTTGCAGATCGCTGTATCGATGTATCGCCGTGTGGACTCATCATCCCGGAAGGAGGCGTCCTGGGCGTTGACATCTTCATCGTCAAAGGCAAGCTCACCGGCCCGCAGCGTCCCGCCATAGCGGATATATTCATCAATGCTGTCGATCCCCAGCAGGCGGCTGTATTCCCGATATGGGATGAAGGTGGTGTGGATGGGCTTTGCCCGGTCATAGAGTTCCTGATCCATCGCCAGCCAAAAACCGAGGGAGTCCGTACCGGAGAGGATGATCTTCATTCCCATCGCTGCAAACACATCGGAGAAGAGAGCCGCAGAATCGATGAAATCCCGCATCAGGGTGACCTCATCAATGAATACGTAGCGGAAGCCCGCATCGAACAGTTTTTTCAGATCCCGGTTCATCATGGCCATGGTATCGCTTCTGCGGGCTTTGATATAGACCGTGCGGCTGAGATCCTCTCTGCTCATTCGGGCGATGGCCTGCCGGAGCATGGTAGTCTTTCCGGTCCTGCGCAGGCCAAAAACCAGGCAGACCCTGTCGCTTTCATTGCTGTAGAGATAATCCTCCAATTGCCAGAAGCAGTCACGGAGGCCCCAGCCCTTTACGCCCTGCGACATGGCGTCCAATCCTTTACCAACAATTACACTGGTTTCAAAGTCCAGCTTTGGCTGGCGCACTTTTGGCATCTTGGCTTGCAGTTCTTTCAGTTGTGCCTGCAATACTTTGCGCTGCTCTATTTGCTCCTGCAGCGGCTCCAGTTCGCCATCCCGCAGATATTGGCTGTGCTTCTTCCCATTTTCTGTCCACTGATGATAGTAGCGTGTCTTTCCGTTGATCGTCTTCTTGGAAATATAGCCGATGGGAAGGGCGGCGATCTGCCGCTCCAGTTCCTGAATCTTTTCTTTCATACCGCACCTCCATTCTGTTAAATCTATTATACCCCATTTCCCTTATGCATTCAAGGGGTTATAAGGGGTTATATTGTTGTGAGCAGTGCCGCACAGAGCAATTTCTGTGCGGCACTGTTATGATTTTCTCGTTTACTCAAATTTCTAATCCGGAAATCTGCTCCCACTGGAGGATATATCTGTCATCGATGATCCGGTTGTCGTGGTAATGCCCGAAGAACCAGTATGTAAACTGGCACCGCTGATTGACCGTTTCCAGAAAATCGGTGAGCTGGTCACTTCCATAGGAGGGGTCGATTTTCCGCACGGCACTGCTGGGACCGCAGTGGGACAGGATGCAGTCTACCTTCCAGTTTACCTGCTCCAGATTTCTCAGTGCCTCTGCATATTCACGGGCATTTGGCATTTCTTCCGCCCACCAGGAGCGTCCTTTGACCCGGAACATTCCCCGCATTCGGCGCAGCAGCCAATACTTTTGTTCGAAGTCGGGGTCCTCCGGATCAAGGACGCCATCCTGAATGTCGTGGGAGGAGGCTCCTCCCATCGTGAACCATGTGAGACCGCTGAAGGTGAATATCTGGCCCCTCATCAGGTGGAGGATATTTTCCCTCACCTCATGTACTCTGCCGCCGTGCCATTCTTTTTCCGGCAGGGCGTTCAGCAGATCAAAGTTTTCATGGTTTCCATCCACAAACAAGGTGGTGAAGGATTTCTCATCCAGCCAGTCCAGCCAATGCTGGTCTTTCTGGCCGCCGTCCCACAGCCCTCCGAAATCGCCACAGATGATCATGTAGTCATTTCGGCCCATCTGCGTTTGCTGGGGGAAGTATTTGCTTCCGAACCGCTGGAAGCCGCCGTGGGTGTCACCGGTGATATAGATCATGCGGTCTGCCTCCTTTGCATGGCCTGAGTAATTTCTGTGCCGTCCTTGAAGCAGATGAGCAGGCTATCCTTGTCCAACACCTTGATGTTGCTGACCAGCTGACGGACAGTGAGTTCATCAAAATCCGTAAGGGTACCGCTGGCCTGCTCCAATGCCATGTCAAGTTCTGCCAGCCTGCTCTCGAAGGCCGCCGCGCCTCGCTGTTCCTTTTCCAGCTCCGCTTTTTGGGCCATGAGCCTTGTCTTGGCCATGTTGACCTGTTGAAGCTCCTCATCATAGTCGGTACAGTCAGCGCCGGCACTGACGATCAGCTGGAACAGCTCCAGCTGGCGTTCCTGCAGGTTCCGGATCTGAAACTCCACGGCAGGCAGGCTCATCGTCTGTTCTTCTCCGGCAAGGACTGCCGCAATACCGGCTTTCACCGCGTCCTTGGCTGCCTGCATCCGGAACAGTTCATTCATGGCGGAGATGACGGCGTCGTGGATGTTGCCCTCATCCAGAGTGGGAGACTGCTTACAGATCTTCCTGCCATGCTCCAGCCGGTTCTGGCACCGCCAGACGACCCGTTTGACCCCTTTCTGCGTCCAGATCACCCGGCGATAAGGGCTGCCGCATTCTCCGCAGACCAGCAACTCGCTGAGCACATACTTTCCGCAGTATTTCCCAAGCTGCGTCTTCGCCTTGGAGG
>OFOK01001988.1_pt1 | contig 13268 bp, 9 predicted proteins | sample 1542001 | NCBI WGS metagenome assembly OFOK01 (sample SAMN04209242, study PRJEB22552) | human gut metagenome | biome: gut; material: feces | host: Homo sapiens | place: USA: Oklahoma
CAATATCAAGTATTCTTGCAATCTCTTCAATATATTTTTTCCCACTGCGTTCACCGCATAATATTTTATAAACATATTGCTTCGTACAACCTATTAAAGTAGCAAGCTCTACTTGTGTCATGCCTTTGTCGATGAGCTTTTTTCTTACTTCCTTCCCAAACGGAGTTAGCTTCGACTGTCTTTTTTTCATACTCTCACCTCAGCTTAATTCTCAAGTACAAGACCCTGCATTTTACTAATTACTTGTATTCCCCTCCGAAACCCAATAAGGGCGGCTTTCTGTTTGGCCAGAGACTTCCAGCTTGTGATTTACTAAGATATTTGCTATATTAAATGGGTTACAAGTAATTCTTATCAACAATAGTATATCTGCGTTTTCGCAGATTGTCAACATTAATTATGCGTTTTCGCAGATTAAAATGCAAATACGCAGTACGGAGGTATATATGGATAGTTTGGGAAAAAGAGTTAGAACCTTAAGAGAGAATATGAACCTAACACAGCAAGATTTAGGCGATATCGTTGGATTACATGGTACAAATATAGGCCGAATAGAAAGTGGGAAAGTATTTCCAGCATCAGATATTCTTCTTAAAATGAGCTTGTATTTTAATGTGTCTTGTGATTGGTTACTCACTGGAGAAAATGCGTTTTCGCAGATTTTTGCTGATGCTGACATAACAAAATTAGTGGAGTCATACAATCAACTTTCCCAGAAAGATAAAAATGAGATTCAAGAAATGATTGATTTCAAGATTTATAGAGCAAATAAAGAAAAAGTGGATGCCAAATCCTTAAATTTGAATTATACAGGCAAAGATAATATGGTAGGATAATTTTTATCTTTTTGGGTTACTTATCACCCTTTTATTGTCACCTTTAATTTTACAAACAAACGTTCTCAAAAAGTGAGATAAACCGCATAAATACAATAAAGTGACATCCTTTTTTAATAGTTCACTTTTGTCATTTGATTTTTTTATATACATAATCAATTTATAACACTTATATTTCCTGTATTTATATAGGCGTTACTTGTAAAAAAGCCCAAAATATGCCTTTTTCAGCTTTTTATATGAAAATAAAATGACGCTATAACGCACCGTTATAACGCCAACCCCTATTTACATTCATGTTCTGCTCTGCTACAATTTATTTACAACCTTTCAAAAGTCCCACTTTGATGGAAAATCCGCTAAATTTCAGCCTTTGCGGTGCCTCAAAGTGGGATTTTCCAATTTCACTTTAATAGAGCAAAGTATTTCTGCCTTTTTCTCATAATTAATGTCACATAGCGCCTTTCTCAAAAATAAAATGCCGCGGAATCCCTTGATATTGCGGGGTTTCCCGGCATTTCCCGGATCGACTCTATTAATCTTACTTAAATCCTCTTTTTGACATCTATTCTGGTAAGTCACATCTACGATCGGCTGCAGTACAAATTTCGGTATTTTAGCATCGTACAGCACTTCACCAAAATCCATGCGCAGGGAAACCTTTTCCCCATAACGGTAATTCATGATTTTTCCGTAGCTTACAATATAGTTTTTTTCGTTTTCCAGGCTCCAGAAGGTGCGGTTGTCACGGTAGAGCGGCTGCAGGAGATCTCCGAGAGCGGTGGTGCAGTCCACAATGCTGTCCTCTCCCTTCATGATTGCCATCCATTTGATGGTGTTCAGGGTATTGTATAAGAAATGGGGATTCATTTGGGATTTCAGCATCTTAATTTCCATTTCACGCTTGTTTTCTTCCATCTTTGTATTTTCTTCCACAAGCTGCATGATTTTCTGGGACATCTGGTTGAACTGGGTGACCAGCAGGCCTATTTCATCCCGGCTCTTTGTCCTCTGGGGGAGGGTTATTCCCATCATGCCGTTTTCCATACATTTCATGGCTTCCACAGTATCCGTAAGAGGACTGGTAATATAACGCACCCAGAATATGGTGAAAAAAACGGAAAATACGGCAACGGCTATTACGGCTATGCGGAAAACAATCTGGATGTCCTTGATATCCTTCAGTATAACGGACAGCGGCGTCTCATTCACCATTGTCCAGCCGTTGAGGTGGAGAGGATAGCAGAGAATCTGCTGATCGCCTTCCTCAAAAGTGAAGGGGCCGTCATTCTTATTTCGTATATACTGGTTTTCTCTCCTTTTCCCGACCTCTGATTTATCAAGATGAGAGACTACTTTTCCGTTTTCATCAATAATATAGGTGGTGCTCAGCTGGATATTTTCTTTTTCCAGGGAATTATAAATATCGGTGAAATAATCCAGATTGATATTGATAACCAGCCAGGCGGTATGCGCCCCCCAGTATACCGGACGGCATGCGGAAACATAATAGACTTCCTTACGGCTCTCGTCCTTCAGAGCCTTTATATTGAAGTCGCTGTTTATATAACCCCCGTACCATTTTACCCCGTTTCCTGCTCCATTGCCTTTGCCCGCAATCTGTTCCTCGTAAAATCTTCCTCTGGAGTCTTTATCGTTGATAAGAATATTCTGTTCCTTATCCGCTATCAGGGATAAATTATCCGAATTGTAAAAGCAGATGGATTCCACATAGGTATATTCCGTGAAAACCTTTTCCATCTCGCGGAAGAGATCCGCCTTTAACACCACTTCCCTGTCATTCCCTCCGTCCACGCCAAACACCAGATCCGTAAGTGCGGTTTCACTGATGAGACGCCTTGTGATCAGCTCCACTTCCCCGCTCAGTATATCAATATTGTGTTCCAGCTGGTTGAAATTCTGTATTTTTTCCGAATCCGTCTTTTCCTTCATGGAGTCCCTGACACTTCCGTAAATGTAAAGAAAGCTGATGGAAATAATGATAAGGAAGCTGACAGAAAGTGCAAATATCATTTTGGTAAAAACACTTCTGAAAAAGGGTATCTTCATAATTTCGTCCTCTTACGAAAAGAGCTTGGCAGCTTTCCGGTAATTTTTTTAAAGGTTTTGCTGAAATAGCTGTCATCCGCAAATCCCGTGATCTCCGCCACCTCGTGTGTTTTCAAATCCGTCTCCAGGAGCAGGTCCTTTGCCTTTTTCACCCGGCTCTCCGTTATGTAATCAACGAAGCTGATATGGAGCTCCTTTTTAAACAGACTGCTCAGATAATTTGGGCTGAGGCCGATGTGGAACGCCACCTGGTTCAATGTCAATTTTTCACTCAAATGCTTCTCTATGTACTGAACCGCTTCGTAAATTTCCACACTCAGCTTATTCTGATGCTCAAAAATTTCCTGACAGCAGGCTGCCGCCGTTTGTACTGCCTCCCGGAAGGTGAGGCTTTCCCTGATCTGCCCTACTGCCTTCAGCAGCACTTCCTCACTGAAATCCTGCTGCTGTCCTTCCCTTGTCCTGTACAGAAAATGAATCAGTGCGGTGTCCACGTTTTCTTTCTCCAGCCCTCCCTCCGACGCATTCGCTTCCAGCTGGTTCATGAGCCATTCCAGCTCCTTTCCGCAAAAAGGCATAAAGGGCCGCAGTTCCTCTTCCGCTTCCTTTACCATTTTCAATTCCAGCCCTTCGGATGCATCCCGTAAGCCGTATTGAAAAATAATTTCCTTTTCAAAATAGGCGTTCTTCAGCGCCCTGCAGCATTCCCGGTACATTTCAGGGAGCTTATCCCATGACTGGTACACTCTGCTGACACCCCATATCACCTGAGAACCCATATATCCGGAAAGCGTATGGGCCACCTCCTGCAGGACACGCCTGAGCTTCACGCATTTTCCCTCTGTGCCGCTGTCCGCATTTATCAGAAGGAGATAGCTGTCCTCCCTCTCCTGTATGATCTCGCCTTCTCCATATTTCGTTATGATTTCACCCGCCATATTCATGATCAGGAAGCGTATGAGCATTCCCTGGGCATCTGAAATCTTAGACCGAACCTTATCGTATTTCCCCAGCTTCATCCTGCACAGCACAATATCCTTTTCCCGGATGCCTAAATGCAGATCCTGAATCCTGGCTCTGAAAATTTCGAGGGGGATCTGATGGTAAAATATATATTGCTTAAAGATTTCTTCCTTCTGGAGTTCTCTTTCCTTCGGGGTATTTCCTTTCTGCTCCCCATTCTCATCCAGCTCACGCTTTAATTTTTCCATAGCTGCCTCGATTTCGGCCGGCTTCATCCGTAATTTGGAAATGTAATCCGATACCCCCATCCGCATGGCTTCCTGAAGATATTCAAATTCCTCATAACAGGTTAAAATTACAATTTTCGTTTTTTCATCCTTTTCTCGTATCCTCGCGATCAGTTCCAGGCCATCCATCACCGGCATTTTTATGTCTGTCAGTATGATGTCCGGCTTGTCCGCTTCATAAATTTCCAATGCCTGCTTTCCATTGGCCGCGTCGCCGATGATTTCCATGCCCAGCTTTTCCCAGCCGATAACGCTTTTGAGGCCGCCCCTGACAAGAACCTCATCTTCCACGATCAATACCTTATACCTGTCTCCCAAAACCTTCCCCTCCGTTCGTCGTCACTGCGGGCCTGCCTGAAATTACTTTCCGCAAACTGTGAAAATATTCTTTTAAGCCCCCCTAACCCTGCTGCTGTTTCTGATTACTGCATAGTTTAGCATATAAATCTCCTCTGCACAATTGTGTAAATCACCCTTAGAGCCGGTAAAAAACATTGACTCTTGACAAGAAGCTTTTTCCCTATCAGAATCTATATACAGCCTGAAAGCCTTAACGGCTGACAGGCGGCAGCCCTTCTTCCTGTCAGGGAAAAGGGAAGAAATCATACATATTTAAGGAGAGGGTTACGATGGAAACAATTACTTTTATGAGGGAAATCCCGATTAAAAAACAGGCGGATGTCTTTATCGCCGGCGGAGGGCCGGCCGGTATTGCAGCTGCCGTTACCGCAGCAAGAATGGGGGCACAGGTCTTTCTGGCAGAAAAAGGACAGTGCTTCGGCGGGGCTGCAGCACTCGCTTGCGTTCCTGCCTTTATGCGTTTTTCCGATGGGGAACATTTTCTGGCGGGCGGCATAGGACGGGAGGTTTTTGATGCCCTGTATGGTCCGGATACCGATTATACTTCTGTGGAATATCCTGTAAATGCGGAAAAGCTCAAGCTGATTTATGATAAAATGATTATAGAAAGCGGATGCAGCTTTCTTTTTGATACGCAGCTGCTGGATGTCCAGGTGCAGGACGGACATATCCAGTCTGTTATTCTTAAGGGTCACGAAGATCTGTTTGCGGTAACCGCCCGCATCTATATTGACTGCACCGGAGACGGCACTCTGGCTGTTAAGGCAGGCGCATCCTGGGAAAAAGGTGACGGGGAAGGACGTATGATGCCGGCCACTTTATGCACGCTTTGGAATGTCATTGACTGGGACAGGGCCGTGGTTGAATTGGGAAAAGATCCGGATGCCCGGATGCTGGAAGAGGCTTTCAGAGATGGGGTTTTTACGGTAAAAGATCCTTCCCTGCCGGGAATGTGGAAGCTTCAGGGCCCCGTCGGAGGCGGCAATATCGGGCATGTATTCGGTGTGGACGGGACGGAGGAAGAAAGCCTTACAAAGGGGATCCTGGATGCCCGCATAAGAATGCCGGAATATGAATATTACTACAGGAATTATCTGGAGGGATATGAAAAGGCCGGTATCGTTTCTTCCGCTTCTGTGTTAGGTATCAGGGAGACAAGACGTATTTTGGGGGAATATGTTTTGTCAGAAGCCGATTATGAGAAGCATGCCTCCTTTCCCGATGAAATTGGACGTTATTGCTATCCTATTGATTTGCATGCGGTAACACCGGATGCGGAAAAGACGCAGTATGATGAAGCGTATCAAAAGGGCTATGGGAAGGGAAACAGTTATGGGATACCATTCCGCTGCCTGCTGCCGCAGAATACAGATAATCTTCTTGTTGCAGGGCGGTGTATCAGCACAACCCGGGAAATGAACGGTTCCACACGCGTCATGCCCTGCTGCTTTATTACCGGAATGGCGGCTGGGGCGGCAGGAGCTTTGGCTCAGGATTGTTCTCTCAGAGAGTTGTCTGCGGAGGTTCTCCGGAATGCGCTCAGGGAGCAGGGGGCTTATCTGCCGGAATAAAAAATGTGGTATGCGGTTCTTTACCGAAGAAAGGGAATCCCCTGAACATATGGGATTCCCTTTCTCTTATTGCTCCAGCAGCCGCGTCTGTGTACACCGCACGTTTCCGTACTCCACAAAAATTCCCACCTCACCGATCCCGATCTCATAGCATCTGCAGGCAAGCGCAACATCATCCACATATACCAGCATAATATTTCCGCTGACGATCAGTTTTACTTCCGCTTTGTTATCCCGGAATGCCACAGACCTCTCATCCAGATAATACTGGTCGCCATCCACACGGTTATACCGATCCATCAGGATTTTCCCATGACGTACTTCCAGGCGGAGCTGGCACCACTTCCTCAGTTCATCATCCGTATGTATCATCAGTCCCACGGCTTCTGTGCCTTCGCTCCAGGAAAGAGTCGTCTGAAGGAGACAGGTTTCCTTCAGCATTCCTAATCCAGCCCAGCCGAATCCGTCAGGGACACTGCCGGTGAGCCCTTCCTTATCCTCCGCAAAGCTTCCCTGTCTGGGTGAAAGCGTCACAGGAAGCTCTTTCCGGAAGGAATCCTCTATCGTTTCCGGCAGGCGGACTCCCAGGCTTCCGTCCTCTCTCTGTACAAGTTCATGCACCAGCAGATTGCCTCCCCAGAGATGCCGTCCGTTGTCACGGCAGTCCTCCCGTATGGATTCCCAGCCAACCATATAGCGTTTCTTCCCGTCTGTTACGGATTTGGCCGCATAGAATTCCCTTCCGTCAAACATATCGTCTTCAGCCGGCACCCGCCAGGGACCGTCAAAGCTGTCAGCGACACGATATCTGGTCTCCCACCAGCGGGAATAATTGGAAAAGGTCAGATACCATTTATCCCCCATACGGAAACAGTCATGGCACTCATGAGTAATAAAGGTCCGGGGCGCATAGAGCGTCTTATAATGCTCCCAGTTTCTTACATCCTCCGATACGTAAACAGCGGTGCAGCCAGTCCGAAGATATGCCCCTTCCTTCTCGGTTGCCGTAATCAGCATACAGAATTTCCCCAGCTCTTCGTTCCAAATCACATGAGGATCCCTCCAGTGAAGGTTTCCGTAATATCTCGTATCAGGCCGGAAGAAAAATTCCTTATCTTTTTCCCAATGCTTCAGGTCTGTGCTTGTCGCCCGTAAAACCACCTGCACATTTTTTCCTTCCACACCATTGTTCCCTTCACAGAAACCGGTATAATGGAAGGTAAACAGGCCATCGTGTTCAAACACGCTTCCGGTGCCGATATGCCAGTCCTGGTCATCGGGAGACCCATTCTGCAGAACCAGATACGGCTCTCCAAAGCTCACAAAATCTCTTGTCTCCACGGCATAAACACAATATTTATATAAATAAAACAGATAATAGGTTCCTTTCCAGAAGAAGGGCATAAAGTCACCGCACATCTCCCCATGGGGCATTCCCGGATACTGCTTTTCCGGTGTATAAAAAATATTGTAATTTCCTTTCATCTTGCAGACCTTCCCGGATGTAACATCCTTTTGCTATACTTTGAAACATTCCTACTTACTGCGGGCGGATATGCCTTACTTGCACCATCCGCCCCTCCTTGTAACAGTTCAGGCCTGTCTGAACTGTTACGCTTACTTAAGTTCTCCGAATGTGGTATTATACCAGTCGTTTACTTCTGTGGTGATTTGATCACCGCCCAACTCCCTCCAGCTTTTTACAAAATCATCAAAGGTATCCGGTTCCTGTGTTCCCATAATGATATTGACATAGGTTTCCGCCTGCATTTTGTCCATGGAGGAAAGGTTCGTACTCATAGTAGGAGTAGGGGCTCCGAAGAATACGGACTGTACCAGCTTATCATTCGCTTTGTAATCATTGATAATGGTGTTCCAGCTGCCTTCCGGCCCGATGAATTTATAATAATTCCAGCCCAGGGAATCCGCACCCTTATCGCTTCCGTTATCTAGGAAGTTTTTGATAACATTATAGTATCTGGCTGCTTCCGGATGAATATCCTCAACCTTGCTTTCCCCATTCAGGGTTTCCTTGATTTCTTTATAATAGGTATTACATTTCTGAATGGCCGGATCCATAGCGAATGCCGCATATTCCGCAAAGTTGATTCCTGTGGAAGGATCCACGCCAAAGGTATTCAGTGTTTCTTCTGTTGCATCCAGGGAATTGATTTTATCCTGGAATACGTTCGCTATTTTCACCAGGGCTTCCGGGTGTTCGCATTTGGCATTTGCCGCATAGTAACGGGAGATCCTCACATAGGTAATGGGCTTTGCAGGCTCCGCTGTAGCGGATACGATGGGATAGCACTGCCAGTCCGCTTCCGGGTCATTTTCAATATTGCTCTTGCATGCGCCCCAGGGCATTCCTTCCAGGCCATAGAACATACCCACTTTGCCTGCTGCAATGTCTTCTCCCAGCTTTACGGTATCCTTAACTCCGAATTCCGGATCAATCAAACCGTCTTCATACATCTGATTCAGCTGTGCCAGCGCGTCCTTCATTCCCGGGTTGATGCCGGAATAGGATATCTGACCGTTTTCATCCTTTACCCAGGCTTTGGCGTATGCGCCGTAGGCTGCAAAGAAGCCTTCGTAGCTTCCGGGGCTTGCGCCATCCTCCTTCACGATATCCTTCTGGAAGCCGATTCCCCAGGTATCATCCTGACCGTTTCCGTCCGGATCGTCATAACGGAATGCTCTTGCCACTTCAAGAAGCTCATCCATCGTGGTGGGCGCTTTAAGTCCCAGGTTATCCAGCCAGTCGGTGCGGATCCATAAAAGATCACAGGTACCGTCCGCTGCGGACAGCTGGGGAAGTCCGTAAAGCTTTCCGTCCACCTTGGCGGATGCCAGCTGGACTCCGCCGTCCACTTCTATGGTCTCCTTGAGAAGATCGGATGCATAAGTATCATAAGCTTCTGTAATATCCGCCAGCATTCCCGCATTTGCCAGTTCGGAGAATTCCTCCGGAGGCAGATCCATCAGATCCGGAAGATCGTTGGATGCGATTGCCATGGTCAGCTTCTGGGTATAATCGTCCCCGGCCGCAGCGATGGTATATTTCAGGGTAATGCCCAGCTCATCCTGATAGCACCTTGTATACACATTGTTGTTGATATCATCGCTTCCCACGTATTTTTCCGTACCGTTGAGCTTGTGCATGTAGGTCAGTTCCACATTCCCGCTGTCATCAGCCTGAGCGCTCCCTTCCGTGCTTCCGGCTTCCTCCGTTCCGGAAGCGGTTCCCGTACTCTGCCCGCTTCCTCCGCAGGCCGCCAGGGATACTGTCATTGCTGCCGTCATAAGCAGCGCCGTCATTTTTTTGATTTTCATAAAAAAATCCTCCTTAATCTATTCTTTTACACTTCCCATAACCACACCTGCTACAAAGTACTTCTGCAGGAACGGATACACCAGAAGAATCGGAACCGTACATAATAAAATCAAAGCCCCCTTGATCCCCCTTCCTGTCACTTCCATCAGATGGGGATTGAGCATCAGCTGCTCCGAGGTAATCTTGGTAACATCAAACTTCAGAACCACGGACTGCAAATAGGTCATCAACGGATATTTTTCCGGCAGATTCATATAAATCAGACCGTCAAACCATGCATTCCAGTGGTTTACAATCACAAACAGGGAAACCGTTGCCAGGGACGGTTTGGACAGCGGCAGGTAAATTTTCCACATGGTCACAAACCAGTTCGCCCCATCTACCAGAGCCGCTTCCTCTATGGCCTTGGGAAGTCCTCTGAAAAAGTTCATCATGATGAGCACGCAGAACATAGGCAGGGCCTCCGGCAGAATCAATGCCATAAAGGAATTGATCATATGCATTTTGCTCACCACAAGATATGTGGGGATGAGCCCTCCGTTAAATACCATTGTTACCAGGAAAAACCAGGTATAGTATTTTCTGCACCGGAAGATCCTGGGATCATCCTTGGACAGGGGATAAGCCACAAGGATAATCAATACCAGGTTTATGATCCAGCCCAGCACCACTCTTGCTATGGTAATCCCAAAGGACTGGAAATACTGTTTATTGGAAAGTATGTATTCATATGCCGCCGTATTGAAGCCTTTGGGCCAGAATGTTACCGCATTGGCATCCACCATGGATCTTGCGCTGAAGGAAATGGCAAACAGATTGATCAGCGGCAGCAGACAGGTAAGGCTTAAAAATCCCAAAAGGAAATAGTTTAAAATCATGAAAACCTTTCTGGATAGTGATTCTTTTATTTTCATTCCTCATTCCTTTCCGTATGCTAAAATACTTTGTAGCCGGCCAGCTTATCCGCCAGTTTATATCCCATAATAATCAGCACAAAGGATATGCCGGACTTGAAAAGCCCCACGGCGGTAGCCAGATCAAATTTTGCTTCAATTACACCGATACGGTATACATAGGTATCAATGATATCTCCTGTGGAATATACCTGAGGGCTGTACAGGTTGAAGACCTGCTCAAATCCCGCCTGCAGTACATTTCCCACGCTGAGCACCATCATGAGCAGAATCATGGGAAGGATACTGGGTATGGTCACATACAAAACCTGCTTGAACCGTCCTGCCCCGTCCATTCTCGCCGCCTCATAATAGGTGGGATCAATTCCCGTTATGGCCGCCAGATACACAATGGTTCCCCATCCCAGCTCTTTCCAGATATCCGTTACCGCCATGGTATAGGGGAACACCGCGGAATTTCCGAGAAAGAATACCGGCTTCAGCCCTACCGCCGACAGAAGCTGGTTCACAATGCCGCCCGACGGAGAAAGAATGTCTATGAAAATCCCGGCCAGCGCCGCCCAGGATATGAAATGCGGCAGATAAAGTACAGTCTGTACGGTCTTTTTAAAATGTCTGGCCCGGATTTCATTCAGCAGCAGAGCCACCAGCACCGGGAAAATCAGGTTTCCCACCAGCTTCATGACCGCAATGAATATGGTATTCCAGATGACGCTTCCGAAGCCCGGCAGGGAAAAGAGATATTTGTAATTATCCAGCCCTACCCATTTCTGATCAAACAGTCTTTTCAGCGGGGTGTAATCCTCAAAAGCCATGGTGATTCCCACAAAGGGTATGTATTTAAAAATAAAGGTAATTATCACCGCAGGCAGAAGCATGAGGTGGAACGGTATCTCCTTCCGAAACCAGCCTTTTCTTTTCTTCACAGCAACAGCTTTCATATCATCCCTCCCTTTCTGTAATTCCACTATATCAGGAGACAAAAGGGAAAAATATAAAACGATTGATACTTTTATAGCAAAAAAAATAGGTTTTTCTGTATCAGTATAAAAATGCCGTACAGGCAAAGCTTTTTCTTTCTAAACGCTTTCCCGTACGGCATCCCTTTTCTTTTTCAACTCATATCCCTGCATTCCTGCGGTGTCATTCCGAAGTGTGCCTTAAATATTTTTATAAAATAGGCGGTATTCTGATAACCGCATTTCTCTGAGACTTCATAAATTTTCATCCGTGAATTCTGTATCAGGCGCATTGCCATATCCATACGGCAGTTTTCGATATATTCCCGGATGCTTGTCCCTTCAAACTGTTTGAAAATGCGGGAGAGATAAACCGGATTAAAGCCGATTGCCTGGCCTATGACCGTCAGTGACAAATCCTCGCTCAGGTGAGAAAGACAGTAGGATTTGGTCCTTTCTGTAATACTCATCATCGTATTCTGCTGGGTTTCCATGCATATATCCCGGATAGCATCCGTAAGCCGCCTAATGTAAGCCGCAGCCTGCTCCCAGGTGACAAAAGATCCGGGATCGAAAAGCTCCATGAGCTGGATGCGGGAAGCAAGTCTTGGACGGATATTCTTTTTGTTGATAAAGGTAATCAATATATTTCCCAGGGAATAATAAATTTCCAGGGCATACATGGAGTGCCTTTTGGACTTTTCCAGAATTTTCAGGATATCTTCCGTGTCTTCCATAAATGCCGGAAAATTTTCTCCCATGAGGAATTCTTCCATAACTCTGAGTTTTTCCGTAATGGGCGCCAGCATCTGTTCAAAATCCGATTCCTCTCCATTAAAGGAATCACTGATGGACAGCTCTCTTCGTTCCAGGATAATACTGTTTTCTTCATTGATGGCCTGACGCTGCATTTCCGTCCACAGATTCCCGTAGCCGGCACTCAGCCCTTTCCAGGAAACACTTTCCCTGGCTATCCCAAAATACATCAGCAGTCCAAGGCGCAGCTGTATCATCTTCTGGATATCCAGCGCAGTCACAAACAGAAGGGCCGGCAGCTCCTCTTCCTCTGATTCAAGCAGCCATACAAAACTTTTTCGGTATATCGCTTTATGAATGTAGGCTATCTTATCTCCATAGGCTTTCTGAAGGAGGCCCACCACTGTTTCCAGTATGTTTTCCTGAGTCATATGGGTAACTTTTTCCTTCAGCGTCCCGACAAGCAGAAGCATTTTTTTCTGTTCAGGCAGGGGATTTTCCAGTTCTGCCATGGTATCCTTAAATTCCGCCTCTGTGGAAACCGAACCATCCAGGATATGGATGAGCGCCTGCTGCTTGAAGGCCGGCGCCATATAGGTAACCTTGGTCTGAGCACTCTTAAATTCCTCCATAAAAAGAGTTTCGGAATCCAGAAGCTCCACCATTTTCCTCATAGCCTCCACAATAGTGGCATCCCCCTCTGTTTTCAATATATAATCATCTGCATCCTGTTTTATAGCAGAATATACATAATCAAATTCATCATAACCGGAGAGGAAAAGGACGTGGATATCCGGCTTTATTTTCCGCATTTCCTCCGCCATTTCGATTCCAGTCATCTTTGGCATTTTCACATCACTTACCACAACATCCGGCAGACGGAACTTAAAAAGCTCAAGCGCCTTTTTGGGATGATAACAGTTATATACCTGAAATATATCCGGGAACTCTTCTTCAAACAGACTTTTCAGCCCATCAGATATAATAGGTTCGTCATCCACTACAAGCAGCGTATATTTCTTCTTTTCACCCATCCGTGCTTCCCCCTCGCCTTACGGCATCGTCCTTTTTACAGATTCAAAATTCGCACATGCCCCTGTCCCCTCCGGCCAGTGATTTTGGGGCTGCTGTCCGGCCTGGATTCTCTTCCTTCCCTCTGCCGGCTATGCAGGGTTTCCTGTAAGGGGCGTATAAACTCGCCGGTCCTTAGGCCGC
>OFOK01001992.1_pt1 | contig 13247 bp, 10 predicted proteins | sample 1542001 | NCBI WGS metagenome assembly OFOK01 (sample SAMN04209242, study PRJEB22552) | human gut metagenome | biome: gut; material: feces | host: Homo sapiens | place: USA: Oklahoma
TTTTGTACGTTTTTCAAGTTTTTGGTAAAAATCAGTATTTAACTTCTCACGGAATAATGTACGTTTTTGCCGATTTCCGCGAAAAAATTTTTTTACTTACTTTCCGTTTTGCCGGAAAGTTAAAAAAATCGTACAAAATGAAATTGCTATGAGAAACGTGTCAACCACAAGGAAAACTGGCATTTTGTACGCTCTTTTGAAAAACGTACATTATTCGAAAACGTACATTTGAAAATGGAATTATTTTGTACGTTTTGGAGAGGTAATTTCTCGGATATATAAATTCCTGGAAAGTTCGAACGTACAAAATAAAATGAATATTAGGACTTAGTGACCCATTGAAAACGTACATTATAATCGAAGTACCCTTATAACCTTTGGGTTCAAAAATGGAACCAGGTGCCAAAAATGGTACTTTACTGTTATTCACATAAATCAAATATCTCTTGTATGTATTCTCGCATAGCTCTATCAGGAAGTGTATTCATAAAGTGTTCTTGCCAATACTCTGGCACATCTAATTTATCTTGTAATAGGTATTCGTCCTTAATGCTCTGTCGGTTCACTTCCTGTTTAATGTTCCCCGCAAGTTCCTCCAGTAAATCCTTATGCTCCATATCGAAAGCAATTTTATACTCCTCAAATCCCAAAGCATCCAATAAATATGAAATACGCTCAAAATCACGAATACTCATTATCTCTTCCCCAATAAGCTTCTTCCGATCTCTTAAGCTACATATACTGATTATTCCGGGGCTCTCTGAGCCACCTGTCCGGACTTTGAGAGCCACCATTCCGGAGAATGGGGACCATATATTCCGGTAATTCAGAGCCACCTTATTGGACTCTATTACATATATTTCCTTTATACTGTAAATACACACCTTTGGTGTGAATACAGATAAAGGAGGTCGTAAATTATGACCAAGTATCGTGAAATCCTACGCTTGAAAAGCTTAGGATTCAGTGAGAGGAACATCGCACAGAGTTGCGGTGTATCCAGAAACACAGTCGCCAAGGTTTTGAAAAAAGCAGCGGAAATCAATCTTTCATGGCCGCTGGATTTTGACATGACCGACAGTGCGCTAGAGGAGCTGATGTTTCCCAAAGATAAGTCGGCAACGAATAAACGTATGCCAAATTTTGACTACATCCGCAAAGAACTTCTGCGGAACGGCGTAAACAAAAAGCTTCTCTGGGTAGAATACTGTGAGGAGTGCCGCATGAGCAGCGAAGAGCCTCTAATGTATTCTCAGTTCTGCTACTACATCCAGAAGGATGAAGAAAAACGCAGGGCTACCATGCATATCCCCAGAAAACCAGGTGAAGTCTTCCATTTTTTCTATATCCATTGAATTATCTTGATTTAATACAATATTTGATGCCCATTCAGCATTAATAAGTATCAGTCCTGGTATAGTAGCAGATGCATTTGGGACATGAACATCTGCTGACCAAAACCAAGAATATTTTATTTTTCTTTTCCAAATAATCAAATAAATTTAATTCCTGTGTAAGTATGTCAGATATTCCTGCAACCTTTCATTTACGCTTCTATGTTTTAATATAAACATAGGTTTTCACAAGTGGGCTAACCATATTACACACTCAACTCCTGATAAAATCTTTGGTATTCTTTAGGAATATTTGCAATAATCTTATCAAGATAATATTTATACTCCCCCAGATAAATTTTTCCAGTATTTAATAATTTGCTTCTGCATGAGTCTAAAATAGCAAAAGCTTCATCATAATACTTTTTAGAAGTATCATACTGTGCATCTGCACGAACACTATATTTCTTATCATAAGATGCATCCGAAAAATCTTTATCCTTGCTAAGTCTTTCTTCAATAATCTCACCTGTTTCAATATCAGCAATCGCCCACATCGTTGGACGTTCAACCATCCCAGCTTCAATGTCCTCACGTGAATAAAAAAAAGTAAATACGGCTAAATAAAATTTATCATTTTCGAAATATAACACTGGATAAGATGTACTATGTGGTGTCTTCGCACCATTCAATATATTTTTTTGTATATACGAATTAATATCACAACTACTAATCATTATAAGTTTGATCTCCTATTCATAACAATTGAATTTCTAAACACTTTTAATGTAACTGATGATTTTTCGATTATTTTATCTACAATTCTTTCGTTTCTCTTTATATATTTCTTTTCAACAATATATTCTTCGCAATCATAAAGATTTATTTTCTTTGCCGCTGCACCTTTTTCATATTGAATCCAAGAATCATCTTTCGCATCATGTGCTATATCAATTATGACTTCATTGTTTTCGATGTTCCCCTTCAAACCAACAGCACGATCTTCATCCACCATCCATATATCTGTATCTTCTACAGTATCTCTAAACTTAACATAAAAATGTATATCATATATTGCACTCACACAAGAATCATTTATATCTACGACTTTCTTAAAATAATCTCTTTTAGGTTCAAATCCCTCAAGCATTTTACTTTGATTATAAGTCAATAATGTAACTTGTTCGTCTTTAACATTAGCTATATATACATAGTCTTTATATTCCGCTAACATATTTACCTCCTAATTATTATAGTACAGGATAAAATCTATTGGCATCTTTATCCCACATTCCAACCATAGTTTCATTACCATCTGCATCAATTTTATATATAGCACCATCTGTTGGTGTTGTAGCTGGATATTTGTATTCTGGTATCAAATGATTCTCACTACCTGTGAAGCCTGTACCCGTACACGGATGACCATCATTTGGAATACCTATATCTGATGGATTGGTATCACTTGTAAATCTTATAATATATACATCTGCATTCTCTTCCAACTCCTTTACATTACACCCTTCTCCATCATTTCCTTTATAATCCAAACGTAACTCTTTATATGCATCAGCGCCACAAGAAATGTATGGAGCAGTGTCCTCTGCTTTAGAACAACAGTTTCTGACTTGTGTCCAATCACCATTTAAATAATTATCAACTTGACCTGATGGAATAACCTTTTGCATAACAGTATCTGGTTTGATTTCTGAAACTTTTTCACGTGCTTCAAGTATACTTGTTTTATCTATACCTGAGAATCTTGACCCATCTAATTTGCCATCAAGGTTTTCATTTAATTCACATGTTGTTGAAGCGTTTTTTTCAATAATTTCCTTTCGGTCACTGTCATTAAATGTTGATTCAAAAGAATTTTTTGCGTCAAAATTGTCTCCCCTAAACTTATCATTTATTTCTTTTGCTTCATCCGTTAATGCCTCGCCATTAATATCGCATTCTGTATTTGTAACCCTCACTTGAACTTCATTCTTTTCTGGTGGATCATTTCCATCTGAAACCTCTGCACTTCCCTTATAATTCGAAGTCCTCTCAAGACTTTCAGGAGATGCCCATGAATTAACTGCTTCACCATTGTTAGAAATAATAACTGCAGTTGGATCTGATACAGTGTGACCTGCATCTCCCATATACATTGCTTCAAATTTCTCTCTTGATACTTCGGAAACTCCCCCACCGGAATCAATAACATTAAAGCCAGTTAAATTTCCTGCATCATCGCGAATAGGACTATCCACAGTAATCCAATGATCAGATGGTGAATCTGTATGCTGGAATAATCCAGAACAAGCAACATCTCCTCTTTGATCCCAAAGAGTTACAGAATCAACACCAACCATAGCAACCGTTCCTGGATCAGCTAATCGATTGGCCAAATCCTCGACACTTAGTGCCTTATCATATTCATAAACTTCTGTATGAATATGATCATCTAAATTTTTTACATTATCAATTATATTTACAACATCTCTTGTTGTTGTCCCTCCACATGAATACGGATTATCGCTTTTGTGACAGAGATTATTATCCATCGCATTGTGAAGAACTTTATTCTCCGTATATTCTTTAGAATCAGTGACTCTATTTAATGAATTAGCAATAGATGTTGGTCCACATGTCCCTAATGCTCCTAAATCATTCTGTCCTTGATGATATGAAACATTTTCAAACACCATATTCTTTTCTGTATAATCACGTTCTGCTTCCGTATTAAAATATATGCCATCGTTACTTCCATCATTAGTGTCATCTATATTTGTGGCTTTAGCGTCTCCATTTTGATTGTCTATAGTCGACTCATTTGATTCTTCTGCAACATCTACCGCATTTTCAAAGTTTCTTCCATTGTTTTCATCTGAAGCATCTCCAGCTTCAGCATCATCATTTTCGTCTATAGAATTCTCGCTATCAGTTTTATCAGTCTTTTCTGCTATAGCTGATTCTTCGCTCTCGTCCGCAGTATCCTTAGTTGCTAACTCTTCAGTCTCATCTACAGCATCTTCGCTTTCAACTTCTTCATTTTCGTCTATAGCATTCTCGCTATCAGTTTTATCAGTCTCTTCTGCTGTAGCTGATTCTTTGCTCTCGTCTGCAGTATCTTCGGTAGTTTCTACATTCTCGCTATCCGTGTCTTCGTCCTCTGTAGTCTCACCATCTGAATCCGCCTCAATAGTGTCGTCTGAATCAAAAAAATCATCCTCTTCGTCTTCCACGTCTTTTCTATCATTAGAGACATTACCTTCTATGGAATCATCTTGGTCTAAATTTTCTATAGTTTCCTTTGACATATCAGTATCATCTGTTTCAGATAAATCCTCATCTTCTATAGAATCTTCCAAATCTAATGAATCAATAATTTCTTGATCATTTTCACTCATTTCATCTGTTGAAGAAGCAACTCCATCAATCGTATCCTGATTATCTAACCGTTGTTGCTCCGACGATACAGACTCTCTTTCCGTTGGTTGCTCTTGACTAGTATCCTTCTCTATACTATCATTTTTATCTAATTGTGAAGATTCCCTCTCTGAGGATTCTGTTGCATCATCTTTTCCTTCTATCTGCTTTCTTTCACCCTCATTGTCAATCGTGGAGTTGCCTTCTAATTCTTCGCCACTTCTTTGATGTTCAGCTTGATTCTGTTCTATTTGTTCATTTGTTGATTGATTTATTTCTTGATTTTGTACTTCGTTATTACTTGAACTGCCTTCAATTCCCACGAGAAAAACTCCTTTCCCTTTATTTTAACTAAATGCAGTTTGTTATCCCATTGTTTACAGAGCCACTAATATCGCAAATGCCATTAATATAAAAGCCCAGAATCTATCTGCTTTATTCTTTTTAATGGCTAATACGCCACATACACATGTAGCAACTGCAACCGGAAGAACTACAAACGATACTCCCAATGCTGAACAAAACAAACATGCTACAGCAAGTATTGCTGTCAGACTCAACATTCCGTGTGCGTTTTCTCTTTTCTTAAAAGTACTTTCAACATTAACATTACAAGATGCTGTGCATCCACCTTCCTTTGCAATACATGTCAATATACACGTTCCTATGCCGGTAGCTCTAATTACTGTGTTTCCATCGTCTTGCTTTTCTACAATTGCTACTGCTTTATCACTAGACTTCCATTCATATGATGAATCAAAACAATTTATCGGATCGATTGATACAGAAATCGGCTGTGTCTGACCAACATATAAATTACTTTGACTTACAGTTGAAACAATACACTTTATATTAGGTAATACTGTAACCGTAACACTAGATGAAGCCATTTTTGTGGATGCCGTAATAGTTGCACTCCCCTCTTTTTTAGCTGTAATTTCACCTTCTTCACTTACTTCTATAATCTCCGGATTATCTACAGACCACTTAACAAAATGAATATCTTCTGCATCTGTTGGACTAAAAGATATATTTATTAACTGCTTTCTTGCAATTCCCATTTTATTTTCATCAAGACTCAAAACAATTTTCTTAACAAAATTGTTTTGGAATGTAGTAACATTTTTCCTAACAAAAGGAATATTCTCCTCGGCTCTATATACATCAATATATGTTGAACCAGGTGCTATCGCTGTCATCTCCAATCCATTTACGGCAAGTATAGTCTCATTCTGAGGGACAATTCTCAAATTAGGGATCTCGCTTGCTTCTGGAAACACAGTTACTCCTAATGAAACCGTTTCCCCTACTTCTATCTTGGGAACATCAGTTATCGCTAAAAAGGGATCTATCTCGGTTGCTAAAGAGAGCATTTTACGGTCTTCATCATCCATAGTGTCCATAATATTATTTAACCAACCAGCTAACTTAACGATTACAGGAGTTTTAGCAAAACGATCTATGATACTATTTAACACCTTATCTAATTCATCTTCTGCAACTTCCCACACGTACTTTTCATCACCTATTGATGCAACAGTATTTCTTCCAGTAATAAGTACAACTATTGTCCATCCTTCATTTCGTCTTGCCTGATCAACAACAGCTTTATCAGTAGAAACAATAAGTTTTGCATTTGAAATGTCTGTTGCATTTACAAGTATTGTGTTCATAGTTAACTGCATATCAGTAAATATAGGGATTTTAAACTCTTCTAATGAATAATTAATTCCATATTTTGTAGCCAATTTCTGAATTAATTCAAAACGTTCAGCAATTGACGTATCAACTGCAAATCCATCTGTAAGATATTCCTTGCATGAATCGAACTCATGCTGCATTCCTTCCAAAAACATTCTTTCAAACGATTCCGATGTAACAACTAAGGAATAATCATCATTAATTTCTCTTTCCGCTGCATCAAGAAATTTTGATGCCCAACTTAAAAAAGGTTCCTTCATATAATTATTTAATTCACTATATGGGGATAGCGGCTTATCGTCCAATACTACAATATTAATATCCTTATACGGATTTAATTTTATTTTTAATGTATTCACCTGGTTTCCTCCTAATATAGAATTTTCTTTACCGCAAAATAATCTATATTTGTTTGCTCCATTTCTTGAGCATGAATAAGATATTTGACTAGTGTATTATTAAAATTGTCTGGTAAATCGAGATATTTATTCAATTCTTCTCTCAGTCTTGCTTTCCACTGTTTAACACTTACTACATCATATTTTTCTTTGGATTCCTCTGTCGATTTCTTAATAGTGCTCGCAATGATATCAAATACATTCTTCGTTCCTGAAACATTCATCAATGTTTTGCAAAAGAAATCTATATCTCGACCTTTCTGTAATCGTTGAATTACATATCTTATACAACATTTCATTTCTTCTTTTTTGTACGAAACAATATCAACACTATCTATAACTGAAAGAATCCTGTCTAAGTTCATTTTCCTATCTACAATATACTGTTGCATCAATTCCTGCACAACTAAACCTTTCAATTTACGCATTGCTGAATAATCAACTACAGGGATTTTCTTTTCATACTGATTTGAGAAAGCATCAATATGTGTTAAAACAGCTTCAAGCCAGTTATTTTGCATTACAACAGCGATACCAGTTCCTAGTTTCGACATTTCTCGAACCTGATCTTCGTTTAATCCAGCTGCGTTTCCAACTGCTTCACAATCATTTTTTTCAGGCAATCTCATAAGAATTTTTGTATTTGTGTTTTTAATAGCAGCTATATCAACTGCTGTAGGAGACTGATCTACAATAATAAAACCTTCCCCATATGTTCGCATTTCTGCAATACTATTGCAAATCATCTCAACAGACTTTCCTACTACATTACTACCCGCAGCTCCTGGAGTAGTTCTCTTTAAGAGATTATGCGCTTCCTCTAATACTGTTATATGTCTTAACTCTGAGTTTGCTTGCTTCGCATTTGCCATTCTATACTCTGATAATTTAAGAACTAAAATACCCATAATAAGGGATTTAGTTTCCGAAGATCCAACTCTGCTCAAATCAACAATTGTGTTTTGATCGAACATCACTTCATCAGGGATATCATAACTATCGCAGAATATTTGACCTGAAATACCATTAGTAAGAGATGTAACTCGTGTGACCAAAGCTCCTGTATAATCACCTTTCGTATCTGCAGAATATCCAGAATTATTAATGACATTTGGCAATGTTCTCATCAAATCGTTAAATGTTGGAAATGTTGGTTCTCCCTTTTCCATGTATATAGAATTTAATAAATCCCAGCCTTTTTCTATGTATATTTGCTCTACTGCATCTTTAAGTATTGCAGGCATTGCTGCATACATTTCCCAACAGGCATTAAAAATTTCTATCAGTCTGTCTAAGTGCTCCAAAATATGTATATTTTTATCAAATCTAAACGGATTCAATTTTAGCATTTGTCCTATAAGTGGATTTGTAGAAAAAATATTTATCCTTTCCACTGCACCAAATGCCTCTTTATACTCACCTTTCGCAGGTTCTACTACTAAAAACGGAATCTTATTTTGTAAGAATTTTTCAAGGAGTCCATATGTCGTATTTGATTTGCCAGATCCTGTTGACCCCGTAATAAAACAATGTGACGTAAAACTATTTAAGTCCAAATTAACAATACTATCTTCCGTATTTCCCATATGATATACTTTACCGAGTTGGATTTTTTTCTGATTAGGGCGCTCATTCTGTATAAAAACATTTCGGCCAAATTCAGCTATACTGCTTACAGTTAATCCTGTTACAGACTTATGTGGCAATCCCATCAAAAGCGGAAGCTCTTTTCCACTAATTAAATTGCCGGGTGTTACATATTGCATTTCAAATCCCATCTCTGGGGATATTTCAATCAAAGGATGTTGTCCATATTGAAGATATTCCAAGACACGCTCTGTGTTTTGCGGAGTCTTAATTCCCCACACATTCACAAAAGAGTTCTCTACATCAGTATCATCACCAAGCATTAAAGCCTTATAAGCATTTGCCGCTACTACAGATGTCTGTATATCATCCGCAATAAAATAGCTTGCGCACTCCCATACTCCGAATGCCTCACACGCCTGAATTCTTTGCAACTGTTCATCAATCTTATCAAGTAATACCGATACAGATTTGTTTTGATGCTCAACTGTTAATGTTCTTGAATCCCCTTTTGTTTCTGTATCGGATTGGTTTGTTCCAGATCCAGTAGTATCTGCAGTTCCATCAGTGACTGATTTTGACCAAGATGAACCGGAAGAATATCCACTTGTTGTACTATTAGTGGTGCCAGAATTCATGCTAAATCCGCCGCTTCCGATACTACTTCCACTATTTATTCCGTGTGTATGCGATATATTGTTACTTGAATTCTTTCCTGTAGTATTTGACACACTATTATTTACCGAATGCGAAAAATTTTCAAACATTCCCTTTGTAACTGCCTTGCTATAGTTTTCACCATATGCTAAAGAAGTTTTTATAAAAGGCGATAAAGAAGAATATAGCTCTTCAAATCCTCTTTTTCTCATTTCCAAATCATCTTTCGAAACAGGTTTCGCAATAAATAATGCAGTAAATTTTTCTCCCTGCATTGTATCTATGAATTTTTCTATTCCCTGTACAAATTTTTCTTTATCTTCATCTCGCATAGATGGAATAACCGTAACGCAAGATACAGTCCTTGATGTATTATAGTTTTCTGTTTTTGATACAGATTCCATTACATCAGCAATTTCGCTATTTTTCATGCTTCTAAGAGTGCTTCCCGGAAAATTCCCAATAAAGCTCTTTTCCAAAATTTTGCTTGCTATTGCAGCGTTATCTAAGGATCTAATTCCAATATAAAAAGTTACTTCACCATTTTCCCCATTTATTACGAGCACAGCCGAACTATCTACATTCTGAAGCGCGCTATACACACTGATTAATTTATCATTGATATTTTCTGTTTTATCATAAACCAATTTCATAATTTGAAATAGCCTTATTGAATTGGTGGATTTTTCTAAATCACTTATCGGAACAACATTTTGCTCCGCAACGTTAATAAGATAATTTTTGTTAATAAATCTATCTGCTGTAATCAAACCATTATTAAGAAATTGTAATTGTTTCTGTTCTTGTACTGAGCTTAACGTTGTATTCTCCAATTTAATTTCCTCCTAAAAAAATAGTCAGGAATATGTCATCTTAAACATACTCCTGACAAATAGTTCTCTTATGCTCCGTAAGTTGCTCTATATGTAGCACCTAACTCCTGAAGTCTTGCAATTCTATCATCCTTATCAGGATGGCTGCTTGCTAAATTTGCAAAAAGACCTTTGGCATGAGAGCCACTGATTGAATCCAAAAGAACACATAATTCATTTCCATATCCAAGATTAAACGAAAATTCATCTGCTTCATATTCATTTGCACGACTAGATTTCATAACAAGAAGAACACCAATCTTTGTCCATACCCATGTAAGTCCCATAACAATTGCAGTAATCAATGCATGATACAACGCATTCACAATTGTTCCAACTGCACCTTCTGGTCCTCCCATAACAATCGTACAAATCCCCATAAGTAAATGCATACAATCAATAATCAGTCTGATAAATAGTATGAATGCTGTAACTATAAGGTTTCCAACAGATACAACGAGAATTAAATCTGTGTCTTTATGCGCCAAATGACCAAATTCATGTCCTAACGTTGCCTTAATCTGCTCTTCCGGCATATGTAACATTCCTTCAGTAACACAAATCGTTTTTCTTCCTGTAGCAAATGCATTAGGATCTTCATCGCTATTCATATATAATTGAACATCATCAGGAATAGACGGATCTAATTTTTTTGCTTTATCATACACTTCTCTAAAAATAGGTTCAATAAAATTAATTTGTTCCACCCTTTTTATTTTCCTACATCCAGTCTGCAATCTCAATATCCACTCTCCAATTGGTGACAATGCAATGAATAAGGAAACAACATATAAAACAATACCAATTACAAGTGCTTGAGCAAAAGACATATTTCCGCCACCCAATACGGACTGAACAATCCCTGCAATAACAAAAATATTCAGCACTAGATAAATCAATACTGGAATATTAGATTTCCTTGTCATGCGCTTAAAAAAATCTATAAGATACATACTCTCTTCCTCCTAAAGCATTATATATTTTTATTAAAATTATACACCTTTTATAGCAACAACACAAGTGCTTTAATCATTTAGACCTTGTATCTTTTCAAAGTATTCAATATAATTTTAATTCGAAATATTTTTAATCATACTTTTCAAAAAACAGCCTTATCACCAAGTTTTCTTCGATGATAAAGCTGTTTCCACTATCTGCAAATCGCTATTCTCTTTTATATTCACAATTTTCGATTCTCTAATATGTTTAAAAAGAACTCTTCTATCTGGTTCCTCACTTCTACTTCCAAGAATATCATATGAAACCTCTTCTTGCTGCTCCCATGTCCCATAGGCATCTATTATACAGATCCTGCCCTTTGCTTCCTGATCTCTGTCTTTTCCATAAACAAAGCAAACTTCTTCCCCTACTTTATATTTCGGTTTTCCAAGCTGCTGTATATAATCCTCTTTTTCCAATCTCTTTTGTCCCTTTCCTCTTACATGCAAGCACATCTATCCTATCAGAATCCGAACTGCCTTAAGGATCTTTTTCTGCTCATCTGAAGGTAATCTTTTCAGTTCATGGAACAACTCATTTGTAACTCCACTTATCGAATAAGGAATTAGCTTCCAAAAATAAACTGATGAAATTTTGGGATTTTGAAGAAAACAAAAAACTAGGACTTGATCCTAACCTCCTTTCATCTCACTCAGCAGACGATGCCAAGTGGCGTTGTAAGAAATGTGGTTATCACTGGACTGCTAAAATCAGGAGTCGAAATGGTGCTTCTGATGGCTGCCCAAATTGTGATGCTCATAATGTAATCATACCTGGAATAAATGATGTATTAACTCTAGTTCCAGAATTCTCAGATTATTATGATTTTGAAACTAACGAAGCAAACGGAATTGACATTCGAAAATGCCGTATTTCTTCTGATCAAAAAGTACATTTTCATTGTCCTAAATGTGATTATGAATGGGACGGTACGATAGTTGGAAGAATTGGCACCGATATGCTAGGTAATAAATATGTATTTGAATGTCCTTCTTGTAAAGATCGTAATACGCGGAGAATACCTTATAGTTTATCTCATCCAAAATTAGTAGACTTATATAATATGGAGCGTAATATGTGTCCATTAGACGATATTACTCCCAGACAGGCTTCAAGTAGATTATTTTATTGGAGATGTCCCGATTGCCATACCAATTTTACGGCATATATTGCAACTGTAATCCGTGCTCTTGATGACATAACTACTATTTGTCCAAAATGTTCTGGGACAAACTCATCTCCAGATGAAAGCTTTGCCAGTAAATTCCCCGAATATCTGGAAGCCTACGCAGATACAAATACCGTAGATCCATATACTGTAGCTCCTTACAGTACTATTTCAGTCTCATGGAAATGCAAAAATGGACATATTCGCGAGGATTCCTTTGGTAGAATTAATCAAGCCGGTATTGAATGTCCCATTTGTAGAGGTACAAAACTTGTAAAGGGCATCAATACTTTTGCAGATTATTATCCACAATATATTCCAATATATTCTCCAAATAATATATGGAAACCCGATGAACTTTTTTATGATTCCAGGCGTTGGCTTAAATGGATCTGTAATACATGTCATGGAGAATACAGTGCCTATGTTAAAGAAATAGTAAATGGAAAAGAATGTCCATTTTGTTCTGAAAAATATCCACTTCCTGGATTCAATACCCTTGCCGTAAAGCACCCAGATATTGCTGCCATGTGGTCTGAGAAAAACGAAATTTCAGCAGACGAAACACTTGTAAATGGTAATAATGCTGTCTGGACTTGTCCTGTTTGTCATGGCGACTATAATGCTCCTATTAAAGAGGTCGTAAACGGTAATGCTGATTGTCCTTATTGTAACGACAAAAAACTACTTCCTGGATTTAATAGTCTGGCTACCAGATATCCTGATATCGCTGTTATGTGGTCCGACAAAAATAAATTTTCTGCGGATCAGATCCTTCCTAATACTACTATGGCATTCTGGACTTGTCCTACCTGCCATGGGAATTATCCTGCTCGGATTATTGATGTTATAAATGGGGTTGCCGATTGCCCTTATTGTTCTGGTCGTAAAGCACTTCCCGGAAAAACATCCTTTGCCGCGCTTCATCCTGATTTAATGGAGGATTGGGATTTTATTGCAAACTATTGCCTCGTAAATCCCGATAAAATATTAGATACATATTCACAAAAGGTTTGGTGGAACTGTAAAAGAAGCTCTGAACATAAATATCCATTGAGTCCAGCTGATAAAGTTTTCTATCAGAAGAGACACCGAGAATCCTGCCCTTATTGCAAAG
>OFOK01001994.1_pt1 | contig 13240 bp, 9 predicted proteins | sample 1542001 | NCBI WGS metagenome assembly OFOK01 (sample SAMN04209242, study PRJEB22552) | human gut metagenome | biome: gut; material: feces | host: Homo sapiens | place: USA: Oklahoma
CGGCCGATCTCCTCTTTGGTGATGCCCTCTTTGCGCATGGCCTCTACGATCTTGGCCTCCGTTGCAATGGACGCGTGGTCCGTGCCAGGCAGCCACAGGGTCTCGTAACCCTCCATACGGCGCCAGCGGATGAGAATATCCTGCAAAGTCTCGTCCAACGCGTGACCCATGTGCAGCTGGCCGGTAATGTTCGGCGGTGGAATCACGATGGTGTAGGGTTTCTTGTCCGGGTTCACCTCAGCGTGAAAATACTTGTGATCGCACCAGAATTTATAGGTGCGGTCCTCCACATTTTGGGGGCTGTACTGTTTGTCCAACTCTTTTGCCATATTTTTTTGCTCCTTACAAAAATAAAAAAGCCCCGTCTCATAATGAGACGGAACTGAACTTCCGCGGTACCACTCAAATTGCGCGCCAAAGCGCGCCGCTCTTGCCTTAACGCGGCACACGGGTGCGACTACTGCCTTTCACCGCACCGGCTCCCGGACTACCTTCCCGCACTGGGCGCGCCTGTTTGCACCGACCACAAGCTCTCTATGCCGCCGTCATGGGGTACTCCTTCCGTTCCTAGCCGTTTCTATCGGTATTATAGTACCAAAACCGCCGCCCCTTGTCAAGCGGCAGCCGGGATTTTGCACCCACAAAAGTATGCAAATCGGTTAAAGGAATCACATAACACGGATAAAACAACAACAGCCGCAAACAAAAAACAACTCCGGATGCCTTGCAACACCCGGAGCGTATGTCCACTTATTATTTAGTTTTTATTTTCGGCACATAACGTACACACTGTTTAGCCCATTGGACCGTACCTCGTTTTTTAGATTTTGACAAATATTAAAGTTGAAAAAACGAAATTTACTTCTCCATTGGAATTCACCTGGTCGTAAAATACATCATCTATGAAAGCACCGCCTGGCGGTACTCCCAGGTCACTTGCAGGTAGATGACCGATATATACCTTTACTATTCAGTTGAATCAGCGCCTGCCGTTCCAATCAATCCTGCATGATAACTCTTACTTTGCTCACTTGAGCTTGTGTGCGCCGTGCAATTCCGATTTGCACTCTGTCCATACACAAATCCGTTATACTCTATTGACGAGCGGTACAGGCGGTCTGCTGAAAGGGTTCACTCTCCATTGGACCGACCTCCTTATTAGATTGAACACGCCTTAACTACTTCCTAAGGCTTATCTCCTGTGTTCAACTACATAGTAGCACCAAAGTTGGCAGTTGTCAATAGGTTTTTGCATATTTTTTTGATTTTTTTGTGCATTACTGATAATGATTTTCCACATTACGCAAAATATGGGGTTTGTTCCCTGCCAACCACAAAATAGCCATTGACGGCAATGGGCAAATAGAGTATAATGCAAAAAGAAAGGCGTGAGAACTATGAGCGATAATAATGAACTGTACGAACCGGACCTGATCTCCGTGACCGACGACGACGGCAACGAGATTGTATTTGAACTGCTGGAGCGGTACGAGACGGACGACGATGTGTATGTGGCCATCACCGAGTACCACGATGAGGCGGAAGAAATCGTAGAGGCAGACAACGAGGTCATTATTCTGAAAGTGCTGGAGGAAAACGGCGAGGAATATCTGGCCGAGATCGAGGATGAGATGGAATTTGAGCAGGTCTCCGATATTCTGATGGCTATGGTAGAAAAGAAATATGATGTAGAATATTTTGAGCCGGAGCAGTAAGAATAAAGAACAGAACATCTGTTCTGCCCTTCTCGACAACCGTGTGATTTAATAACCCGAACAATTTTTTACAAGGGTTTCCTGCTCGGTCGGCAGGTATGCAGGCCTCCCCTGCGGGGACGATGGAAGCACAAAACCGAACGGCGGTCACCCACCTGCTTGAGATGCAGGTTATTCTCGTCACACGGCGGCTGGGCGGAATAAAGAGCGGAGCTTTGCGGCTTCGCTTTTTTTATACTTGATTTTTTTGGCACAAAATGCTAAAATAAGAGCCGTTATGCGGGTATGGTGGAATTGGCAGACACGCAGGATTTAGGTTCCTGTGGGCAACCGTGCAGGTTCGACCCCTGTTACCCGCACCAAAAAGCACGACAGTTTCAGCTGTCGTGCTTTTTGCATTTCTATTTCTTTTTCCCGGATCGGTTGCCATAGGGTTTACGCTTGGCGGACTTTCCGTTAAAGCGATTGTTTCCGCCAACCGGCTTTCCGTAGCCGCGCACACTCCCCTTTGCTTTACCACCGGAACGGTCATCCGGTCGTCCGCCGGGCGGTGCTGCCGGGAGCAGACACTTAGGGCCATTGCCGATCAGATCTGTACGATGGGCTCGACGCAGAGCCTGCGCGCACAACGCGTAGTTCTTAGGATTATAATACTGAAGCAGCGCCCGCTGAAGTGCCTTGTCATGGGAGCTCTTGGCCACATAGACCGGTTCCATGGTGTACGGATCCAGCTCCGTATAGAACATACAGGTGGAGATGGTGCCCGGGGTGGGATAAAAGTCCTGCACCTGCTCCGGGCGAATATGATTTTTCTTTAAGAAACACGCCAGTTCAATGGCATCGTCCAACCGGGAGCCGGGGTGCGAGCTCATCAGATACGGCACCAGGTACTGCTCCTTTTGGATTTGGCCGGTGTAAGTAAAATACCGGCGGGAAAACTCAATATACGCTTCAATATGGGGCTTGCCCATTTTGTCCAGCACCGCAGCGGAGCAGTGCTCCGGTGCCACTTTCAGCTGGCCGCTCACATGGTGCTGCACCAACTCCCGAAAGAAGCTGTCATCCGGGTCGCAAAGCAGATAATCATAGCGAATACCGCTGCGGATAAACACTTTCTTGACTCCATCCACCTGCCGCAGCGCCCGAAGAATGTCCAAATATTCCCGGTGATCCGCCTGCAAATTAGGGCATGGTTTCGGCGCCAAGCATTTTTTGCCCTTGCACAGGCCGTGCTGCTCCTGCAAGGCGCAGCTGGGGTGGCGGAAGTTGGCGGTGGGGCCGCCCACATCATGAATATAGCCCTTGAAGTCCGGCATTTGGGTAATCTTTTGCGCTTCAATCAGCAAGCTTTTTTTGCTGCGAGAGGTCACATAACGCCCTTGGTGGAATGCAATGGAACAGAAATTGCAAGCGCCGAAACATCCCCGATTGTGGGTAATGGAAAAGCGCACTTCTTCAATACCCGGCACACCGCCCAACTTCTCATAACTGGGATGGTACGCCCGCATATACGGCAGGCTGTACACCCGGTCCAGCTCCGAGGTGGTCAGCGGCTCCATAGGCGGATTTTGCACCACCATCATCTTGCCGTGGCGCTGCTTGAGCAGCTTGCCCCGCACATGATCCTGCTCGTCCTGCTCCAGTCGGCAAGAGCGGGCATATTCCTTTTTAGAGGCACACACATTCTCAAAAGAGGGACACTCCACCCCGCCAAAGGGTGTGTCTTTGGTGGGCACCGCATACATGGTGCCCCGAATGTCGTGCATACTGCCCACCGGCTCACCCTCTCGCAGGCGGCGGGCAATCTCCGTTATCTGCTTCTCTCCCATACCGTAGATCAGCAGATCAGCGCCGGAGTCCACCAGCGCAGAGGGTCGAATGGCGTCGTCCCAGTAATCGTAATGCGCAAAGCGGCGCAGGGACGCCTCCAGTCCGCCTAAAATCACCGGACAGTCCGGGTAGGCCTCTTTTGCCAGGCGGGTGTACACATTCACCGCCCGATCCGGGCGCTTGCCGTGCTTGCCACCGGCAGTATATGCGTCGTCGTGGCGCAGCTTCTTAGCGGCGGTATAGTGCGCCACCATAGAGTCAATATTCCCGGCAGTGATCAAAAAAGCATACTTGGGCCGCCCAAATTTCTGAAAGTCCCGCACGCTGTGCCAGTCCGGCTGGCTAAGCACCACCACCTTGAAACCCTGGCTCTCCAGCAAGCGGGTAATGATGGCAGCGCCAAAGGACGGGTGATCCACATAGGCGTCACCCGTCACATACACAAAATCCGGTTGTTTCCACCCTCGCTCGCGCATTTCTGCCGGAGTAATGGGTAAAAAATCATTCTGCATCGGTTTGGTCCTCGTCTGACTCCGCTTCCTCAAAGCGCATTTGCTCAGCGGTCTCTGCATTCATTTTCGGTGCCGGGCCTTGGTTCTGCATTTCCAGCCACTGCTGTTTGTTGATCCGCACTTCACGCTTTTTAGCGCCGTCCTGGGGACCGATGATCCCCTTCTCTTCCAGCTGGTCCATAATTTTTGCCCCGCGGGCATACCCTACGGACAGCTTGCGCTGCAAAAAAGAGGTGGACGCGGTGCCGGTTTCCAGCACGATCTCCACCGCTTCCTCAAAGCGGGGATCCAGCTGTTCCGAACTCTCGTCGCCCTCAAAGGGACTTTTTTTATCCTGCACGGCCTTAGCCTCAATCTCTTTTTGAATTTCGTCGCTGTACTGGCTCTCGCCCTGGCTCTTTACAAAATCGCACAGGGACTCCACTTCTTCATCGCTGATATAGCAGCCCTGCACACGAATGGGCTTGGAGGAACCGATGGGCGCATACAGCATATCGCCGTAGCCCAGCAGCTTCTCGGCGCCGGAGGCGTCCAAAATGGTACGGGAGTCAATCTGCGAGCTGACGGTCAGCGCAATTCGTGACGAAATGTTGGCCTTGATTAGACCGGTAATTACATCTACGGAGGGGCGCTGGGTGGCGATCACCAGGTGCATACCCGCTGCACGTGCCATCTGTGCCAAACGGCAGATAGAGTCCTCGATCTCCTTAGGCGCCGCCATCATCAGGTCGGATAACTCATCAATGCAAATGACGATCTTAGGCATGGGCTGCATATCCTCATGCTTCTTCACATATTTGTTATAGCCCTCAATATCCCGTACGCCGGTGTCGCTAAAGGTCTGGTAACGCTTGAGCATCTCAGACACAGCCCAGCCCAGCGCACCTGCCGCCTTGCGGGGATCGGTCACCACCGGCACCAACAAATGGGGAATGCCGGAATATTTGCTAAACTCCACTTTTTTAGGGTCAATCAGTACCAACTTCACCTCATCCGGCTTGGCACGATACAAAATAGACACAATAATGCTGTTCATACACACGGACTTACCGGAACCGGTGGTACCGGCGATCAGCAGATGGGGCATCTTTGCCACATCGCAGTACACCGCATCGCCGGAAATATCCCGTCCAAGGCCCACAGACAGCATCGACCGCTGCTTGCCAAACTCCGGCGTGTCGATCAGCTCGCGCATAGATACGCCGCTTTTTACGGAATTGGGCACCTCGATACCCACCGCCGCTTTGCCGGGAATGGGGGCCTCAATACGCACATGGGTGGCCGCCAAATTCAGAGCAATATCGTCGGACAAATTGGTGATTTTAGAAATACGCACACCGGCAGCCGGTTTCAGCTCATACCGGGTCACGGTTGGGCCGCGGCTAATGTCCGTAATGGTGGCGTCCACATTAAAGGAATGGAGGGTGTCGATGAGCCGCTCCGCATTGGATTTCAGCTCCCCGCTCACATCTTTTACAGACTTATGCTGGGCAGGGGTCAGCAGGGATACCGGCGGCAGCTTATAATCAGCCACACCCGCTTCCATTTGGGCATCCGTGACGGTAAAGACTTCCGACGGATCCGTTTTCTTCGGATCGGCCTCCTCGGTGGCCTTGTCCACAATCTCATCCAAGGACTTGGCCTTTTCCGGGGCAGACTGTTTTTTCTCTGCTATTTTTTTGCTGTGCTTCTGGTTCAGTTCTTTTACAATACTGTCTGTATCCACAGCGTTCGTATTCTTCTTGCCTTTTTGCGCAGGCGGCTCCTCCTCCGTCTCCTGTTCGCCGGGGGCGTGCGCGTCCAGGGGCACATCAATATTGGCCTGGCGGCGCTCCCGGTACACCTCAATGGCATCCCCTGCCTTTTCATAGGCTTTCTTTGCGGGTTGTGCCGCGCCGTTTAAGAATTGCATCACCGTCAGCCGCGCCAGCAGCATAAAGTCCACCACCAGCAGCACCAAATCCACGATAATGGCCGGTGCCTTGCCAAAGGTCAGCAGTGCCCAACCGATAAGCGCACCGAAAAAGCCACCGTTAAATTCATAAGGCGCCTGGGTGTAGCCCAACTTCACGCTGTCTGCAAATTTCAACCCGGTAGGGTTCTCAATAATATGGATCAGTGCTGCAATCAGCAGCACGATAATCACGCTCTCCACACCCTTGGCAATCAGCTCTCGAGGAGACACCGGGGACTTTTGTACTGCTGTCCCCTCTTCCATCGCGCGTTTTTTGGCCTTGTTCTCCTTGTAGGAATAAAGGAGAATAATCGCCACCGCCAGTATGGGAAACAACACGGCCGCCAACATGCCAAACAGCCCTAAGTACACATTATGTACCACTTTCCATGCGCCGTCGCCGCCGATCACCGCAACGAAGAAAAAAATCACCGACAAGGCAAAAATTGCCACGCCGACAATACGGCTGATGTTCTCCTGACGCTTGGCAGCAGCCGCTTGGGCTTCCAGCTCCATTTGCTCCCAACGAGCCTGTTCTGCCTTGGTGCGCTTTTTTGGCGCCGGAGCAGTCCCGCGGGCCGCAGCTTTCTTTTCTTCCCGGCGATGACCCCGGGCATTCTTCTTTTGTACATTCGCCATTTTATCTATCCTTAAAAGCTAAAATTATCGTAAAATCAGTTCAAAAATGCCCACCACGACGCACACACCGGCCAGGGCAAAATCGTAATAGGCAAACGCCTTAAGCTTGCCCCCGTGCAGGATCCACAGCATCAGCTTCACCATAAAATAGGTCACCGCCGCGCTGAGCACCACCGCCAAAATACCGGCAATGATATTTACATAAGTCACGCAGGTGCAAATTTCCACCACGCCCAGCACCAACAGGGTCAGCACGCTGGACACCGCCGCAAAGCGGTAAGAGATTTTGCGCGCCACGCCCATCATAACACCCAGGCAGAATAGCACGCCCATATAGGACAGCCCGGCAATGGGCAGAGAAAAGGCGGCGGCAAACCCCAAGATTAAAGCGGCGTACCAGTCCACATTCTTTTGGGGACCGTGCTTTTTCATTTGCAGCAGCGCCAGCAGAATAAGCCCGCCTGTGAGGGCAAAAAACACACCCTCGTCCAGCAGTGTGCCGTTATAACCCATGCTGCGAAACAGGCCGTACACATTGCCGTACTTGCCTGCCGGCACCAACAGCAAAACCATCGGCAAAAAGCCCAGCACCGTGCCGAACATAAACCGGCGTACACCGCCGGGGTTTACAAAGGGATTTTGCTTTGCAAACGCATCTTTGAAAAAGGCGATAAACTCGCCAAACAGCCGCACAAACAGCTTAATGAACACCAAGAAGATACCCAGTGCAATACCAATATGTACCAGCCCGGTCAGCTCGCTGCCATTGCCGCTGAACCGACCGGAAAAATCGTGAAAAATCGCCGAATGCCCACTTTCAGACACCGGGAGTACCCAGGTGACTGCCTGTGCGACGGCTTGAAATATCGCAGTTAAAAACCACATGATCCTGCCCTCCGAACAAAGAAGCGCCCTCCAGACTGTACCCGTTGTTCAGGTAGTCAAAAGGGTTACTGGAGCGGGGCGCCCGGCTGCCCTGCGCCGCCTGGTAGAACACATCCGCCTGGCTAATGACCGTCCACAGCATGGTGCTCCTCCTCAATGGTGCGGTTGAGAAACGCAAGTGCGTCACTAAGACCGCCCATTTGGTCAATGAGCCCGCAGTCCACAGCACCGGCACCGTCCAGCACCGTGCCTACATCCATCACCAGTTCCCCGGTCTTCATCATCAGGGCACGGAAATCGTCTGCGCTGATCTTGGCATTATGCGCAATAAAGCGCACGATCCGATCCTGCATTTTCTCAAAATAAGACAGGGTCTGGGGCACGCCCAGTACCAGGCCGTTCATACGCACCGGGTGCACCGTCATGGTGGCGCTGGGCACAATAAAACTGCGCCGACAGGACACCGCCAGGGGCACGCCGATGGAGTGGCCGCCACCCAGCACCAGAGAGGCTGTGGGCGTTTGCATGGTGGACAGCAGCTCTGCAATGGCCAGCCCTGCCTCCACATCGCCGCCCACGGTGTTGAGAATAATCAGCAGGCCCTCTACATCGTCGCTTTCCTCAATGGCCACCAGCTGCGGGATTACATGCTCGTACTTGGTGGTCTTATTTTGACTGGGCAAAATATAGTGGCCCTCGATCTGGCCGATCACCGTTAAGCAGTGAATAAAATGGCCGTCCTTCTGTACCGTGATGGAGCCGGTCTGCAAATTGGGTTGCAGATCTTCCGTCTGCGCTTCTTCGTTCTCTATTTCCTTTTCTGTATCCTCGTTTGTGTGCGGCATACCATTCCTCCCGGAATTAGTATGCCCGTTTCTCCACATTCAACGATAATTTTAGCATAAGGCGGGCAGAAATTCAACAATATAATGAAATCTAATTATTAAATCTTTATTCTAATTGACATTGCCGCCGATTTATTATAAAATGGGGTTTGACAATTCTTTGAACAACTCAGGAGGTTTTTTGAACAATGGGTCTTACACTTGCACAAAAATTGATCAAATCCCACCTGGTCGAGGGTGAGATGATCCCCGGACAGGAAATTGGGCTGAAAATTGACCAAACCCTTACGCAGGACGCAACTGGTACCATGGCGTACCTGGAATTCGAGGCTATGGGGGTCGATCGGGTTAAAACCGAGCGCTCCGTGGCGTACATCGACCACAACACCCTGCAAACCGGCTTTGAGAACGCCGACGACCACAGATACATTCAGACCGTGACGAAGAAGCATGGCATTTACTTCTCCCGCCCGGGCAACGGCATTTGCCACCAGGTGCACCTGGAGCGCTTTGGCATTCCGGGCAAGACCTTGATCGGCTCTGACAGCCACACCCCCACCGGCGGCGGTATCGGTATGCTGGCTATGGGCGCAGGTGGTATGGATGTGGCCGTAGCCATGGGCGGCGGCACCTACTATATCCCCATGCCCACCATGACCCGCATCAATCTGACCGGCTACTTAAAGCCCTGGGTCTCTGCCAAGGATGTGATCCTGGAAGTGCTGCGCCGTATGACTGTTAAAGGCGGCGTCGGCAAGATCATTGAGTACGGCGGTGAGGGCGTAAAGACCCTGTCCGTACCGGAGCGCGCCACCATCACCAACATGGGTGCGGAACTGGGCGCTACCACCTCCATCTTCCCCTCTGACGAGATCACTCTGGCGTTTCTGAAAGCCCAGGACCGCGCAGACGACTGGACGGAGATTCTGCCGGATCCGGACGCGCAGTATGATGAAGTGATTGATATTGACCTGTGCGCGCTGGAGCCCATGGCTGCCTGCCCGCACATGCCCGATAAAGTCAAGACCACCGAGGAGATCGGCAAGATCAAGGTGGATCAGGTAGCCATCGGCTCCTGCACCAACTCCTCTTTTGTGGATATGATGAAAGTTGCCAAGATCTTGAAAGGCAAAACCGTGTGCCCCACCGTTTCCCTTTGCATTGCCCCCGGCTCCAAGCAGGTGCTGAATATGCTGGCTATGAACGGTGCACTGAGCGATATGATCGGTGCCGGTGCCCGCATTCTGGAGTCTGCCTGCGGTCCGTGTATTGGCATGGGTCAATCCCCCAACAGCGGCGGCATCTCCCTGCGTACCTTTAACCGGAACTTTGAGGGCCGCAGCGGCACAAAAGACGCCGGTATCTACCTGGTATCTCCGGAAGTGGCGGCAGCCTCCGCCCTCACCGGTTATCTGACCGATCCCCGGGACCTGGGCCAGGCTCCCACGGTGGAAATGCCGGAGCACTTTACCATTAACGATAATATGATTGAGCCCCCGGCCAGTCCGGAGGAAGCCGCCAGCATAGAGGTGCTGCGCGGGCCCAACATCAAGCCCTTCCCCAAAACCGAACCGCTGCCGGAGAGCATTACCGCTAAGGCTGTGCTGAAAGTGGGAGACAATATCACCACTGACCACATTATGCCCGCAGGCGCCAAGATCCTGCCCTATCGTTCCAACATTCCGCACCTGAGTCAGTTCTGCTTCGGCGTGTGCGATGAGAGCTTCCCGGAGCGCATTAAAGCCGAGGGCAAAGGCATCATCATCGGCGGCGCCAACTACGGCCAAGGCTCCTCTCGTGAGCACGCGGCACTGGTGCCCCTGTACCTGGGTGTTAAAGCGGTCATCACCAAGTCCTTCGCCCGTATCCATGTGGCAAACTTGGTCAACGCCGGTATTCTGCCTTTCACCTTTGCCAATGAGGCTGATTATGATCGCATTGACCAGATGGATCAGCTGGAACTGGCAGACATTCGCACCGCTATGGAGAACAACACCCCGGTGGTACTGAAGAACCTGACCAAGAATGAGGAATACCCCCTGGACGCCAGCCACCTGTCTGCCCGTCAGCGCGCCATGCTGCTGTGCGGCGGTCTGCTGGACTACACCAGAGAGAGCAATAAATAAGCAATTTTACAGATTGGAGAACCGTTATGACAGATGAGAAACAAGCCATTGACGCGGCAGTAGAACAGTTCCGCTCCCTGATGGAGAGCCAGCTGGCCCGCGCCAAGAGAATTCGCGAGGATAAGGACTTTACCGACTTTGACGCGCTGGACACCATTGTGATCGGTATTTGCGGCGGCGACGGTATCGGCCCCGTCATTACCAAGGAGAGCGAGCGTGTGCTGTCTTTCCTATTGAAAGACGAAGTGGCCAGCGGCAAGATCCAGTTTAAGGAGATCGACGGCCTGACCATTGAGAACCGTGCAGCCTGCAACAAGGCCATTCCGGACGATGTGCTGGCCCAGCTGAAAGCCTGCAATGTAATTTTGAAAGGCCCCACCACCACGCCCCGCGCCGGGGATCCGTGGCCCAATGTGGAGTCTGCCAATGTGGCAATGCGTAAAGAGCTGGACCTGTTTGCCAATATGCGCCCGGTTAAGGTGCCGGAGCAGGGCATTGACTGGACCTTCTTCCGTGAGAACACCGAGGGCGGCTATGCCATCGGCTCTTACGGCGTGAACATCACTGACGACCTGGCTGTGGACTTTACTGTGGCCACGCGGGAAGGCTGCGAGCGTATTGCCCGCTTGGCCTACGACTACGCCCAAAAGAATCACAAGGGTAAGGTATCCATCATTACCAAAGCCAACATCATCAAGACTACCGACGGCAAATTCTTAAAGACTGCCCAGATGATCGGCCAGGAGTACCCGGAGATCGTCACCGACGACTGGTATATAGATATTACCACCGCCAAGCTGATCGACCCCATGCGCCGCAAGGACTTTAAGGTCTTTGTGCTGCCCAACCTGTACGGCGACATTATCACGGACGAGGCTGCCGAGTTCCAGGGCGGCGTCGGCACAGCCGGTTCTGCAAACATCGGCAAGAAGTATGCGATGTTTGAGGCCATTCACGGCTCCGCACCCCGCATGATCAAAGAGGGCCGCGGCCAGTACGCTGACCCCTGCTCCATGCTGCGTGCCACCGTTATGCTGCTGTCCCACATTGGGTACCAAAAGCAGGCGGACGCTCTGGAGGCTGCACTGGACAAGTGCATGTTTGAAGAAAAGAAGCTGGTAATCACCGGCCGTGCGGACGGCTGCACCTGCAGCGAATTTGGCGACTATGTGATGGACACCATCACCCGGATGACCAAATAAAATCGTTCTTTTGAGAGGGATGAACCCTATGGAAAAAAGAGAAAATATATCCATGTCCATCATCAAGCGTCTGCCCCGGTACTACCGGTTTTTGCAGAGTCTTAAGGACAATGGCATTGTGCGCATCAGCTCCAAGGAGCTGGCGGACCGTATGGGTCTGACTGCCTCCCAAATTCGCCACGACTTTAACAGCTTTGGGGGATTTGGCCAGCAGGGTTACGGCTACAATGTGCCGGAGCTGCAAAAGCGCATTGGCGAAATTCTGTGTGTGGATAAGGAATTGAAAACCATTTTGATTGGTGCCGGCAACCTGGGTAAGGCGGTATCTAACAAGATCTTTATCCGGCAGAGCGGCTTTAAGCTCATTGGCATTTTTGACAAGAACGAAGCCATCTGCGGCAACATGATCAAGGGCATTCCTGTGCGCCACATCAATTATTTGGAGAACTTCTGCATTGATAACCAGCCGGTGTGCGCTGTAATCTGTATTCCCGGCAGCGATATGCAGGAGATCACGGATATGCTGGTGCGCCTGGGCGTGCGGGCCTTTTGGAACTTTAGCAATTACGACATTGCCATGGCCCACCCGGAGGTGCTGGTGGAGAATGTGCACCTGAACGACAGTCTGATGACCCTGGGCTACCTGACCAACACCTCTATGGCAGAGGACGAAGCGAGGCAACACAGTGAAACAGATTAGCACAAAAGAGATCGTAGATCTGTTTGCCTACAACAAGGACTCTGCGGTTTTGGTAGAGAAACGCCCCCTGCCCGGCAACGCCCAATACAAGGTGAACTACTCGGTGGTGAACTTTGCCACAGGCGAGCAGGAAGTGATCACCAAAAGCGCCTACCTGCTGCGCAAATTTGGCTCTGCATTCCAAAAAATCAGTACCGAGATTCCAAACTTTGTTCAGTGCGACGCGGCGGTGCTCTATGACCGGCGGGTGCTGGTGATCTACCCCAACGGCGAGGCCGGTATCTTTGACCGAGAGGGCACGCTGGAGTGGAACGGTATGTTCCAGTACCACGACGCCCCGGTGAAGCACCTGGCGCTGGAGGAGAAGTATTTTTGGAGCGTTTGTCCCGGCGAGAATGCGGTGATTCGCTACGCCTGCCAAAATATGAAGGTAGACCTGCGCATCGGCGGCAAGGATGCCCAAACCTTTGTTAATCCCCAGCATATCTGCCAGTACAACGGCGACCTGTATGTGGCCTGCGGCGGCAACAAAATCCGTAAGATCGACGGTATGGACTATACCGTGTCTGACTACCGCACCTTTTCCCAGCAGGTCAAACGGTATCACAAATTCGGCCAGTACGCCCTGGTGGTGCTGGAAAGCGGCACCTACCTGGTGGACGAAACCAAAGAATGACCCTTACATAAAAACAAGGCATACGCCCGTAGGTGTATGCCTTGTTTTTATGCCATTTGGGGCACAAAAAAGCCGCAGGCAATGCCTGCGGCTATCTTATTTAATTACAGCTTTACCCTCTGTCCATACCGATCTCCTCGATCATCTCGTGGATCA